>ERZ802822.69-NODE-69-length-75008-cov-46.647115_pt1 | contig 75008 bp, 81 predicted proteins | sample MGYA00345649_ERZ802822 | MGnify/ENA primary metagenome ERZ802822 (study PRJEB30503, sample SAMEA104212359) | marine metagenome | biome: Westerlies Biome; feature: [SRF] surface water layer (ENVO:00010504) within the epipelagic zone...; material: water... | reverse complement strand
CATCAGGTGTCGGAGTTCGGCATTGCTGCTCACTGGAAATACAAGGAGGGTGGCTCCCCTGCTACGGGTGGAGATACGGAGCGCTTTAACTGGCTGCGTCAGCTCGTGGACTGGCAGCAGGAGGGGGGCGCGGATGATCACAATGACTACCTGGCTTCGATCAAGGAAGATCTATTCGACGAGGAGGTGTTTGTGTTTACGCCTAAGGGCGATGTAGTGGGGCTTCGTAAGGGGTCAACCGCGGTTGATTTCGCATTTCGCATTCACTCTGAGGTGGGCAATCATTGTCATGGTGTGAGGATTAATGATCGGCTTTCGCCTTTATCAACCCCGCTTCAAAATGGTGACTTCATTGATATTCTCACCGCAAAAAATTCCCATCCAAGTTTGGATTGGCTCAATTTTGTAGCCACTCCAACGGCACGAAATCGCATTCGTCAGTGGTACAAGCGCAGCCATCGTGACGAGACGATTGATCGCGGTAAAGAGTTGCTTGAACGCGAGTTGGGACGCAGTGGCTTTGATGCTCTGCTCGGCAGTGAAGCGATGCGCAGGGTGGCTGAGCGCTGCAATCTGCAAACCACGGAAGATCTCCTTGCTGGCCTTGGGTTTGGGGCTTTAACGCTGCATCAGGTGCTCAATCGCCTGCGCGAAGAAATTCGTCTGCAAACGGCTGAGGCGGAGGCACCTCTGAGCAATGAGGATGTCGCCAAGCAACTGGTCAAGCAGTCCGAGCACCCATCCCATCGCGATGTTCCGTCCGCAGGAGCGGCGCCCATCCTTGGTGTTGAAGGCTTAGATCATCGTCTTGGTGGATGTTGCAGTCCGCTGCCAGGAGAGCCGATCTTGGGTGCTGTGGCCCTTGGTAATCACGGCATCACCATCCACCGTCAAGACTGCGCCAACCTGGAAGCGATCCCGACGGAACGTCGTTTGCCTGTGCGTTGGAATCCATCGCTGCAAGAAGCAGGTTCTCGATTCCCTGCTCACTTGCGCATTGAGGTGATTGATCGCGTTGGGATTTTGAAGGACATCCTGATGCGTTTGTCCGATGGTTCGATCAACGTCAGTGATGCTCAGGTGAGAACGGCCTACGGCAAGCCGGCCCGGATCGATTTGATGGTGGAACTGGGGAGTGCAGCGCAGTTGCAGCGCACCCTGGACCAGATCCGCTCGATGGCAGATGTGATCGACATCGCGCGTACTGGCCAGAGTTGAGCAATCCGCTGTTGGCCTTGCCATTCGAACCTTCAATCGAGGGTTTGGGTGGGTCGTATTGGGATGTGGTGGAGGCGGCGGCGTTTCCACGAACGCAGCTGCGCTTTCGCAACGACGCACTGTTGCGTCAGCTGGGGGTGGAGCCAGATGGTGTATCAGATCAAGACGTCGAGATGGCCTATGGCCGTTTTGAAGAGCGCGTTCCCTTGCTTGCTCTCCGGTATCACGGCTACCAGTTCGGGACCTACAACCCCCAGCTTGGCGATGGACGCGGCTTCCTTTATGGCCAACTGCGCGATCGAACCGGCCGGCTTCAAGACCTTGGCAGCAAGGGGAGTGGCACCACTCCTTGGAGTCGTGGTGGGGATGGACGCCTCACCTTGAAAGGAGGGGTTCGCGAAGTGATCGCCTCTGAGGCGTTGCATCGTCTAGGTGTGACGACGAGCCGAACGTTGTCGTTGATCGAAACGGGTGAGGAGCTTTGGCGTGGGGATGAACCATCGCCGACGCGGAGTGCCGTGATGGTTCGGATGGCGCGGACCCATCTGCGCTTTGGCACCTGTGAACGGCTGCTGTATTTGCGCGACCCCGAAGGGTTGGAGCGCTTACTGCGCCATGTGGTGGCTGTGTATTACCCCGATATTGCGGCAGCCCATCCTGCTCCTGACGGTGATCGACTGGCCTTGGAGCATCAGCTCCTCGCGTTCTATGGCGAGCTGGTGGAGCGGGTGGCTCGCTTGGCAGCTGAGTGGATGTCAGCAGGTTTTGTTCATGGCGTGCTCAACACCGACAACATGTCGCTCGCGGGTGAAAGCTTTGACTACGGCCCGTTTGCCTTTTTAGACCGCTGGGATCCAAGTTTTACGGCAGCTTATTTCGATCAGACCGGGCTGTATTCCTATGGGCGACAGCCAGCAATCTGTCGAAAAAATTTGCAGCTTCTTCAAAACCCTTTGGCGATGTTGCTGCCTCGGCCGCGGATGGAAGAATCGCTTGAGCGGTATGCAAGCACTTATCAAAATCACTATCGCTTTTGCTTGTTGAGGAGATTGGGACTGACGACCAATCCTGATCTGGAAAGTGATGAACGCTTGGTGAGCGCAACGCTGGAGTTAATCGCGAGCTGGCCCGTTGGTTATGGAGACTTTTTTGCTGGGCTCGCTTCGGCGATTCAATCCGCTGGTTTACCCCAGGAGCCAGAGGGCTTGCCTGTCTTTTTGAATGATGGACCAGCTCCTGCCAGGGAGATGTGGCAAAACTGGCGCAATGCCTGGTGGTGGCAGACCCAGGCCAGAGAGGCGCCTGGGTCTGAGCCCGAAGCCTCAGTTCCTGAGGGCTTGAGGCGTTGGAACTTGAGCCAGACGCCTACTCGGCCTTTGATTGAATCGCTGTGGGAGCCCATCGATCAAGAGGACGATTGGCGGCCTGTAGGGGGATGGCTTTCATCTGTCATGAAGGCCTGAGAACGTACTGAAGGGGGTTACCTTCGCCCACGCTCTCGATGGCGAGGGTTCGTGGCCCGGTTTCTTTGGGGTTGCAAGCAGTAAAGGGTGAGCCACCAGCCAAGCCCACCAAACACTGTTCCTGTCAGGCTGGAACCCAGCAAGAGACGGCTCATCACATCCCACCCCGCCGTGGCGAGCAGTTCTTGATTGAGAGTGTTGAGCCCTGGCCAGCCAGCTCCTTCACCGAGGATCAGTGCCCCTAAGCGGTAGTTGAACCAAAACAGCGGCACGTAGGTGAATGGGTTGCTGATCCAGGTGCCAGCGGCGGCAAGCAAATGGTTGCCGCGCACAACGCTGGCCAAGCCAATTCCCAGCAGGGTCTGAAATCCAAAAAAGGGAAAGCAACCGCAAAACACTCCTGCGGCCAGTCCGCGGGCGCGTTGGCCAGGGGTTCCCTCCTGCTGCCAGACCCACTGCAGCCATCGGTTCAAGCGTCGCTGCAATTTGTTCCGCAACCGCTTCATCGAAACTGCTGGCCGCTAGTGCGGCTGAGGAAGCATCGGGATCGTAGGAAGGAGTGCGTGATGGCGGCAGGGATCGGGGTATGTCTGGGATTGGGCCAGATCAGGAGCTTTCGATCGCTGCGATCGCTACCGCTGTGGCACCGGGACAGGGTGGCATTGCCGTGATTCGGTTGTCGGGTCCCCGTGCTGTGCGCGCTGTTGCCGCGATCACGGTGATTCCTGGTCAACAGCTATGGGAGAGCCACCGGGTTCTGTATGGACATGTTGTGGCTGCCGGTGGTGTGGAACGGCTCGATGAGGTGCTGGTGCTGGTGATGTTGGCGCCGCGCAGTTTCACCGGAGAAGACGTGGTCGAGATTCATTGTCATGGCGGGGTGATCGCGGTACAGCAGGTGTTGGCTCGTGTCTTGGAGCAACCAGGCGTGCGTCGGGCCCTGCCCGGTGAATTCAGCCAACGCGCGGTGCTGAATGGCCGTCTTGATCTCACCCGGGCGGAAGCGATGAGTGATCTGGTGGGAGCGCGCAGCCAGCGGGCAGCGCAGCTGGCGATGGCCGGTCTCGATGGTGGGATCCAAAAAAAAATGGTGGTCTTGCGTGAGCGCTTGCTTGATCAGCTCAGTGAGTTGGAAGCCCGCGTGGACTTTGAGGAGGATCTGCCTCCCTTGAATGGTGAGGCGCTCTTGCAGGAGCTGCAAGCTGTTCGCCAAGAGTTGCTCGCGCTCGTGGCCGATGGCGAGCGGGGATCGGTTGTGCGCCATGGATTGAGGGTGGCGCTTGTGGGCAGGCCCAACGTGGGGAAAAGCTCCTTGCTCAACCTGTTGAGTCGTCGGGAGCGGGCGATTGTGACCGACTTGCCAGGCACCACGAGGGATTTACTGGAAAGTGAGATCGTGCTTGATGGCGTACCGATCACCCTGCTGGACACTGCAGGGATCAGGGCCACCAGTGATGCCGTGGAGCAGTTGGGGATTGCTCGCAGCCGCGACGCCCTTGCGAGTGCTGATCTGGTGCTGCTGTTGTTTGATCTCGCCCAGGGTTGGTCGGATGACGACCAGGCCTTGTTTGCCCTGATCCCTGAGGGGGTTTCCTGCCTCCGGGTCGGCAACAAAGCAGACCTTCACCTTGAAGCTGATGGGGACGCGGCGTCGGTTGCCGATGTGCGCCTCAGCGCGGTCACTGGAGACGGGGAACCGACTCTCGTGCGTGCAGTCCTGGAGCGTTGTGGCGCCTTGATCGAACAGCCCCTGCTCCTGGCCTTGAATCAGCGACAGTCTGATTTGGCTGCCACTGCGGCTGAGGCCCTGGCCCGGAGTGAGCAGGTGGCGGCTGATGGTCTCCCTTGGGATTTTTGGACGATCGATTTGCGTCAGGCGATTCGCAGCCTGGGGGAGATCACCGGGGAGCAGCTCACGGAGTCGGTGTTGGATCGGATCTTTTCTCGCTTCTGTATCGGCAAGTGATTCCGGTGCCCTCTGGTATCGATCGAAGGATTGCGGATCATCATGAAGAGACTTCTGTGTACCTTCTCTGATGGCGCCCAGCACGCTGGCAATAACCCCGGGGCTTCGTCGCAAGCTAGGGGAATGGTTGCAGGAGGATCTGGGCCGCGGAGATCTTTCTGCCCCTGCGCTGCGAGGACAAGCTGGCGTGGCGCATTGGCTCGCTAAAGCCAATGGTGTGTTCTGTGGAGGTGTCCTTTTAAAGCCGCTACTTTCTGAGCTGGTTGGACCTGCTGGCCATCAGGTTGAGCTTCAACTGCTGGTTTGTGATGGCGCACCCATTGCAGCTGGGGATCGGCTCTTGGAACTATCTGGACCGGCGGAGATCTTGGTGGCGATGGAACGCACGGCACTCAATTTGGCGATGCGGCTGTCGGGCATCGCAACAGAAACAGCAGCTTTGGTGATGGAGCTCGAGGGCAGTGGTGTTTTGTTGGCTGATACCCGTAAAACCACGCCTGGGCTGCGGGAACTGGAGAAATACGCCGTGCGCTGCGGTGGAGGTGTGAATCACCGGATGGGCTTGGATGATGCGGCCATGCTCAAGGAAAATCACCTGGCTTGGGCTGGTGGCGTCTCGGCTGCCATCAAGGCCGTGAGGGCCGAGGCCCCTTGGCCCTCACGGGTGATTGTTGAGGCGGAAACCGCTGAGGAGGCCCGTGCAGCGGTGGCTGCAGGCGCTGATGGTGTGTTGCTGGATGAGTTCACTCCAGCGGAGTTGATCGGGTTGGTACCCCAGTTGAGATCTGAGGCAAAGGCTCGGCTTAGTGGTTCCCCGGTCGTTCTTGAGGCCTCTGGTATCCAGCCCGCAGATTTGAGGGCCTATGCCGCCACGGGAATCGATCTGATCTCTACCAGTGCGCCAATGACACGCAGCTCCTGGCTGGATCTGAGCATGCGCTTCACCCCCGCCGGGAGATGATTAAGGGCTGCGCCTTTGCTGCCGTTCATGCTTTGCATCGCCAACGCCCTTGAAGCCCAGTTGCGTGAGGCGATGCAGCGGGCCTTCCCGGAGGTGGATGCTCTGCTCGATCCCCAGCTGGCGCCTGCAAGCAAGCCGGAATTTGGTGATTTCCAGGCCAATGGAGCCCTGCCCTTGGCCAAACCTCTCAAGCAGGCTCCTCGCCAAATTGCCGGGGCGATTGTGGAGGCGCTTCAGGCAGACCCAGCATTCACAGCCCTGTGTTTAGAGCCCCAGATCGCTGGTCCTGGCTTCATCAATCTCACCATTCGGCCTGAGTGCTTAGCGGCTGAGGTGTCGGCACGGCTTGGTGATCCGCGACTGGGGGTCCCGGCGGTGCAAAACGATGCAGCGGTGGTGGTGGATTTTTCCAGCCCCAACATCGCCAAGGAGATGCACGTTGGCCATCTGCGCTCCACGATCATTGGCGATTCTCTGGCTCGGGTGCTCGAGTTCCGCGGCCATCGGGTGCTGCGCTTAAACCATGTGGGTGATTGGGGAACGCAGTTCGGGATGCTGATCACCCATCTCAAACAGGTGGCCCCCGAGACCCTCAACACTGCCGATGCGGTTGACCTTGGTGACTTGGTGGCCTTCTATCGCGAAGCTAAAAAGCGTTTCGACGACGACGACGCCTTTCAGACCACGTCTCGCGAAGAGGTGGTGAAGTTGCAGGGCGGTGATCCGGTGTCACTCAAGGCGTGGGGATTGCTCTGCGATCAGTCGCGGCGAGAGTTCCAGAAGATTTACGACCGGCTTGATATTCGTCTGAGCGAACGGGGCGAATCGTTCTACAACCCGTATTTGGCGCCAGTCCTCAGTGGCTTGAAGGAGGCTGGTTTGCTCGTCACCGACGACGGTGCCGAGTGTGTCTTCCTTGAGGGCGTGAATGGGAAGGATGGCAAGCCCTTGCCCGTGATTGTTCGCAAGAGTGATGGTGGGTTCAATTACGCCACCACCGACCTAGCAGCGATCCGGTATCGCTTTGCGCCTGCCTCGGATGGAGATGGTGCGCGCCGGGTCATTTATGTGACCGATGCGGGCCAGGCGAATCATTTCGCTGGTGTGTTTCAAGTGGCGAAACGGGCGAATTGGATTCCAGAGGACGGCCGACTGGAGCATGTGCCTTTTGGGTTGGTCCAGGGCGAGGACGGCAAGAAACTCAAGACCCGTTCTGGTGACACGGTTCGGCTGCGCGATCTGCTCGATGAAGCGGTGGAACGGGCAGAAGCCGACTTGCGCCGGCGCTTGGAGGAGGAGGGGCGTGAGGAGGATGAGAGCTTTGTCGAGCATGTGGCTGGCACGGTGGGGCTCGCGGCGGTTAAGTACGCCGACCTCAGCCAAAACCGGATCACCAATTACCAGTTCAGTTTTGATCGCATGCTGGCCTTGCAAGGCAACACAGCCCCCTATCTGCTCTATGCGGTGGTGCGGATTGCGGGCATTGCGCGCAAGGGTGGAGACCTTGAGGCCGAGGCAGGCATGCTGCAGTTCAGCGAGCCCCAGGAGTGGGCCCTGGTGCGGGAACTGCTCAAATTTGATGCGGTGATCGCCGAGGTGGAGGAGGAGTTGCTGCCCAATCGTCTCTGCAGCTATTTGTTCGAGTTATCGCAAGTGTTCAATCGCTTCTATGACCAGGTTCCAGTGCTCAAGGCTGAGGGCAAGTCCCTGGCATCCCGTTTGGCGTTGTGCCGTCTCACCGCCGATACCCTGAAATCAGGGTTGGGATTATTGGGTATTGCCACGTTGGAGCGGATGTAGTGACACCATGACGGGCAAGTGCAGCTGCTGTGGTTCGAATTCGCCTTCAGGTTTTGATCGTTTGGTGACTGGGGATTGGCTGTGAACGGACACTCTCAACGCAAGCCACTTCGCGCCCGGCCGGAGGTTGAGCAGCTCAAGGGATATAGCGCTCCTCTGGAGGGGCGGCGAGGTTTGTTGCGGCTTGATTTCAACGAAAACACGCTTGGACCCAGCCCAAAGGTCGCGGAGGCGATCCGAGCTTTTCCGGCCGAACAGATCGCGATTTATCCCGAGTACGACGGGCTTCGGGAAGCCCTGATTGCCAATCTTGAGTCGTCGCCAGCGGGCCTGGCCTGTGCGCTGACGACTGCGCATGTTGGCGTGTTCAACGGGGTTGATGCTGCGATTCATGCCGTGATTCATGCCTATGGCTCGGCCGGTGACACGCTGCTGACCACCAGTCCCACCTTTGGGTATTACGGCCCCTGCGCGGGCATGCAGGGGATGGCGATTGAGGCCGTGCCCCATGAGCTGCCAGGGTTTGTGTTTCCGATGGAGGCGATTGGCGCGGCCTTGTTGCGTACGCCGCGCATCTTGATGCTGTGCAATCCCAACAACCCCACGGGAACGCGTTTGCCAGCGGCTCAAGTGTTGGAACTAGCGGCTGCCGCGCCTCAAACGCTTGTGGTGGTGGATGAGTTGTATGAGGCGTTCACGGGAGACAGCGTCTTGCCGTCGATTGATTTTCGCGCAGTCCCCAATCTGCTCGTGCTGCGATCGTTGGCTAAAACGGCTGGCCTTGCTGGTTTGCGGATCGGGTTTGCCCTTGGCCATCCCGATGTCGTGGACCGGGTGGGCAGGGTCACTGGCCCCTATGACGTCAATAGCTTGGCCGTGACGGCGGCGATGGCGGCCCTAGGCGATCAGCCCTATACCGACGCTTATGTCGCTGAAGTGTTACGTGCGCGTCACTGGCTCGTTACTGAAATGACGCGTGAACGTGCCTCTTGTCATGTGGCCGGTGGCAATTACCTGTTGCTATGGCCTCGTCGCTCGTCTGCAACCGTTGAAGCCGAGCTGAGGGCGGCAGGGATTTTGGTGAGATCGATGGCGGGGAAGCCTCAGATTGATGGTTCGCTGCGCATCAGCATTGGCACCACTGAGCAGATGCAGCTTTTTTGGCAGGCTTATCAAGCGATCGATTCAGAGCCTTGATGGTTGATCAGCCCGCATCACCCCCGCAGTTGCTCCTGCTTGCCACGGGCGGCACGATCGCTGGCCGCAGTGCCAATAGCACCTCCCTCAACGCCTACACCGCGGGAGCGATGACGGGATCGGAACTGCTCCAGGAGCTGCCGCAGCTGCAGGAGGTGGCTCAGATTCAGCTGGAACAACTCACCAACCTGGATAGTGCTGATCTGCAGTTTCAGCATTGGATCCAGCTGGTGAAGCGAATCCGTGAGTGTTTTGCTGTGTCCCCTGAGCTGGCGGGAGTGGTGATCACCCATGGCACCAACACCATGGAAGAAACCGCCTGGTTGTTGGAGCTCCTCATTGATGATCCGCGGCCGGTGGTGTTGGTGGGAGCGATGCGTCCGGCCACAGCCCTCAGTGCCGATGGTCCGCTGAATCTTTTTCAAGCGGTGCAGGTGGCAGGTAGTTCTCAGGCCCGTGGGCATGGGGTGCTTGTGGTGATGGATGGCCAGATCCATGGAGCCAGGGCTGTTACCAAGGTGGCCACCCAGGGTGTGGGTGCGTTTCAAAGTCCAGATTTCGGCCCCCTGGGCTGGGTGGATGACAGCGGGGTGCATTTGCCGGTGGCAACGGGGTCCCGCTCCGTTCCGTTCGCCACGCTTGCTTTGCCGCTTCAGTGGCCCGAGGTGGCCATCCTTTACGGCTGCGTGGATCCTTCGTTGGCCATGGTTTCGGCCCTCTTCAATGCAGGGGTGAAGGGGCTGGTTTGGACCGGCACCGGGGCCGGACAGTTGTCTGCGGGTGAGCGTGAGGCCATCAAAACCTGGCCTGGTGTGTTGCCTCTGATGTTGCGGTCGAGTCGGTGCGGTAGTGGCCCTGTCCATCCGTCTGAGCTTCAGGATGAGCTTGGTTTGTTGCCGGCAGGAACTCTCAACCCTCAGAAGGCGAGGATTCTGCTCCTTTTGGTCTTGATTGCTGGGATGGAACGAGACGAACTGTCAACGCTGTTGGCTTCGATCGCGATCAACGCATGACATCGATCACGGTGTTGTCCCCAAGGGTTCCCGGCAGGTTGAGGTTTGGCCCCACTTTGCGCACCTTTGTACCGGACATCGCATCCAAAAATGGCTGCACCCCGCCGAGGTCACAGCCGGTAGGAGCCTCCCCATTCACGTATTGAACGGGAATCACCCTGCGGGGATTGAGTTCACGCACCACCTTGGCCGCCTCCTCTCCGTTGTAGACCTTGCCGCCGCCGCCGACGCCGATGATTAAGACGTCGGGGCGACCGAGAAGCACTTTGTCTTCACCGCTGAGTGTGGCGGCGGTGCCTCCAAGATGGGCAAAGTTGAGACCTGCTTGTTGCCAGCGCCACAACGTGGCTTGGCCAAAACGACGGCCTCCAACGCGGTCATGGGGAGCGGCGAACCCTTCGATATTGAGGCCTCCGACGCGATAAGAGCCTGGTTGTGCCAAATAGGTCCCACCACCGATGCGAGCCCCTTCATCGGGTAATTCCGAACTGGCAAGGATCACCGTTGCGTTCACACGGGGCTCAGCGAGTCCTTTGGCGCAGCCCACGGCACGAAACGGATTGACCATCACGGATTGGCCACCTCCGCGGATGAGTAAGGCGCTATGGCCGTAATTGGTCACGGAGACGCCAGCGGCCCGAACTGGAGCAACCGTTCCAATCGCCAGGAGTGCCGAACCACTCACAACAATGCGGAAAAGACTCTGAACTCGTTCGTGGACCGACATTGTTGATCGTCTTCTTGCTCAGGAAGCTAGCAGTGATATCACTGGGGCTCTGCTTGACGCAGGAAGTTGGCCAGCAGCTGGTGCCCTGCTTCTGTGAGCACACTTTCCGGATGGAACTGCACCCCCTGCAGATGGGGGTAGTTGCGATGGCGCAGCCCCATGATCGTTCCGTCTTCTAGCCAGGCAGTGACTTCAAGGCATTCAGGGAGTGTTTCACGTTCAGCAATCAGGCTGTGATATCGGGTCGCGGTAAGGGGTTGGGGAAGCCCGGCGAAGACGCCTTCACCGCGATGCTGAACAGGAGAGGTTTTCCCATGCATCAGTTCTCTGGCTCTCACAACGCGTCCGCCGTAAGCCTGCGCGAGCGATTGATGCCCGAGGCACACCCCAAGGGTTGGGATGGTGGGTGAGAGTTGGCTTAAGACCTCGAGGCAAACACCGGCTTGATCCGGATCGCCTGGGCCAGGTGAAAGCAAAATGGCGGATGGATTGAGGTCGCGAATCTCCTCAAGGCTGAGGGCGTCGTTTCGCTCGACGCGTAGGTCGGTCGCCACCGGGAACTGGTTGGCAAGCTCCCCCAGGTATTGCACCAGGTTGAACGTGAAACTGTCGTAGTTATCGATAACCAGCAGCATGGTTAGAGGCCCAGGCGCAGAATCAGGGGTGGAAGCAGAAGCAGGAGCGCGATCAGCATGGAGCTGATCGCAGAGACGAGAACAGCGGCAGCAGCACAATCCTTGGCAATTCTGGCGAGGGGATGGAAGCGGCGGCCGATCGCCAAGTCCACCACCGCCTCAATGGCCGTATTGAGCAGCTCCAGCACCAACACAACAGCCACCGTGAGCACCAACACCGCCAGCTGGATGGCGGGAAGTTGGAGCCAAATCCCCATCCCTAAAACCAACGCTCCCGTACAAACGTGGATACGGAAGTTCCTCTGACTCACGAAGCCGTAGCCGAGACCTTGGGCCGCGTAGCGGAAGCTGGAGGGGAGATCCCCCGCGATCCGCCAGGCACCCCGTTTGGCTGCACGATGTGCTCGCTGGGTGCTGCGCTGGCTGATCTCCTCCGGCACCGATGCTCCGTCTTCAGGGTTCAGCAGTGACTTCATCTGCTGATTCACAGTTGATCTCACCTCAGGAACGAACGTTACCGCCCATGCCAAGCAGCTGCTCCTGTTTTTGCAGCATTGCAGCCAGGGACTCTTCATCGGGATGATCCCAGCTCAGCAAGTGCAGAAGCCCATGACTGACCAACCAGCGCAGTTCCCGTTCCAGGCCATGCTCCTGTTCCAGAGCTTGACGACGGGCGGTGGGCACCGACACGACGATGTCTCCTAGCTCAAGCTCCTGGCCTGCACCCATCGGCATCTCACTCTCCAGAGCCGCAAAGGAGAGCACATCTGTTGGCGTGGGTTTCTGGCGCCAGCGGAGATTGAGTTCGGCGATGCTGGCGTCATCGAGTAGCGAGACCCCCAGACTGACCGAGTTGGAGGTCCTCACGACGTCGGGACAGTGATTGTTGCGGTCCTGACGAAGGGCTTCAATCCAAGCGCTTAATTCACACTCCCAGTCGCTGGCTTGTTGCAGCCTGGAGCGCGTGCCTTGGTCATCCGCTGGATCAATGAGGTCAGCGGCTGCAGGGCTGAAGGCCAGGTCGAGGCTGATCATTGCGGGAGTGTTGGTCGCCCCAACCAAGCCACCACAAGAATGAAACCAATGAAGCCTGCAGCGGTCAGGCCGAAATGGAACAGGCTCTGCCCGCCTTTGCGCACCATGTTGCGCATGGCCAATTTCACGAAACTCGGTGGTGGAGCTCCCTTGTCGGCGCTTTGGGGGGTGGAGGGACTGCTGTCGTTTTCGGGAGCCTGAGTCATGAAGGGATCATCGTGATAAGTGCACGTCGGTCAGCTGTCGTCGTCGCTGCCTGGGCGATCCACACCTTGGCGCAATAACGCCTGGATGAAGGGGTTGAGATCTCCATCCATCACGCCTTGCACATCTGTGGTCTCCTCTTGGGTGCGTAGGTCTTTCACCATTTGATACGGGTGAAAGACGTAGTTGCGGATCTGATTCCCCCAGGCTGCTTCCACAATGTCGCCGCGAATGTCGGCAATTTCTGCTGCACGCTGCTCCTGGGCAATCACCAGCAACTTCGCCTTGAGCAGGGCCATGGCCTTCTCCTTGTTCTGAAGCTGAGAGCGCTCTTGGGTGCAGCGCACCGCCAGGCCGGTGGGCACATGGAGGATGCGAACGGCCGTTTCCACTTTGTTGACGTTCTGCCCGCCTGCTCCGCCGGAGCGGGAGGTGGTGACCTCGAGATCTTTTTCAGGAATATCGAGCTCTACCTCTTCATCCAGCTTGGGCATCACTTCCACACCGGCAAAACTCGTTTGCCGTTTGTCATTGGCATTGAAGGGCGAGATCCGCACCAATCGATGGGTGCCCTTCTCGTTGCGTAAATAGCCGTAGGCATAGCGACCTTCGATCTCAATCGTGGTGCTTTTGATGCCAGCTTCCTCTCCCTCCGAGAGCTCATTCACGCTCACGCTCATCCCTTGGTCTTCGGCCCAGCGGGTGTACATGCGCAGCAGCATCTGGGCCCAGTCCTGGGCGTCGGTTCCGCCGGCACCGGCGTTGATGCTTAAGACCGCACCTTCTTTGTCGTATTCGCCACTGAGAAGGCGCTCCAACTCCCAGCGTTCTAGAGCGAGTCGCAGCTGATCGAGTCCTTGTTGAGCCTCGCCAAGGAGGTCTTCATCAGCCTCTAGTTCATAGAGCTCAAGGGTGGCTTGCCCATCGTCGATCGCTCCACGCCAATCCACAAGTTGCTGCAGCTGCGCCTTCACTTCGTCGAGGCGACGCATCTGCTTTTGCGCATTTTGCTGATCGTTCCAAAAGTCGGGTTGAGCGGCGAGTTGCTCGAGATCCTGTTGCCTGGCGTTCAGTGCAGGGACGTCAAAGACAGTCCTGGGCATGGCCCAGGCGGTCAGTGAGCTCGGAAAGATCGCGTTTGAAGTCTGTGAGATCCAGCAATGGTGCAAGGGAGTCTTCTGAACTCGACGCTATCAGCGCGGTCGTTCTGCATAAGATTCAGCCTTCGTATGCGGCAGTTCGATGGCCAAGGTTGAGATCTACACCTGGAGCACCTGTCCGTTTTGCGTGCGCGCCAAGGGTCTGCTTGACCGAAAAGGTGTTGCCTACGTAGAAGTCTCGGTGGATGGGGATGAGCCTGGACGTGATGCGATGGCGGCCCGAGGCAACGGCAAACGCAGCGTTCCTCAGATTTTTATCGATGACCAACACGTAGGGGGCTGCGATGAACTTCATGGCCTGGAGCGTGCAGGGAAACTGGATGCCCTGCTCGCCGGTCAGGCCTGAAGAGGTGTCTGCCATGCGACATCTCTTCGTGTTGGATCCGCTAGATCGGATCAACCCTGCAAAAGACTCCACAGCCGCCTTGATGCAGGCGGCCCAGCGCGCCGGCCATGAGGTCTGGGCATCCATTCCTGCTGACTTGATTGCACTCGGTGATGAGCCACTAGCGGTTGCGGTGCCAGTGCAGCCCGATCCCTGGGTTGAAATCGGCGAACCAGAACGGTGTCCGCTCAATCGCTTTGGAGCGATCTGGATGCGTAAAGATCCTCCCGTTGATGAGGCCTATCTCTATGCAACCCATCTGCTCGATGTGGCCGAGCGAGCGGGTGCCTTGGTGCTGAACCGTCCGGCATCGCTGCGTAGTTGGAATGAAAAGCTTGGCGCCCTGCGCTTCAGCCGCTGGATGGCCCCGACGTTGGTGTCGGGCCGTATTTCGGAGCTATCGGCCTTTGCGCGCGAACAAGAAGAAGTGGTTCTGAAGCCCCTCGGGGGCCGTGCTGGTTTAGGTGTTGTGCGTGTCTCAGCGTCAGCACCTGGACTTGGTGCGTTGCTTGAACTAGTCACGGAACAGGGATCCCTTCCGGTGATGGCTCAGCGCTTTCTTCCTGCCGTTACCGATGGCGATAAGCGGATCCTGCTCGTGGATGGAGAACCACTGGGAGCTGTCAACCGCAAGCCCAAAGAGGGGGAATTCCGTAGCAACCTCGCCGTTGGTGGATTCCCGGAGGCCACGGAGCTCACGGAGCGCGAACGCTTGATTTGTGAGGCCTTGGCTCCGGCCTTGCGCTCGGAAGGTTTGTTCTTTGTGGGTATCGACGTGATCGGAGGAATGCTGAGTGAAATCAACGTCACCAGCCCAACGGGCATTCGCGAGGTGGAGCGACTGATGAATGTGCCCTTGGCCGACATGGTGATCGCTCGCCTGAGTGCTTCTTCGAGTTGATCTCAGGTGATAGATGCGCTCAAGCCGTTATCGATGGAGTTGCGACTGCGTTTGCTCCCTACTCCCTGAGTGAAGATCAAGCTGGTCGGCGAGAACGGCCAGCTTTTGGCTGACCTCTTGCAGTTCCCGTTCCGCAATCGATCCCTGCACAAGGCCCGCTCCTGCGGTGAGATCAAGTTGGTTTCCGCGTAGATGTCCGCAGCGGATGGCAACGCGCAACTCCGCATCTCCAGCCTGATCGATCCAACCGATGGGCGCGGCGTAGCCACCGCGCTCGAATGGTTCAAGCGTTTGCAGCCAATGCATGGCCTCCCGTCGTGGCAGTCCGGCTACCGCTGGGGTTGGGTGGAGTGCGGCTGCGAGGGCAAGCGCCTGGTGGCCTGAGGCATCGGCACTGATCGGGGTGTGTAGGTGGATCAGTTGGCCATGTCGCGCCAGTTGGGGGCGCCGCGGGCTTTGGGGTTGAAGTCCTTCCTCTCTGAGGCTCTCGCTGATCGCCTTCACCACGAGCTCATGTTCGTGGCGGTCCTTGTTCGACTGCATCAGGGTGTCTCCGCCTTCGCCTCGACCAGCAGTGCCTGCTAGGGCATCACTGCGCAACCGTCCGGTACGCAGGCTGAGCAGCCGTTCCGGCGAGGCTCCAAAAAAAGCATCATTGAATCCTCGCTGCCAGAGAAAGCGGCAGCTCCCGGTTTGCTGATGTCGCAGCCTCTCCAGCAGGCGCAAGGGAGAGAGGGGTGTGGTGAGTTCAATCGACTGACGCACAGCCAACACCAGCTTGTGCAGCGCTCCCTCATTCACTAACGCCAACCCTTGCTCGAGTGCGGGGCGATAGCGCTCTTGCCAGCAGCCCACGGGGGTGCCCAGGACCGTTGCATCGTCTGGCTCATCTTGAGGTGAGGTTGCGTTGAGCGCTTCGGCCATCTGCCAAAGCGCCTCCACTAAGACACGCACATCGGATGCATCGGAGGCATGGCCGTGCATCCGCAACCAGCTTTGTTGGCCATGACTGCTGAGTTGCCAGCGGGGGAGCAGCGCTTGCAGGCAGGGAACTCTGTCAACACTCCCCTGTTGTTCCCTGCTTTGCTCGAAAAAGCTGAAGGCCAGCAGTACGCGGGAACGGGCTTGGCAAGGCGCCTCAGGGCTGGCATCGATCAGGCGTTGCAGGGTGGTGTCGCTGAAACGTTGAGCCAGCTCAAATCGCCGCGGACCTGCCAGGTCAAGGTGTTGGCATTGACCGGCCGCAGCGAGGCACAGGCCTGGGGCGCTGTCCCACAAGAATTGAAAGGAGCTTTCTCGCGCCAGGCATGGCAATTGCTTCAGCGGATCCTGAGGGGGCACCTGTAGGGCGATGCTGAACGTGCCCTCCTCCACTTGGCGCTGATGCCAGGCGCGCTGAGCCCTGTCCAGCAGTGTGCCGAAACGCTGAGCAGCCGTTGATTGTTGAAGTGCGGCTGTCATGTCCAGGCGAATCAGTGCAGCGTCCTGCTCAAATGTATGAGCCACATCGCAGTGTGTCTGGATCCTGCCCATGCCAGATCCCCAGGCTGTTGCATCCCGTTACTCCATGTCCGATCGCCGACGCCTTTGGAAGGCCGCCATTAAGTGGCGGATGTATTCCGTTGCAGTGATGCCCGTGCTGTTGGCGGCAGGTTGGCGCCTAGGGGGCGAGGAGGGGGTGCGTTGGTCCCAGTTCTCAGGCTTTTTGCTTGCGGCGGTGCTGCTGCTGCTCTGGGAAAACCTCAGCAATGATCTGTTTGATGCCGACACCGGTGTGGATGTTGTTGGCAAGCCCCATTCGATCGTGGCGTTGGTAGGGCAGCGAAGGCCTGTCCGGCGTTGGGCCTGTTTGGCGTTGATGCTTGGCTTAGGCCTGATGCTGATGCTCGCTCTGCGCAGTTCGTTCGCGGTGCTCCCCCTTGTGCTCGTGAGCTGTGGACTCGGATATCTGTATCAGGGTCCACCCTTTCGCTTGGGATATCGGGGATGGGGGGAGCCGATTTGCTGGTTGGCTTTTGGCCCCTTTGCGACGGCGGCTGCGCTGCTGGTGCTGGCTCCTTCTGACCAAGCAGCTGTGCCTTGGGGACTTGCGCTGATGCTTGGCTCAGGGCCTGCTTTGGCCACGTCTCTGGTGTTGTTCTGCTCCCATTTTCATCAGCTGGAAGAGGACGAGGCCCATGGCAAATGCTCCCCGGTGGTGCGCTTGGGTACGGCCAAAGCTGCCAGCTTGGTGCCTTGGTTTGTTGCCGGTACTCTCGCGCTGGAATGGGTGCCAGTCGTTCACGGTGATTGGCCGCTCACGGCCCTATTCGGCGCGATTGGCCTACCAGCGGCAGCAGCGCTGATTCGTTTGCTTCGAGATCACCATGCCGAACCGGATCGAATCGCTGGCAGCAAATTTTTGGCGCTCCGTTTTCAGACTCTCAACGGTCTTGGCTTAAGTGCGGGATTAGCGCTGGGACCCCTCCTGAGTTGAAAGGCATGGAGCTTCGGTTGCAGATCAAGCCCTATGGGTTCAACCTCAACCGGCCGTTGCACACCGCTGCCGGAGTGTTGCAGCACCGTCGCGGTTGGGTGTTGCGCTTAGAAGACTCGGCCGGCCGTCTTGGTTGGGGAGAGGTGTCGCCCTTGGAGGCTGAACAGCATGAGGCTTGCCAGGCCGCCTTGGTTCGGATGATGGGGCTTGGGGTGGTCTGGACTGTCAGCAGCCTTGAACACTGGATCGCAACAGGTCCAGCTGCGTTGGCTTTCGCCATTGGTGCTGCCCTGGCTGAGCTTGATGGCGAACTGGGGAGTGCCTCCTCTGCTGGTTGGCTCCAGGCGCCAATGTCGGCGTTCTTGTTGCCGGCAGGAGTCGCGATGCGGGATGTACTGGATCGCCTGCTGGCCTCAGTGGATCCCAACCTGCCGTTCACGCTGAAGTGGAAGGTGGCGGTCTGCGATCACGAGGAGGAGTGGTGCTTGCTCCAGGGTCTGCTCGACAAGCTTCCGGCTTTGGCACGTTTGCGGCTGGATGCCAATGGTGGCTGGGACAGGCTTCAGGCTTGGCAATGGGTGGAGCGGCTTCGTGGAGATTCACGCCTGGAGTGGTTAGAGCAACCGCTTGCGGCCGATGATTGGGAGGGCCTTCAGGCCATCGCTGCGGTGGTGCCGGTGGCTCTGGATGAGTCCTTGCAGGCCTATCCCACCTGGCGTGATCATTGGGAGAGCTGGCAGGTGCGCCGACCCTTGTTGGAGGGAGACCCAAGGCCTCTCCTGCGGGATCTGCTTCGGGGCAGGCCTCGCCTCATGCTGAGCACAGCGTTTGAAACCGGGATCGGTGGTCGCTGGTTGGCGCACTTAGCGGCCCTCCAGGCTCAAGGGGAAACCCCGGCAGCTCCCGGCTTGGCCCCGGGGTGGTGTCCAGCTGGCCCGTTGTTTAGTTCCGATCCGGCAGAGGTGTGGGCCGCAGCTGAGATGAGCGAGGAGTGCGATGAGCATCCTTGAACAGTTGCGATGTGATCCAGAGAGCCCATCCACTGTGGCTGGATCTCTCCTTCCTGCCCTCGAGCGGGGGAATTGGGTGCGCTTACTGGGTCCCCAGGATGTTCTGCTTGAGGCTCCTAAGGCTCTGCCGGCGGGGCCTGGATTGGTTCTTTCCACCGGTGGAAGCAGCGGTGGTCGACAGCTTTGTCTTCAGCCATCAATCCATTTGGATCGATCGGCCGCGGCGACTGGCCGTTGGTTGCATGCGCTCGGACTGAATGCATCGCAAGTGATCGTTTGGAATCCGCTGCCCTTTCAGCACATCAGTGGCTTGATGCCTTGGTGGCGAGCTCAGCAGTGGAATGTTGCCCATGTATGGCTGTCACCAGCTTTGATGAAAAGCCCTCAGGCTTTGCTGAAGGAGTCCTGTCAGCGCTCCGATTGGGACTCCATGCCGATGGTGCTTTCACTCGTGCCCACTCAGCTCGGGCGCTTGTTGGCCGATCCTGCAGGTGTGCTCTGGTTGCAAGCGATGGCGCTGATTTGGGTGGGTGGAGCAGCGTTGCCATCCGAGCTGGCTGCGAAGGCCCGCGCGCTGGGGATCAAGCTTGCGCCTTGTTATGGGTCCACAGAAACGTCCGCGATGGTGGTGGCTCAATCCCCTGAGCGCTTTCTGGATGGGGAAGAGGGAGTGGGTGAGCCCCTCGATGACGTTGAGCTGCGGGTGGAGGCGAATGGTGCGCTGGCGGTGCGCTGCAGGCGTCTGGCGATAGGCCGTTGGAAGCCTGATGGGGATGGATCGCTGGCTGCACGATCGAGGCAGCCGTCTTTTAGACCCCTGACCGATGCGGATGGCTGGTGGAGCTCTGGAGACGCTGCTTGTCTTCAAGGGTCTGCGGCAACTCCGCAGCTCACGCTGCTGGGCCGCCTGGATGGTGCGATTCACTCCGGTGGGATCACGGTCTTCCCAGAGCAGCTAGAGGCTCGCTTGATGGCTGCTGCGCGAGAGGTTGGCCTCCCGCTGAAAGCAGTGCTGTTTCTCGGCGTTCACGACCGCGAATGGGGGGAGCGCCTCGAAGCACTGGTGTGTTGGCAGGAAGCGGAGCAAGACCCTGCCAGATCCGTAGCAGCAATGCTTTCGATCAAGACCCTGACGGATCGTTGGTTGCCGCCAGAACGACCGCGGCGTTGGCATCACTGTGCTGATCTTGCGTCAACCACTGCTGGCAAGTGGGAGCGCACACGCTGGCGGGCTTGGCTGAAGGATTTAGAGCGTTCCAATGGTGCCGATTGCTGATGCTTCCAGCCAGCGATCGATTGCTTCTGGCAAAGCACAGCGTCGTCGCGTTTCAGCGTTGATTGCCAGTTGGCGAATGATCCCTTTGGCGACGTTGGTGTCGTCGATTTGAAAGAGGAAGCGCACCTCGTATTGGCTGGGATCCACCCTGGTCGGCGTCAGTGTCACGACTAAGTGATCGCCACCATGCACAGGACGTAAAAAATCGGCTGCGCAGTGCACCACCGGCAAAGCGATGGTTGGTGGATCTTGTGCTGCTCTGCATCCAGGAAAAAGATCCGCTGCGGCAATCCCGTAGCGCTCAAGACTGTCCTCCCATGCTTCATGGCACCAGCGCAACAGTTGGTGGAAGTGCATCACACCAGCTGCATCGGTATCGCCAAAACGCACGATGCGCTCAAGCTTTAACCACTCATCTGGGGAACGAAAGGCCAAGGTTCAGTTGCGTCAGGACTCCAGAGTGGTCAGCGATCAACGGATCCCATGATCACGTCGATCGAGCCCAAGATCGCCATGATGTCGGCAACTTTGTGTCCCTTGAGGATGTGAGGAAGGATTTGGAGGTTGTTGCTGTCAGCGGCCCTGATCTTGAAGCGCCAGGGGGTCACATCGTTGTTGCCCTGGATGAACACTCCGATTTCGCCTTTGCCTGATTCCAGGCGGGTGTACAGCTCGCCATTCGGGATCTTGAACGTAGGCGCCACTTTTTTGGCCACGTATTGGTAGTCGAATCCTGCAAAGGGACTGTCTTTCCCTTCCGCCATGCGGTGGGCTTCGAGATTCTCGGTGGGGCCGCCGGGGATCATGTCGCAGGCTTGGCGCAGGATTTTTAGCGATTGACGCATCTCTTCGATGCGGACGCGATAGCGAGCAAAGCAGTCACCCTCCTTCTCGCAGACCACATCCCAATCGAAATCGTCGTAACACTCGTAATGATCCACCTTGCGGAGATCCCAAGGCACACCGGAAGCTCGCAGCATTGGACCTGACAAGCTCCAATTGATCGCCTCTTCTCTGCCGATCACGCCAAGCCCTTCAATGCGGCGACGGAAAATTGGGTTGTTGGTGATGAGTTTTTCGTACTCATCGATTTTTGGACCAAACCAGTCGCAAAAATCCCGACATTTTTCCAACCAGCCCCAGGGCAAATCGGCGGCAACGCCACCGATGCGGAAATAGTTGTTGTTGATGAGTCGCTGGCCCGTGGCCGCTTCCCAGAGGTCGTAGATCATCTCCCGTTCACGGAAGATGTAAAAGAACGGTGTTTGGGCACCAACATCAGCGAGGAAGGGGCCAAGCCAAAGCAGGTGGTTGGCGATCCGGTTGAGCTCCAGCATCAAGACCCGGATGTAGCTAGCCCTCTTGGGCACCGGGATATTGGCGAGGCGCTCAGGAGCGTTCACCACGATGGCTTCATAAAACATGCCCGCGGCGTAGTCCATACGGCTCACGTAGGGCACGTACATCACGTTGGTGCGGTTCTCGGCGATCTTCTCCATGCCGCGGTGGAGGTAGCCGATCACCGGCTCGCAATCCACAACGTCTTCACCGTCCAGGGTTACGACGAGCCTCAGCACCCCATGCATGGAGGGGTGATGGGGGCCGAAGTTGACCACCATCGGCTCGGTGCGCGTTTCCAGCTGCGTCATGGTGAGCCGAGGTTCATTGCGTTATCGGGATCTTAGGAAGGACCGATGCCCGATCACTCGCTGTCTTCCGGTGTGGCGTTCAGCCACGTGCCCGTATTGGCTGAAACGCTGATGCGGATTTTGTCTGAGCAGCCCCCATCCCTTTGGCAGAACACAGCTGTGATTGACGCCACTCTTGGCGGTGGTGGGCATAGCAAACTCATCTTGGAACGCTGTCCTGGCTTGCGTTTGCTTGGCTTGGATCAGGACCCCACGGCCAGGGCTGCTGCTGCTTCAAGGCTGGAGCCCTTCCTTGAGCGCGTCCAGATCGTGCCGGTCAACTTTGCTGCGTTTGAACCACAGGAACAGGTGTCGCTGGTGCTGGCAGACCTTGGGGTGAGCAGTCCCCAATTAGATGTGGCCTCCAGAGGATTCAGCTTCCGGCTGGATGGTCCTTTGGACATGCGCATGAACCCAGCGGCTGGAGCTGAAACGGCAGCGGAGCTGATCGAGCGGCTGGATGTGAATGCCCTGGCTGACTTGATTTACGCCTTTGGCGAGGAACGCTTGTCTCGCAGGATTGCTCGACGGATCAAGGCGGATCTGGAGGCAGAAGGCGCCTATTCGGGCACGGCGGCGTTGGCCTATGCCGTGGCTGGTTGTTACCCCCCGAAAGCGCGACGGGGAAGGATTCATCCCGCCACGCGCACCTTTCAGGCATTGCGGATTGCTGTGAACGATGAACTGGGAGTGCTGGACCGATTGCTGCAGATTGCGCCCGGTTGGCTGAAGCCTGATGGTCTCCTCGCGATCATCAGTTTTCATTCGTTGGAGGACCGCCGGGTTAAAACCGCCTTTCTTCAGGACGAGCGGCTCGAACGGGTCACGCGCAAACCGTTGATGGCGTCAGAACAGGAGCAGGCAGACAATCCGCGCAGTCGCAGCGCAAAACTCAGAATTGCCAGGCGGAGGCCCGACACCGCTCGGCCTGAGGGATGAGCATCCCTTGGTCTTCAGATTGGTGGTGGTGGATGGCGCTGTTGGTGCAGCTGCTGGCGATTCCGGGCACGCTCTTTCCCCTGCTTCCAGGCTTGATTTGGCTTCCGGTGGGTGGATTGATTTGGATCGTTGCTGTCGGATGGCAACAGGCCTGGCCTGAGCTCGTTGTCGCTTTGGTGTTGTTTGGTCTGGGCCTTGTGGCCGACCTGTTGGCTTTGGGCCTTGCATCGGCGCGTCTCAAGGCCAGCCGTTGGTCTGCAGCAGGTGCCGGGGTGGGGCTGCTCTTGGCAGTGTTGGGCCTGCTTCCGGCCTTGCCTTTTGGAGGCCCACTGCTTGGGGCCTTGTTCGGCCCTTGGCTTGGTGCGCTGGTGGTGGAGACCTGGGTCACAAAAAAGCCACCCCGGAATTTGGGGTGGCTTGAGGCGCTGCGCCAGGGATCCGTGGTGGGATTGGCTGTTGTGGCCGGACTTCTGGTGAGTCGTCTGGCTCAATTGGCCTTGGCACTGCTCGGTGTGGCGGCTTTTATTGGACTCAGCTCTCGCTAAGAAAACCGGTTTGGTCTTCTGTGCCAAACAGTTGGCGATAGGCCGCTGTTGAGATGCAGATCACCAAGGGGCTAGCCACCAGAAGGCCCACTCCGTTGAGTAGAAGTCCAAGGCCCAGGATCACAACTTCCACGATCAGGAGCAAGAGCATCCACCCCCAGCTGGGATCCACGACGGCTCTGCCGCGCTGGATTTTTTGAAGAGGATGGCCCTCTCCCATGATCGCGATGAAGGGAAGGAACTTTTGGTTCACTCCCAAATACAGGAACACGATGCCAGCCACGAGGCCAGGAATCACGGCCAAGGCCTGATTGATCTGGAACAGGCCCGTGCCGATGGCAATGGCGATGAACAAAATGATCGCAAGAACAACGGCCAGCACTAGCTGGTTAATGAACAGGCGACCTGCGGCTTGGCCATCCCAGTGGGTGAGGTCTCCAAAGGAGGGCTTATGGCCACTAAGGGCCTTCCATGCTCCGCGAATCAGACCTGTAACCGCCCATAGGCTGATCACGGTGCTGCCAATCACGGAGACAATCATCAGCAGGACCGTGCCTGGATCGAAGCCTGACCCTGCAGAGGATCTGATGGTGGCTGCATGGCTCATCACCTGAAAGATCAGCCCTAACGCCCCCGATAGCAGGGTGAAAAGCACAAAGGGCAATGGGGCTTTGCAGAAGCCTGACCAGCCATCTTCAATTGCTTGCAGGACGTGGAGCCTGCTGCTCTCCGTGGTGTCGCTCATGGCCAGATGTTGATGAAAAGGCTTGGCCGGAAAGTAGCGAGCAGCACCATTTATTTCATGGTTTATGACGCAATTGGTGGATGACGTCGTTAATAGCCTGAATGGCTTGGTCGATCTCGTGCTCCGTGGTGCTTCGCCCCAGGCTGAGTCGTAGGGAGGCTTCCGCCTCTTGGCGGCTTCGACCTAAGGCCATCAGCACATGGGACGGTTCACCGCGACTGCAGGCCGATCCACTGCTACAGGCCACGCGGGATCGCAGTGCTCGATGCAGCTTGCTTCCGGAGATGCCTGGAATCGTGATGTTGAGATTGTGCGGCAGTCTCGCGCTGGCATCTCCGTTGAGAAGCACCGTGGGCTGCCTCTGCTTCAAGCCCTCCCAAAGTCGATTGCGCAAACGTTCGAGGCGCTGACTGCGGCTAGCGAGATCGCTTCGTGCCATCTCGGCCGCTTTGGCAAATCCGATGATGAGTGGCACCGGCAAGGTGCCAGGTCTCAACCCCCTTTCTTGCCCCCCTCCCCATTGCAGCGGCTCGACCGCTAAGTCCAGGTTGCAGATCAGGGCGCCGACCCCTTTGGGTCCATTCAGTTTGTGGGCGCTCAGGCTGAGAAAATCTGCGCCAAGACGTTGGCTGTCTAGGGGAATGTGGCCGAAGGCTTGAGCGGCATCGCTATGCAGCGTCACACCCTGATCTCTGCAAATGGCCGCGACTTCAGGGAGTGGCTGGATGACGCCGATTTCGTTATTGGCCAGCATCACGCTCACCAATTGGGTGTCTTTGGTGATGGCGTCCTCAAGCTTTTTTGGGTCGAGGAGACCATCCGGCCCTGGCGGGAGAAGGGTGATGCGAAAGCCTTCTCGCTGAAGCTGCTGAAGCGGATCGAGAACTGCGTGATGTTCGCTGACCATGCTGATCAAATGCCCTGCTTGTCCCCTCTCTCGGGCGATGGCTCGTGCATGACCGAGCAGGGCAATGTTGTTGGCCTCTGTGGCCCCGCTGGTGAAGATCAGCTGTTCGCTTGAGCAATTCAAGCAATCGCTTAATTGTTCTCGGGCCACTTGCACGGCGGCGGCGGCCGTCAGCCCTAGCCGATGCTGCCGGCTAGAAGGATTGCCCCACAGTTCACTCCACCAGGGCTCCATGGCCTTCACCACATCCTTGTGACATGGCGTTGTGGCTTGATGGTCGAGGCCAATCGGTGCCGATTGAGTCAAGACGGTGTCGGAACTTGGCAGCATGGTGTGAGTCTGTCCTCTTTTCAGATGCGTGCGGCTTATTGGATCACCAGCTTGAGTCTGCTCGCGATCAGTGTTGTGCAGCCTGGCTTGGCAGAAAAATCCTTTCGTCAGAAGGTTCTTGAACAGATGCGGGCGTCTCGGCCTGCCGATCTGGTCGTGCTCGAGACGCGTGAGCTGGGAGGCACCTCCACTCTTGGGATTTTTGCCATCCAGGTGGATTCGGCTGATCCTGCTCTGAGGCATTACAAGCTTTGGAGGGAATCGCCTGAAAATCTGATCATCCCCACGGAATCGCTGAGTTGCAGTCGGACGGAGCCCATGCGTGTCACACGCGATCAGACCGCGATCTACCTAAACCGACTGAACCCTGGCGGTTTGATTACCTCGGCGAATCGGGAGCACCATCTGGTGTGGTGGGCTGCCTGTGAGCCAGATCATGCTGGTAGAGACCCCTCTGCGTTAACAGAGAAGGCCAAGGAGTTGGGTTTTTCCACCCTGCAGGTGGAATCCCAAGAAATTTTGCAGTTGCCAAGCCAATAGCGCCTCTAGATTTCACGGAGATATGTCAGGTCCATGACGGAGACCCCTAGCGAGGTTCTGAACCCACGGTTGCTGCTCGTCGATGACGAGCCTGGTTTGCGCACCGCCGTTCAGGCCTACTTAGAGGACGAAGGGTTTGATGTCACGACGGCCGAGGACGGGGAAGAAGGATTCAGCAAAGCCCAGCAAATGCTGCCAGATGTCGTCATCAGCGACGTGATGATGCCTCGCCTTGATGGCTATGGCTTGCTTCGCAAGCTCCGCGAAGACGAGCGTTTGGGAGGAACGCCAGTGATTTTTCTAACTGCCAAAGGAATGACGGCGGATCGCACTCAGGGCTATCTCGCAGGCGTGGATGACTACATCCCCAAGCCTTTTGACCCTGATGAACTCGTCGCGAGGGTCCGAAATGTTGCCCAGCGGCAGCAGCGGTTGTTGCAGGAGGCAGCACGGTTCGCTGATACCGACATGGGTCAGATGGCCAAGCAGATCACAGAGATCCGCTCGCTTCTCGCCCAGGCAGATGCCCTACCCAACCAGGATCCGGTCCAACACAATTTCACTCCAAGGGAGGCAAGTGTGTTGCAGCTTGTGGCTGAGGGCCTGATGAATAAGGAGATCGCGCGGCAGCTCGAGACCTCGATTCGCAATGTGGAGAAGTACGTGAGCCGGCTCTTCATCAAAACGGAAACCTCCAGCCGCACGGAGCTCGTGCGTTATGCCCTTCAACATCATCTTGTGACCTGATGGCTGAGCCGGCGGAATGGCGGCCGGCGGCGTTGAACAACGGCTGGACGTACTGCGATCGGGTTCGACAACGGGAACAGTCCACTCGATTGAGCAGTGTTCTGGCGCAGCGCCATCGCCATTCCTGTGCAGCGACTTGGCAGCAGCGCTTGGCCAGCGGGGAAATCACCCTGAATGGTTTGGCTTGTCCCGATGACGTCGAGGTGAAGGCTGGCGATTGGATTCGTTGGGCGCGTCCTCCCTGGGTGGAGGCTGCGGTTCCTGATCAATGGGAGGTCATTCACGATGACGGCGATGTGCTGGTCGTGAACAAGCCCTCAGGATTGCCGGTGATGCCAGGTGGCGGCTTCCTTGCACACACGCTGACGTCATTGTTGGAGCGGAGGAGCCGCTCTGAAGGAGAGGCCTTGGTGCCAAAGCCGATTCATCGCCTCGGACGGTTCACGTCTGGCCTTCAGGTTTGCGCCCGTCGGCCCGAAACCCGGGCAGCGTTGTCGACGCAATTTCGACCTAACGGTGATTGCCGAAAAACGTACCTGGCCTTAACGGAGCGTATGGAGAGTCTTCAACAAGGTCAGACGCTTGTCATCCAAACCGATGTTGTGGAGAGGCAGCATCCGTTGCTCGGTTGGATTTGGGGACCAGTGCCGCCCACGCCTGAGCCAGTGCGTAAGCGCTTATCGGCTCACTCTTCAGTGCAACTGAGGGAGCGACGCGAGACGGGAGATCTTTTGGAAGTGCTGATCCATACAGGCCGCCCCCATCAGATCCGCATTCATCTCTCTCAACTTGGGTGTCCCTTGCTCGGAGATCCCTTGTATCAAGCCGATCAGGGCCTGACGGCAACTGCAACCCCAGGTGATGGTGGGTATCAATTGCACGCTTGGCGCCTGGAGGGTTTGCGTTGGCCGCCAACGAAGCGGCTATCGCTCCATGCTCAGCCGCCCAAGCTGTTGGGAGTCCAAGACGGTGCTGGGCGTTGAAGCGACGATCAACCACTGAAGTGATTCGAGCTGAGTGCAATCCATTGCCTGAGATCAGCTCTTTTGGAATTCAACAAGGCGCGAGAAGTAAAAAGGTGCTTTGTTCAAGCTGCGACGAATCAGCTTGAATCCGCAGGATTCAGCGGCTTGCACAATTCCTGTTTCCTTCAGGGTGTAAGCGCGGGTGGTTTTGCTGGGGCCAGGGAACAGTTGTCCGATGCCCTTAAGCAATGCCAGCAAAGGGGTGTAAGGAGCGAAGCTCACGATCAGCCTCTGCTCGGTGAGGCTGCAGAGGTGGCGAACCATCTCCTCTGCTGCTGGTTGTGGGTAGTGAATGAACACATCCAGGCAGCACACGGTGTGAAACGAGCCGCTGAGGCTTTCGAGATCACTGGCGAAGAAATTGAGCTTGCTCATGTTCAAGCCCGCCTCTTCGGCGCGGCGCTGAGCCTCGTTCGCCATCGCCTCAGAAATGTCGCTGGCGTTGATGGAGCCAGCGCCCATCTCTGCTAAAGGCAAGCTGAGACTGCCGACTCCGCACCCCGCATCACAGAAGCTCACGTCGCTGAGCTCGCCACTTTCCTTGATCCAGCTCAACACCTCATCCACGGTCTTCTGGTGACCGATGCGAATGTTGCGCTGCACCTTGTTCACATCATCTGTTTCGCTGTAGATGCGATTCCAGCGTTCGAACCCTGTGGTTTCGAAGTACCCCTTCACCTCCTGCTTTTCAGCCTGCGTGTCGTCCAGCAGGGACTCGGGTGACATGGCATCAGACGGAAGGGTCGCGAAATCTTAGTCAGCGTGTTGCCAGCTGAGGGTTTTGGTCTCGCTATCCCAATGCCAGCGCAACAGCTCGTTCAGAGAGCGTCCAAGCATCTGGAACGTTGCTTGGGCACTGAGGACCTTCCTGGGTGCAACGGTTGCGGCATAAATGGCAGCACTTGGATGGGAACTCCAGCGGGCCAGCCGCTTCACTCCCTCAAGCAGCGGCAAGGTCACGCCTGCAAGGGTTCCATCCTCAAGCCGGCAGGTGCCATCGGCAACCAGAAGCGCACGCTCATCCCAGTGGTGAACACCGTCTTTTAATCCGTAGGGGGCGAGTGCGTCGCTCACGAGCACGAGTTGATCGCCTGCCAGTCGCTGCAAGAGCACCGCCATCGTGGGGTCCACGTGAACCCCATCAGCAATCAGGCCGAGTGCAATGTCATCCCGCAGGCAGGCGGCTCCGATCGGTCCGGGATTGCGGTGATGCAACCCCTGCATCGCATTGAAGCTGTGGGTCAGCATCGTTACGCCCCTTTCAAACGCTGCGTTGGCCGTGGTTGCATCCGCTGTGCTGTGACCAAGGGCCACGCGAATGCCCAGGCCACAAAGGTGGTCGATCAAGGCCGCGGCCCCATCGAGTTCTGGAGCGAGCGTGACTAGGGCAATCTCGTGCTCAAAGCCGCTGATGCGTGCCTTGAGTTCGGCCATGGTTGGACTGGCGAGGTGATGGCGCGGATGGGCTCCCCGTCTTGATTCGGCAAGAAAAGGGCCTTCTAAATGGGCACCAAGCAGCTGGCAGCGATAGGGCTGGTGAGCTTCACGGGCCTGCCTGAGCACAGCAAGGGCTCGGCGCAAGGGCTCAACGCCGCACGTCACAAGGGTGGGACTGATCGCTTCCACGCCATCGCGCCAGAGCTGATCGAGGAGTTGCAGGAGTTGTGGCAACGCAGTCTCTGTCAGTTCTGGGAACGGCAGTCCCAAGCCTCCATTGATCTGGAGGTCCACACCCATCGGACTGAGCACATCTCCGCGCCAGCTTTCACCAGCGATGGCAGACCCATCAGGCATCAGCCCCAGATCAACAATGCGGTTTTGCTGATCGATCTGAAGCCACCACTGCTGAGAGTGCCCGTCCTTGGTGGTGCTGTGGGGCAAACAGACGTGTGTGATCCGGCGCATGGGGAATGGTCCTTTGATGCCAGTGCGGGACGATGGCAGTCTCGCTGCAAGCTTGCTGTGTCCAAGCCATCGGAGCCCACAATCGTCGCCACTCCCCGTGTTGCAGTGATCATGGGGAGTGATTCTGATTTGCCGACCCTGAAGCCAGCGGTTTCGGCTCTTGAAGAATTAGGCGTCAAGGTTGAGGTGCGTGTGCTTTCGGCCCATCGCACTCCACTGGAAATGGTTGACTTTGCCCGCCATGCCAAACAGCTGGGATTCCGGGTGATCGTTGCGGGGGCCGGCGGTGCTGCGCACCTTCCAGGAATGGTGGCCTCACTCACCACACTTCCTGTGATCGGTGTTCCTGTGAAGAGTCGAGCTCTCTCGGGAGTGGACTCCCTGCATTCCATCGTTCAGATGCCTGGGGGAATCCCTGTGGCCACGGTTGCGATCGGAGGAGGTTTAAACGCTGGTTTGCTGGCCGCTCAGATTCTGGCAATCAGTGATTCGGCCCTCTCGGAACGACTGGAGGCGTATCGCCAGCAACTTCACGACATGGTGGTTGACAAGGATGCCCGCCTCAATGATCTCGGTACTGACGCGTATCTCGATTCCATGTCGAGTAGCTGATCACACAGCTTCGATCGTGGTCCGCTTCACAATTCATTCTCAACGGAACGTTTGATGTTCGGTCCTGCCTGGATGCGTTGGGGACTAGCTCTACCTCTTTTAACGCTCAACTTATTTGTGTTGCGTCAGTTGCTTGTGCCGCTAGCGCCCTTCCCGGGGTTGTTCTTGACGGCGGCTCTGATCGCCTTCCTCCTCAACATCCCCTCCCGCTGGCTTCGTGCCCGGGGTCTTCCAAGTTGGCTTGCGATCACCCTTGTTTTTTTGGCGGCTGTAGGAATCCTGGTGATCTCAGGCATGACGTTGGTGCCCCTTTTGATTGATCAACTCGCGCAATTGATCAATGCCTTGCCAGGTTGGCTTGAAGCATCCCAAGGGTTGATCGGCCGTCTCCAGGAATGGGCGATGGCCCGTGGTTTGCCAAGTGAATTCGGAGATCTGAGCAGCGATGTGCTGACGCGTGTCAGTCGCATAGCGAGTCAATTCAGTCAACAGTTGCTGAGCATCCTTGGTGCGACCCTTGGCACCACCATTAATACCGTCATCGTCCTGGTGCTGGCGGTGTTCTTTCTGCTGGGAGGAGAGTCCATCACAGCAGGGTTGGTGCGTTGGTTACCGCAAGAGTGGCGCCAGCTGGTTGTGACCACAATCACCCGCACCTTTCGGGGCTATTTCGCGGGTCAGGTCGTGCTCGCCTTGATTTTGAGCGCCGGTCAGATTGCGGTATTCACGTTGTTGAAGATCCCTTATGGCGTGTTGTTTGCCGTCTTGATTGGCTTAACCACGTTGATCCCCTACGCCAGTGCCTTCACCATCGTTGCGGTGAGTCTTTTGTTGGCTGTGCAAGATCCCGGAATGGGCCTAGCCATTCTGGTGGCAGCGATTGGCGTGGGTCAGATTGTGGATCAGGTGATCCAGCCACGCTTGATGGGGAGCATCGTTGGCTTGCAGCCGGCTTGGCTGCTGATTGCTCTCCCGCTTGGTGCGAGAGCGGGCGCTCTATTCGGTTTTGGAGAACTTCTGGGTCTGTTGCTAGCCGTGCCAGTGGCCAGTTGCATCAAAACCCTGATCGATGCCTGGGCTGATCGTCAGGGCTTTGATCTCCCTTCAAGAACGATCAGCTCTGCGCAGGAATGATTGTTTGGTCGACCAGATAACGGATGACCTGTTCAACGCAACTGTCCAGGCTGTTGTTGCCTGTGTTGACGTTGAGCTCAGGCTGTTCGGGTGCCTCATAGGGGCTGGAGATTCCAGTGAATTCTTTGATTTCTCCCGCACGCGCTTTGGCATAGAGCCCTTTGGTGTCGCGTTCTTCGCAAACGCTGAGATCGGCTGCGCAGTGGATCTCGATGAAGTCTCCCGCGTTGACAAGGGCCCTGGCTTTGTCGCGGTCAGCCCGGAAAGGGGACACAAACGCAGTCAGAACGATCACGCCTGCATCGAGGAACAGCTTGGCCACCTCGCCGATGCGACGGATGTTCTCTTCTCGATCGGCGTCGGAAAAGCCCAAGTCCTTGCAGAGGCCGTGGCGAACGTTGTCGCCGTCCAACACGTAAGTAGCAAGTCCGCGTTCAAATAAAGCAGCGTTCACGGCATTGGCCAAGGTGCTTTTGCCCGCCCCGCTTAAGCCTGTAAACCAGAGGATCGAACTGCGGTGCCCGCGTTGCTCAGCGCGAGTGTCGCGATCGACCGAGGCCTGGTGCCAAACGATGTTGGTGGCTTTTGGATTGTCGGCGGCGGCCATGAACGGAACGCGAATGATGGCATTGTCTCGTGGCGCAAACGACCATTGCCCAATCTCCGCATCAAGCCGGCTGAGGTCTCAGCCTCCGGCTCTCTTGGGCTTGTATCCCTCTTTCTTGAGGTATTCGAGACTGAGCTCAACCTGATCACCCTGCAATTCGATCACGCCATCCTTTGCGGTGCCGCCGCTGCCAATCCGCGTTTTCAACTTTTTCAAGAGGGCTTTGAGGCCATCTGGATCCACCTCAAGACCTCGGATCACCGTGACGGTCTTGCCCCCTTTCCCTCCTCGCGTGGGCTGCACCCGAACGACCTGTTCATCCTTGGGTGTCGCCCCTGCTGAGGGTCCAGTGGGGCGTTGCAGACTGTCGGCACTGCTGAATTCCTGCCAGCCTCCCTTGCGCATGAGCCATTCGCATCCCTTCCCATCCTGCCCCTTCTCGCGATGAGTGAGACCGCTCCCGCTCCCCAATGGGCTGATTCCAGTCGGGGTCTAGGCCGTTGGATTGAACGGTTGATCGGCATTCGCCTCTTGCGTCGCCCGCTGTTTTTTCAAGCGCGACAGCTGATCATCCGAACGGCTGAGCGCAACGGGATTCCATGGCGAAAGCGACGCTCTGAATTGCGGGAGGCTGCCGCTCCTCTTCTGGCCAAGAGCCGTAGCGAGGGTCTGGTTCCTCCCGCCTATTACCAAGCGCGTTTCCATGCCTATGAGCAGGGCAACCTCTGCTGGCAGGCAGCAGCGGAGGCTGAGCAAGCCACCGATGCGATGGCCCTGCGCATTTGGCCTGAGGAAAAGCTGGCACCGCTGCAGGCTCAGACGCGACTCCGCAATGCGATTCATGCGCTGGTGGAACCACTCTTAAGCGATTCCATCCACGAAGTTTTGGATTTGGGTTGTTCCGTTGGAGTCAGCACCCAAGCGCTTGCCCGTTGGTTGAACGACCGGGCAGATCAACGTGGCCTGAAGAGGCCACGGCTGATCGGTTTAGATCTCTCACCAGAGATGCTGGCTGTGGCACGGGTTAGAGATGGCGACAGCTTGATCAGTGAGTGGTGCCATGCCGCCGCCGAGCACACCGCTTGGGCGAGCGAGACGTTCGATTTCATCAGTCTTCAGTTCGTTTGCCATGAGCTACCTCAAAACGCCACCCGTGAGGTCTGTGCGGAAGCCGCGCGTCTTCTTAAGCCTGGGGGCGTGCTGCTGATGGTGGATCAGGATCCAGCTTCATCGGTGTTGCAACGCCTGCCAGCCGCCGTTGCGACCCTCCTGAAGAGTACGGAGCCTTACATCGAGGACTATTTCGGTCTCGATATGAGCGCCACCCTTCTGCAGGCTGGGTTTCGAGATCTGCGCATTACGGCCTGTGATCCACGACATCGTGTGATCGCCTGTTTACGCTGACGCATCGCAAGACGCCGTTTCAGCGGCCTGCCAGACCTGTGACAAGCACTCTGCCAACTGCCAGCACACCCGATCCCGCCAGCCTGACGCCTTCGGTTCGTCCTGAAGCGCATGGCCGGTTTGGACGTTACGGGGGGCAGTACGTCCCCGAAACACTGATGCCAGCGCTGGCGGAGCTTGAGCAAGCGGCGGCTGAAGCTTGGAAGGACTCAGCCTTCACCACTGAGCTCAACCGCCTGTTGAAATCGTATGTGGGGCGAGCCACCCCGCTCTACGAAGCTGAGCGTCTGACCGCTCATTACCGCCGTTCTGATGGTGGTCCACGCATCTGGTTGAAGCGTGAAGATCTCAATCACACGGGTGCGCACAAAATCAACAATGCCCTCGGTCAGGCTTTGTTGGCCTTGCGCATGGGCAAGAAGCGGATCATTGCTGAAACCGGTGCCGGTCAGCATGGTGTGGCTACAGCAACGGTCTGCGCTCGTTTCGGCCTGGAGTGCGTGGTTTACATGGGGGCTGAAGACATGCGTCGTCAGGCGCTGAATGTCTTCCGAATGCGCTTATTGGGAGCCACTGTTCAGCCGGTCACGGCAGGGACGGCCACTTTGAAAGATGCCACGAGCGAAGCCATCCGCGATTGGGTGACCAATGTGGAAAGCACCCATTACATCCTGGGATCCGTGGCTGGCCCCCATCCCTATCCCATGTTGGTGCGCGACTTTCATGCGGTGATCGGCAATGAAGCCCGTGAGCAATGCATGGAGTCCTTTGGGCGGCTCCCTGATGTGTTGTTGGCCTGTGTGGGTGGGGGTTCCAATGCAATGGGCCTCTTTCATCCGTTCGTGCAAGACACCTCTGTTCGCCTGATTGGCGTTGAGGCCGCTGGTGATGGAGTCGAAACCGGTCGTCATGCCGCAACGATTACTGAGGGCCGAGTGGGTGTATTGCACGGGGCGATGAGCTTGCTGCTTCAAGATCAGGACGGCCAGGTGCAGGAAGCGCATTCCATCAGCGCTGGTCTTGATTACCCCGGCGTGGGGCCAGAGCATAGTTATCTGCGCGAAATTGGCCGCGCTGAATATGGTGCCGTGACGGACGATGAGGCGATCTCAGCGTTACGGCTCGTGAGTGAGTTGGAGGGAATCATCCCAGCGTTGGAAACGGCCCATGCGTTTGCTTGGCTGGACATGTTGTGCCCAACGCTTCCTGATGGCAGCGAAATCGTGATTAATTGTTCTGGTCGTGGTGACAAAGATGTGAATACCGTGGCAGAAAAACTCGGAAGTCAGCTTTGAAGACTGTGCTTCAGCGCTTGTTGAAGTACCCCAGGAAACTGGGCATCAGCTTGAAGTTTTGGGACTTTCTGCTGATCTTGGTGATCGTTGTCTCAGGGATTTTTCTTGTTCAATTTCTTGGAAGAGAAAATCTGGATGTGATCAGTTCTCGAGAATTGCTTCGGCTCACGAGTACTCCTCATATACGCAATGAAGCTCCTGATGCCGCGGTTCGTGGTAGGCCGTTAAAAGGGGCCGAAATTTTGCGTGATTCGGAACTTCTCGAAGCGGCGAAATATAAGGTGTATGCAGGTATTTATGTGGCAAATAATTTTAGTCTGGATCTTGAGGTTCCTAGCTTTTCCAGCAAGGGGTATATCTGGATGCGTTGGGGAAAGCCTTTTCAGGACTATTTGGTAGCGCGTGATCTTGCTGTTTCGGAAGTCATTAGCCTCGAAAACGATATCAACCCAGAAACCTCTTTGATTACTCCTTTGCGAGATGTCCGTGAATTTGATGATGGTACTTTTGGGCAGGGAATGTTGTATACAGGAGATTTTTACATAGATAATTTAGATCTGCGGAGGTTCCCGTTTAATTCAGTGAGCCTTCCTGTTGTCCTGGAAGTTGATGATCCAATTGGTGATTTGACCTACCAAAGTCTTCGCCTGATTCCTGACTTAAGAGATAGTGGCATTGGTCAATATTCTGATCTTTTTGGCTGGCTAACTCGTGGCTGGTCTTTCGGGGAATTTCGGCATCATTTTGCCTCGGGTCTTGGGGTTAGCGCTGTGGATGAGGAATACAGTCAGCTTATTTTTGATGTCTCCTATCAACGCTCTTCTTGGTCTGCCTTTTGGACTTTGATTCAGCCCTTGGTCGTGGTAATGGCCTCTATCGTTTTGATTACTCGGGTGCTCACCGAGTTTCGAGTTGAGATCCCGATTGCGGTTCTTTTGACGTTGATCTTTTTGCAGGATGGCTATCGATCAGAGCTCCCAAATCTTCCCTACCTTTCTTTCCTGGATTCAGTATATGCAATTGCTTATCTCCTTTCGATTGTTAGTTTCGCGTTAGTTCTTTATCTTGAAAGTCTTAAAAGAAGGGCGAGCTTGGAGCAAAGCGGGCGCCGAGGCTTGATTCTGGAGCGTATTCGTTTATACGAGCAATCCTGGCCTGCTGTTTCTCTTCTCGTGATGGTGTTGTTATCAGCTGCCAGTTGGTTGTTGATTTAACAGTTTTGTTCAGGGTTCCCAGGGATCGCTTCCAAGGAAGACCAGGTCAATGTTGCGGTGTAGCCCTGGAGTGGTGCGCTTCAGTTCATTGATTAGGCGGCCTCGGGTGATCTCTGGAGCGATCGCTTCCATCGCCTTGACGAGCCATTGTGCTGCCATGAAGCCTTCAAGGCTGTAAAAATCGAAATCAACCTCAACCTCAATATCTTGTTGCTGCTGACGTAGGAGTCGTTGATAGCTTGCAACATCTGGGTGTCGTGCATCCCATGGGAAGGGCACAACTTGCGTCACTCCAACGCCAAAGGCTGCTGATTGCGGCAGATCCTGAAATAGTGCTTTTGTTCCCGTTGGAGAGATGGTCATTAATTGTGGACGGCTGTTATTTCGATGCAGGTTGTTCACCAATGAAGCCATCGTTTTGCTCAGCGAGATCACAATTAGGGCATCGGGCTTTGATTTGACAATCGTGTTGGCGGCTTGGGTTGTTTCAGTTGAGTTTCGTGGCAGAGGAGCTGTGCTGACAGCGCTGAGATCGTGCGTTTTCAAGGCCTCCACCGTGCTGGCAAGGACGTCTTTCCCGTAGGCGTCGTTCTGATACGCCACTGCAATTCTCACGAAGCCGTCGTGGGCGAGGTGATTAACGATCCGCTGGGCTTCCTCCGCATAACTTGCTCGGAAGTGCAAAACCCCGATCTGACCCTCTGCTCTGAGGGAACTAGCGCCTGTGAGAGGTGCAACGAGTGTGAGTCCTGCCTTTTTAGCGATCGGTAGGGCTGCCTTGCTCGTGGGGGTGCCAAAAAAGCCGAATAGGGCCAAAACTTCGGGTTTGGCCGCAAATAAGCGGGAGTTTCTCAGGGTATTTTCGGGCTCATAGCCATCATCAATTCGCCAGATTTTTACGGGTCGTCCGGCGATGCCACCGCGGTTATTTAAGTCCCGTAAAACGGTGTCGATTCCCAGGGCAAAGCGCTCTCCGATGTGTCCAGAGGGTCCTCTCAGGGGAAGCGATTGAGCCAGCAACCAAGGGCGGGGTTCTTCTTGGAGAAGTGCATCAAGGTTCTCACTTGAAACGTTCTGTTCTGCATCGTTTGGAGCAACGGTGTTGGGCGGTTGGAGGTCAATCCGATCCTGTTGCTGGGTCAGGTTGACACCGCTCCAGATGGCAAGCAATACACCCCCCATGCTCAGTCCGAGGACGATTGCGAGGCGTGTCTTCAGTGCTCTCCCTTGGAACGCCATGTCAGTTCAGGAGATAGTCGAGATGATGAGCGGCACTCCTCACAGCAGCAAGTGCTGTGGCGTAGGCCATGCGCATCGGACCCACAAGCGCCACGTGCCCTACTCCGTCAGTGGCGCTTGTGTAGGTGGCTTGGACCACTGAGCAGTGGTGAAGGGCTTGCTCGGGATGTTCTTGGCCAATCCACACGCCATATCCAGGACCTGGAGCGGAGAGAGTCAGGGCTGCGGGACTCTGATCCATCAGTTCCAGGAGTGGTCTGACCTTGGCGCTTTGGCTGAATTCAGGCGCGGCAATGAGCCGAGACACTCCATGAAACAAGGCCTTGGTTTCTTGTGAGGTCTGCAAGCTCTGATGACTGTGAATGGCATCGCGGAGGGCCTTGCCGCAGGCCTGAAGTTCTCTTGGAAGTGCATTCCAATTCAAACTGCCATTGCTGTCGAGCTGCCGACGCGCCCACTGATCCATCGCTTCAATTTGATGCTCACTGCCATGGGGCAGCCGCAAGTTGAGGTGACTGGCTTGGCTGGAATTCTCCACCAACATCACCAGCAAGCGCTCCTCGCTGCGAACCAGTCGGATGTCTTCCAACGCTGGTTGCCTTTGCGTGGGGTGAGTGATCAGGCTCATCAGTCCCGTGAAATCGGTGAGCCGTCTTGCCATGTTTTGAAGCAAATCATCAAGAGCTGCCCAGCGAAGGCTGAGTTGGGTTAACTCTTGATCGAGGTGTTGGGAGATCGTCCCGGGTCTAGGGAGCAGGCAATCCACGTAATGCCGGTATCCACTGGGGCTTGGAACCCGTCCGGCAGACGTGTGTGGTTGGGTGAGAAGACCCCGTTGCTCTAGAGCCCCCATGGCAGAACGCACGGTGGCAGCACTGGCATGCAGATCGAACCTCTGAACCAGGGTTCGGCTCCCCACTGGCTCAATGGTGTCAACGTAGTGGTGCACCGTGGCCTTGAGCACCTCCTGTTGTCGGCGGGGCAACGGCTGCACAGGCACACAATCAGCCCAGTGATCGTACGGAGGTTTTCTCTTGGATTGGCGGCGTTGTCATGAACCGCTGCTCAGTAACGAGGAACGCTCGGATCGACCTCCACACTCCAGGCATGAATGCCACCTTCTAAGTTCCAGACGTCGTAATCCGCTCCTTGCTCTAAGAGCCAGCAGCCAAAGTTCCTGCTGCGAATCCCGGCATGACAAATCACCACGATGGGCTTGCTGGTTGTCAGCCTTGTGGGCAGATCGGAAAGCCAGAGACTTGATTCACTCAGCGGTAGATGTTCCACTTGTCCGGGGAAGGGCGCGATCTCCAGTTCGGAGTGCTCGCGAACATCAACGAGCTGAAGGGCGTTTCCGCTCGACAACCACTCGTGAAGGTCTCTTGCGCTGATGGATTGGGGTGAAGAGGATGTCATGGGATTCATCATGAACAAAGATGAGGCCATTCCCACGCCTGCTGCTTCATGAAGGCGCGTTCCTTCCTTTTAGCTGTCGCTGCAGCGGTGTTAGTGCTGCTCACCACCGCATTGGGCTTGTGGTGGGCGATGGCACAGCACAGTCCCCTGAAGATTGTCGGCCAACCCCTGGTGTTGCCACGAGCAGCTCGGTTCGTACCGAGAGACGCATCGCTCAGCTTGCATTGGCTCACTGATCCTGGCCGGATGCCTGCTTATGCCCAGGCGGTGGCCCCGGTGTCACGACGACGCCAAGCGCGCGACAGCACGCAGCAATTGCGGGATGGCGCCTTTGCGTTAGCAGGCTTGGATTTTGTTGGAGAACTCGCGGATTGGATCGGTCCCCAGGTCAGCCTTTCTTTGATTGCGCCTGTCGCCGATGCACCGGCGGGCTGGGTGCTTGCTCTTACCAGCCTCGATCAAGACGGTGCCAAGCGTTTTCTTCAACGCTTTTGGCAAACGCGCAGTTTGGCTGGAACCGATCTGCAAATCAGTCGCTATCGGGGAATGGGTGTGATCAGCGGCCGCGGAGCGCTGCTCGGTCGAGAGCCACAGCCCATCGCTACAGCCTTGATCGACGATGACCTGCTTTTGATTGCGTCCAGTCGTGGTGTACTTGAGCAGTCTCTAGATGTGTCCCAGCTGGATGCTCTGCACCAGCTGGGCGATGCAGATCTTGTAGCTGATTTGAAGCAGCTCGGTCGGGGTGCGGCTCTGCTGACTGCTGATCCCGCCGCGATGGCGACGTGGCTTGGAATGCCGAGCTCCATCTCTGATCGCGATGACCTTGTTGGTCTCGTGGCAGCACTGGAACCCAAAGGGACTGCTCTCAATCTGGATGCTTTGTTGCGTTTTCGTCAGCCGCTTGGACGTTCAGGGGAAGGGGTAATGCTGTCGCAGTCCTTGATGCGTTCCGCTGGTGGATCTGCATCGGCCCTGGCTGTGCTCTCTGATCCTGCCGGTCTCCTAAGCCCTCAAAGTGAGGACCCCGTCGCTCAATGGTTAGCGCCTGTTCTTCAGGAGAGTCTTCAAACGCTTGGAGCCGAGGGGGCTTCCGATGTGGTGGGGTTGGATGCGGGCCCATTGCTTTGGAAGCAGGGAGAAGAGGGCTGGCTGTTGGGAACATCCACGGATCAGCCCGGTTTGGAGGCCGTGGATGCGGACCTCCAGGCCAAGGGCCTCGTGCGCTCGGCCCTGCCCTCTGATGGCTCATCCCTTGAGGTGTGGACCCGGCTAGCCCGGCAGCGTCAGCGGGGTGAAGCCTCTCTACAGGCCCAACTTGCGGTGGCTTTAGAACGCGAATCCGGCCAAGACTGGTGGGGGCAGACATTGGATGCTCTGACAACGCGTCAGAATCACTCAGCCCTCGAGCCTCGTTTAAATCAATTACGGGCCTTGCAAGACGAAGGGGCGGCGCCTCTGGCACAGCAGTTGGCATTGGCGACAGAACCCAGCCGCGCTCAGCTCCAAAAGTGGCGGCCCTGGAGCTTGATTCAGTCGGTGGCCGGCAGGCCCCTGCTCCCAGCGGTGCAGGAACTTGCTGTGGCCGCTGGTCCCGACCAAGAGGAGGGCGCTGGTCCAGCAGGCTCCAACCGCTTACGACTTCGTGCTCAGCTGCGATTTGGTTGACCTGCTGCTGTTGCGTCACGGCATCGCGGTTGAGCGCCACCAAGGTGTGGATCATCCGGATCGTTGTCTGACGCCTCTGGGAGTCGAGCGCACATTCAAGGTGTGCTGCCGTCTGCGCGATCTCGGATTAATCGCCGATCGCTTGTACAGCAGTCCTTATCGTCGGGCGCGTGAAACAGCTGAGCTGGCCGTGAAAAGCGGTTTGGCTCCAGAGGTTGAGCTCGCTAGTGGTCTTGAACCTGGAGGGGATCCATGGCCCTTGGTTCAGCGCTTGCAAGGCTCGTGTTTGCTTGTGGGGCACGAACCTGATTTGAGCCAGCTGGCTGCGGAGTTGATGGGTGCGCGATCTGGTGGCCTGCGTCTGCGCAAGGCAGGGCTTTGTCATCTCCGTTGGGACGGATCCCATCAAGATCCACGCGGCGTAGCGCAGCTGCAGGGGTTACTAAGGCCACATCTGTTGTTGCCTGGCTGCGTTTAAGTTGCGTTGATGAGTTGTTGTAGTGGGTGGTGGTGAGTCAGACCGGCGGTAACGAAATCCGGCATGAACGCACGGGGTTGGTGTTCAGACCCGGTCTTGAGGGTGTCCCCGCCACCCAATCCTCGATTTGCGACATTGACGGCCTGAAGGGGCGTCTCTCCTATCGGGGCTACTCCCTCGATGACCTCGCAGTCCACAGCAGTTTCCTGGAGACCACCTATCTGTTGATCTGGGGTGAACTCCCCACACCTCAGCAATTTCGTGATTTCGAGCACGAAGTGCAGATGCATCGTCGCGTCAGCTTTCGGGTGCGCGACATGATGAAGTGTTTCCCTGCCAACGGGCATCCGATGGATGCTCTTCAGTCGAGCGCGGCCTCCTTAGGGCTCTTTTATTCGCGTCGTGCCATTGATGATCCTCAATACATCTACGACGCTGTTGTCAGGCTGATTGCCAAGATCCCAACGATGGTGGCGGCCTTTCAGTTGATTCGTAAAGGCCAGGATCCAATCCAGCCCCGCGACGACCTGGCTTACTCAGCCAACTTTTTGTACATGCTCACGGAGCAAGAGCCCGACCCTCTCGCCTCTCGGATCTTTGATCGTTGTTTGATCCTTCATGCTGAGCACAGCCTTAATGCCAGCACCTTTAGCGCCAGGGTGACGGCAAGCACGTTGACGGACCCCTACGCCGTCGTGGCGTCGGCCGTAGGAACTTTGGCGGGGCCTCTCCATGGCGGCGCGAATGAAGATGTACTCGCGATGTTGGAGGAGATCGGGACTCCGGAACAGGCCGACTCGTACCTCGAGTCAGCCGTAGCGAACAAACGCAAAGTGATGGGTTTTGGCCATCGCGAGTACAAAGTTAAAGACCCTCGGGCAGTGATCCTTGAGTCCTTGGCTGAGGAATTGTTTGCTCGGTTTGGTCACGACGATCTCTACGACGTGGCCCATTCCCTTGAGACGGCTGCCGCGATTCGACTCGGGCCGAAGGGGATTTATCCCAACGTTGATTTCTATTCAGGCCTCGTCTACAGGAAGCTTGGGATTCCAAGAGATTTGTTTACTCCTGTGTTTGCGATTTCCCGCGTGGCTGGTTGGCTGGCTCACTGGAGGGAACAGCTCGGTGCGAATCGAATTTTCCGCCCATCTCAGATCTATACCGGCACATCCGCCCGTCATTGGGTCCCTGCTGACGAGCGGGTGAATGCCGCGGGCGCTTAAGTTGCATCTATCTCTTCTCCGACCATGGTGACTTCCCTCGCCACCACCGCGCCGGCTCTGGTGAGCCCGGGACTTGATCTTGAGCAGAGCTTCAGTCAGGCGCTGGAGGGTCTTGGGCTCTCGGCTCAGGCTGCACGCATGCTCTGGCTTCCCTTTCCGATGTTGCTGGTCCTTGTGGCCGCCGTTGTTGGGGTTCTGGTCACGGTGTGGCTTGAACGAAAAATTTCTGCGGCCGTGCAACAAAGGATCGGGCCTGAGTACGCCGGAGCACTCGGCGTTCTTCAGCCTCTTGCCGATGGTCTCAAGCTGCTCGTCAAGGAAGACATCATTCCGGATCGTGCAGACAGCATTCTCTTCACCCTTGGCCCTGTGCTGGTGGTGGTGCCGGTCATTTTGTCCTGGTTGATCGTGCCCTTTGGGCAAAACCTGTTGATCAGTGATGTGGGCGTAGGCATTTTCCTTTGGATCTCTCTCAGCAGCGTTCAGCCCATTGGCCTTCTGATGAGCGGCTACGCCTCAAACAACAAATATTCGTTGTTGGGCGGCCTCCGTGCGGCAGCCCAGTCGATCAGTTATGAGATCCCACTCGCGTTGGCCGTCCTGGCCGTCGTGATGATGAGCAATTCCTTAAGCACCGTCGATATCGTTAATCAACAAACTGGAGCTGGTGTTCTGAGTTGGAACATCTGGCGCCAGCCGGTTGGCTTCTTGATTTTCTGGATCTGTGCGCTCGCGGAATGTGAGCGTCTGCCTTTTGACCTCCCAGAAGCGGAGGAAGAACTCGTCGCTGGCTACCAGACCGAATACTCGGGAATGAAATTTGCCCTCTTCTACCTGGGCAGTTACATCAATCTCGTTCTTTCGGCTCTGCTCGTTTCCATCCTCTATCTGGGTGGTTGGGGCTTCCCGATCCCGGTTGAATGGCTTGCTTCGTGGTTAGGTCAGCCCATTGACGCGCCTCTGGTGCAGCTGATCACAGGCACCGTGGGCATTGTGATGACTATTCTGAAGGCCTACCTGCTGGTCTTCATCGCAATCCTTTTGCGTTGGACCACCCCACGGGTCAGGATCGATCAGTTGTTGGATCTTGGCTGGAAATTCCTGTTGCCTCTGGCCTTGGTCAACCTCTTAGTCACAGCAGCCCTCAAGCTGGCCTTCCCGGTCGCGTTTGGCGGCTGATCTCGTCACTTCCCCATTCCCGGGGCATCATGAAGACCGGGTTTTGATTCCTCGATCGCTCACTCCCCCGATTCCAAACCATGTTCGGCTTCCTTAAACAGGTTGGTGATTACACCAGGGATGCAGTGGATGCGGCCCGTAATCTCACGCAAGGCCTATCGGTCACCTTCGATCACATGAAGCGCCGTCCAGTCACGGTGCAGTACCCCTACGAAAAGCTGATTCCTTCGGAGCGGTATCGAGGACGCATTCACTACGAATTCGACAAGTGCATCGCCTGCGAGGTCTGTGTGCGTGTGTGTCCCATCAATCTCCCAGTGGTTGATTGGGTGATGAACAAGGAGACGAAGAAAAAAGAGCTCCGCAACTATTCCATTGATTTCGGAGTTTGTATTTTCTGTGGCAACTGCGTGGAGTACTGCCCCACCAATTGCTTGTCGATGACTGAAGAATATGAATTGGCCGCCTTCGATCGCCACAGCCTGAATTACGACAACGTTGCTTTAGGTCGTCTACCAACCAGTGTGACGACAGATCCATCGGTCCAGCCTTTGCGGGAACTGGTGTATTTGCCTGCTGGGGAAGTTCATCCCCATGGCGTTTCTCCTGACCGTCCCCGAGCGGGCAAGCTCCCTGAGCAAATCCTTGAGGAACTCAAGGCAGCTGGATCCATCAAGGCTGCCGAGGATGGGAGAGAATCATCTTCATCAGCGTCCAAAGAGGAGGAGAGCGCAGGATGACGATCGCCGCGTCAACGCAGCTCATTAGCTTTTTGGTACTGAGCGCCGTCATCGTGCTGGGAGCTCTCGGTGTTGTGCTCTTAAGCAACATCGTTTATTCAGCCTTCCTCCTAGGCGGGGTGTTTTTGGCTGTGGCAGGTCTCTATCTCCTGCTCAACGCCAGTTTTGTGGCAGCGGCGCAGGTGCTGGTGTATGTGGGTGCCGTCAACGTCTTAATCCTGTTCGCGATCATGTTGGTGAACAAGAAGGAGGATTTGGCTCCGATCCCTGGACTCCTCATACGCCGTCTTCTCTCTGGGGGCGTGTGTGTTGGCCTGTTTGCTCTTTTGACCCGTGTGGTTGTTACCACTCCCTGGGCCAAGGGCCCAATGCCGATTGGGGAGGAAGCAACCGTGCGAATTGGTGAGCACTTGTTTACCGATTACTTGCTGCCTTTTGAGTTGGCATCTGTTTTATTGTTGATGGCCATGATTGGAGCGATTGTTCTGGCTCGTCGTGACGTTCAATCTGTGGATCCTGTTACCGGAGAAGAGGTTGATCAGGGCCTGATTGAGAAGGCACGCACCCCCTTACTTGTTGACCAGCCTCGCGCCTGAATTCTTTCTCCTTTTTTGTGATGCTCTCTGAGCTTCTTTCCGGTTCCGTTCCTCTCCAGGCCTATCTGCTGTTGGCAGCAGTCCTGTTTTGTACAGGGGTGTGGGGACTCATCAACAGCCGTAATGCCGTCCGAGTGTTGATGAGCATTGAGTTGATGCTCAATGCAGTGAACATCAACCTGATGGCATTTTCGTCCTATGTCGATGGCCAACTCATTCGTGGCCAAGTGTTCTCGGTGTTTGTGATCACAGTTGCAGCAGCTGAAGCTGCTGTCGGTCTGGCGATCTTGTTATCGCTATACCGAAATAGAGTCACTGTTGACATGGAACGCTTCAACCTTTTGCGCTGGTAAAAGCGACACGCTGTTATGCGTCTTCAACGGGTCTGGCTGATCTATCGCGCAGATAGCCCACTGGCATTGAAAGAAGCACGTCGCTGCGCCGATGAGCTTGAATCGATTGGGGTGACTTGCGTCCTGGCGATGAGTGGCCTGACGGCAGACCCTTTCCCTGGGTTGCTGGCCTCTGAGCCTCGGCTACCGGATCTGGCGGTGGTGTTGGGTGGTGATGGAACGGTGCTTGGTGCTGCCCGACACCTCGCTGTTTTGGATGTCCCGATTCTGAGTTTCAACGTGGGAGGCCATCTGGGCTTTCTGACGCATGATCCCGGCTTGCTGCGGAGTGAAGGGCTCTGGCAGCGCGTGCTGGAAGATCGTTTTGCCTTGGAACGGCGCATGATGTTGCAGGCGGTGATCCAGCGGATGGGTGATCTCCATGGTTCGGAGCGGTCAGACCAGACCTCTGGCATAGAAGATGGTTCTCCTGACCATCAGGAGATTCACTGGGCCCTAAATGATCTTTACCTCAAGCCTTATCACGAGGATTTGTCTCCAACCTGCATTCTTGAGATGGAGATCGATGGAGAGGTTGTTGACCAAGTCCGTGGAGATGGCTTGATTTTGGCCTCGCCTACGGGCTCAACGGGTTATGCGATGGCGGCGGGCGGCCCGATCTTGCATCCAGGCATCGATGCAATTGTCGTCAGTCCGATTTGTCCAATGAGTTTGTCGAGTCGTGCCGTGGTGTTGCCTCCACGATCGAGGGTTGTGATTTGGCCTCTAGGTGATGCCAGCAGACAGGTGAAACTTTGGAAAGATGGGTCTGCTGGAGAGGTCTTTGGTCCAGGTGAATGCTGCGTGATTCAGCAGGCTGCTCATCACGCGTTGATGGTGCAGCTGGAGCAAAGTCCCTCCTATTACCGAACGCTGTCACGCAAACTTCACTGGGCGGGGAGTTTGCTGGATAGTGCTCCCTCCTCAAACTGAGATGGCACTGGAGATTGAACGGCGATTCCTGGTCACAAATCCCAGATGGCGACTTGTGGCGGGACCCCCTCAACCTCTGCGACAGGGATATCTGTCCGCCTCGCCAGATGGATTCACTGTTCGCATGCGTTTGCGCGCAGATGGCAGGGCATGGCTGACGTTGAAGGCTCCTGCCGCCGGGATTGCTCGCCATGAATTCGAATACGACATTCCGGCGACGGATGCGGAGGAGCTTTGGGCACTGGCGCCCCATCGTGTGGTTAAAACGCGCTATTCCCTCCAACAGGAAGGTGGCGACTGGGTCGTTGATTGCTTTGAGGGAAGCAATTCACCTTTAATCCTTGCTGAGGTTGAGCTCGACGCTCCCGATAGCCCCTTGACCATCCCCGACTGGTGTGGCCGTGAAATCACAGGGGATCAGCGCTGGAGCAATGCAGCACTTGCGCATCAGCCGTTTTCAACGTGGCCCCAGGATTGGATTGATCAATTTGGATTGACCAATATCGACTCGAAATCTAAAAATTCTTTTGATTTCCTTTAGATTTGGAGGATGACTCTCGAGGGAGACGGCATGCTTGGTCTATACGACTCTGATGGCATCCTGCGTTTCACAGGATTAGATCGTGAAGCCTGTCTCGCCTACGCCAGTTTGTTTGGTCTTTCTTTGGCAAGCTGCTCCCTAACAGACATCCCAATCCCTATTCCTCTTCCTGTCAGGTCGCGTCGGAGGCATCAGGGGGAAGGGTGCAGCAATTGAAGCCGTCTCGACAGATTTTGCCGTGATCCATTGCCCAGTTGAGCAAGGCCACGCGATTTTTTGAGCCTGTTTTGGTGAACACGTTGCTGACATGGTTGTCAACAGTGCGCTTGCTGATCGTCAGTCGTTCAGCGATCTCTTGGTTGGTCAGCCCCTCGGCTACCAGCTCGATGATCTCGATTTCACGGCTGGAGAGGGAAATAGTCATTGAACAGGGGTCCTCACCAATGGCCATTCTTCTAGGACCATGGTTTACATCTTAAGCAGGTATGGAGAACCTGATCTTCCATAGTGTTCTGTAGTAGCGATCGTTCATTTGAGTTCAGCGCTGCAAAGCAGCCTCGAGGCTGGGGCCATCACCATTACGGCTGAAGTGATGCCTCCACGGGGTGGAGACCCATCCCATGCTCTCAAGATGGCAAGTGCCTTAAAGGGACTTGTTCATGCCGTCAATGTCACGGATGGCAGTCGTGCGGTGATGCGGATGAGCAGTCTTGCCGTGGCTCGACTCCTCTTGGACCAAGGCATCGAGCCTGTGCTGCAGATGGCCTGTCGAGATCGCAATCGCATTGCGATTCAAGCGGATCTCTTGGGTGCCCATGCTTTGGGGATCCGCAATCTCCTTTGCCTCACAGGTGACCCTGTTCGTGCTGGTGATCAGCCCAAAGCCCGCCCTGTGAATGAGCTGGAATCCGTGCGATTGCTGCAGCAGGTCACGGCCTTCAATCGTGGGGAAGATCCGGTGAAGGGTGATCTTGCCGACGGTCCGACTGACCTCTTCGCTGGCGCGGCGGCTGACCCCCAGTGTTCGAGCTGGTCAGGTTTGCTGCGACGCATGGAGCGAAAAAAAGCAGCAGGAGCACGTTTTATTCAGACGCAGATGGTGATGGATGCTTCTGTGTTGGAACGGTTTTGCCGTGAGATAGCCGAACCCATGGAGCTTCCTGTCCTCGTGGGTGTGTTCTTGCTGAAGTCGGCGCGCAACGCAGGTTTTATTAATCGGATGGTGCCTGGTGCTTGTATTCCCGACAACCTGATTGCCCGATTGGAGGCCGCGGCAGACCCGGCGGCAGAGGGAATTCAAATTGCCGCTGAACAGGTTCAGCGATACCTAGGCGTGGCTCAAGGCGTCCATTTGATGGCTATCAAAGCAGAGGAACGCATCCCAGCGATTTTGAATCAAGCAGGCGTCAACTTGCCTGGGTGAGATCGGTGCCCAGAAGTTCTGCCATGGCTTTCTGTTGAGGAGAAGGCTCCACCAAATCCTGGCGGCGTGCATCCGTGATCAACCAATCAAGTGCCGCTTCCTGGAGATCAATGTGATCGCCTTCTTTGTCAACGCAATAGCGGCCAAACACCAATTTCTCGACAAGCTGCACCCCCGCCCCGATCCTTGAGTAATCAAAAATGATCGAGTTGTCGATGGTTGCGCTTTCGCAGATGTAGCAGCTTGGTCCAATCATTGTGGGTCCAATCAGCGTGGCACCATCCTCAATTTTGGTCATCCCTCCCACGTAGACCGGGCCTTCAACATTGATTTTGTCCCAGTTGGCCGCCACATTCAGGCCCGTAAACACTCCGGGCTTGACTTCTTTCCCAGGGATTCCAACTTGGCGAACTTCTCCCTGAAGAACACTACGAATGGCTTGCCAGTAATCAGGCACTTTGCCAATGTCGACCCATTCAAAATCCATGGGTAGGGCATAAAACGGAGCTCCTTCCTTCACCAAAGCGGGGAAGAGATCAGCTCCGATGTCGAAGGATGTCCCGGAGGGAATGTGCTCAAAAATCTCAGGTTCGAAGAGATAGATGCCGGTGTTAATCGTGTCGCTTAAAGCTTCCTCAACACTGGGTTTCTCTTGGAAGGCTTGGATTTTGCCGTCGTCATCACTCACCACCACGCCGTAACTGCTCACCTGGTCCTTCGGGACCGTTTTGGTGACAAGACTGGCGAGAGCCCCTTTGGCACGATGACGCTTAACGGCCTCGGTGAGGTCGAGGTCGATCAGGGCATCACCACACAACACCACAAAGGTGTCATCAAAAAAGGTCTGAAAATCTTGAATTTTTTTGAGGCCTCCCGCAGACCCCAGGGCGTCTCCGATCAGTTCGCCGTCTTGAATACTTCCCTCGAAGCTGTAGGCGATTTCGACACCGAAACGCTGGCCATCGCGGAAATAGTTCTCGATTTCCTCGGCCAAGTGAGACACGTTGACCATGACCTCAGTGAAACCATGCTCTTTGAGGAGCTCCAGCAGGAACTCCATCACAGGTTTCTGCAGGATCGGAATCATCGGCTTCGGGATCACATGCGTGATCGGTTGCACCCGGGTTCCCTTGCCTGCGGCCAGGATCATGGCCTTCATTGACGTACCAAGCTTGAAAACGTAGGCCTCAACATACGAGGGTGATTAAGCGGCAATCGCGGGCAAGGTCGGCGTGATATCTGGCACTTCCAGACTGTTGATCGGCAACTGAGTGATTTCGCCGGCAACGAGCAGACGCTTTAAACGAATGGGTGCATGCAGCGAGCCAACTTGCTCCAGTTCGATCTGACTCTGAGAGGACAGAAATAAAAGGGCCCAGAACACCCCAACGCGGTCTGTGTCGAGGTCAGGCGCAGCAGCCACTGCCCAGCGGCTGACGAGAAACTCGAAATCAATCCAGTGCAAGGCCTGTTCCCATCCTTTCAAGAACACCCCTAAGGCAGCAGTGGTTTCAGGGAGTTTTTCCCGGTGGGCCAATGCCGCTACTTGAGCGATCGCCTCGCGATTGCTAAAGCGCTTCTGACGCTGACGCCGGCGCATGTCGAGTTCGTCTGTCTCTAATTGCTCGGCAATGGTTTCAAGCTGTTCGATCAGTTCCCCAAGCGTGACTGGCCGCCTTAGGGGAGGCGGAGCAACAGGACGCCTTAGGAGGTGGCGTTCAGGATGTCTGGGCAAATTGAAGCGGGGATCCAGCCAACCCTGCTCCATTAAGTCAGCGTCGAAGGCGTCTTCCACGATTGGTTCTGGAGCGAGGGTGCTGGCTTCAAGCACCTCCGCTTTAAGCCCAACCAACACTGAAGCCGCGAGAAAGGCTTCGCTGCTCTCGGCCAGATCACGCTCGTAGCTTCCTCCCTGTTGCCCCAACTGAGCGGCAACGCGTCTGGGAATTTCGATGCGTTGTCTGAGTTGATCTAAGAATCCGTCTACCACTGAAATGACGTCGACATCCCAAGGATCGAGTGTTCCGCTTTGGGCGGCATCCTGGAGAAGGCGGATCGCAAGACGGGCGCCGGCATCAGCTTTTGAGGTCAGGCCGGCATCAGACACAAAAAACCTCAATCTGATGCAAAGGTATCGGCCCAATCCCGGGGACGCCAGTCCCCATTGGAGATTCGCTTGCTTGTTACCGTCTAGCTTTCACTTGTTAGAACTTGGAATCGATGTCGACGGTGGGGCTCTCCTCCGAGGTTGAGTTCGATTCACTGTTGCCTGAGGGCAGGAGTCCTAGTTGGGTCTGCACCGTTGAGCGGTAGCGATCGAGGTCGGTTTCTAATTCTTGAATCCGAACCTGCTGGGCTTCGAAGTCAGTGGCTTTGCCTAAGCGTTCCACCGTGTTGAGCATTCCGCTCCAGCTTGCAAAAAGCCAGGCAGCAGCAGCACCGATTCCCGCTGATAGCAGCAGCAGAGCGGCCAGAGGCAAGGTGTAGTGCATCCACGGCAAGACGTTCACCGTGGTGGGATTGGTGTTCTCCAAGGTGAAAAACACCGTGCCGAGTCCAAAGATGAAAATCAGACTGAAATTGATCTGACGCATGGCGAACAGAGTGTGCGGCAAGCGTCTGAAAATTAAGGAGCGATTCAGGCTCTGAATCGCATTCGCAGAGAAAGGACGAAGATCTTTACGAGATGGACTGGGTGGCCTCTGTCAGTTTTGGTGCTGAGAACAGCGCTGGCACAAGGGAAGTGCTGCGGATTAAAGGTGCTGTTGGTCGTTTGATCCTTTCCATCGCATCGACATCACGCCTCACAAGAGCTGAGATTGTGTTGCTGTAGCTGTCAGTCATCAGCTTTGGATAGAGCCCGATGCCGATGATGGGAACCAACAGGCAACCAATGATGTAGACCTCCCTTGGCTCAGCATCCACAAGATTGGAGTGGGACACGAGTTCGCTGTTTTCTTTCCCGAAGAAGATCTCTCTCAGCATCGACAGCAAATAGATCGGCGTCAGGATCACGCCGATGGCCGCCAGCCCATCAATCACGATGCGGAAGCTCAGGGTGTAAGCCTCATCGGTGGCAAAGCCGGTGAACACCATCAGTTCGCTTACAAATCCACTCATCCCAGGCAGGGCAAGGGAGGCGAGGCAGCAAACAGTCCATAGGGCAAACATGATGCGCATTTTTTGGCCAATGCCACCCATTTCATCAAGCTGAAGGGTGTGGGTACGGTCGTATGTGGCTCCCACGAGGAAGAACAGACTTGCTCCGATCAGTCCATGACTGATCATTTGAAGCATGGCGCCACTCGTTCCTAGCTCGCTGAAGCTGCCAATGCCGATCAGCACGAAGCCCATATGGCTGATGGAGCTGTAAGCGATCTTGCGTTTGAGATTGCGTTGAGCGAAGGATGTGAGCGCTGCATAGATGATGTTTACGACTCCCAGCACCACGAGTAGGGGTGCGAACTGGGCATGCGCTCCAGGAAGGATTTCGGCGTTAAAGCGCATCAACGCATAGCCACCCATTTTGAGCAAAATGCCTGCCAGCAACATGTGTACAGGCGCGGTGGCCTCACCATGGGCATCAGGAAGCCAGGTATGGAGGGGAACGATCGGTAATTTCACCCCGAAGGCAATCAACAACCCCGCATAACAGAGCAGCTCAAATCCAGAACTGAATCCCTTTTGGGCCAGAACGCTGTATTCAAAATTGGGCACTCCACCGCCAAAAAAGCCCATGGCCAGGGCCGCCAAGAGGATGAACAGCGAGCTGCCAGCTGTGTAAATGATGAACTTTGTCGCCGCATATTGACGTTTCTTTCCGCCCCAGATGGCCAGCAAGAGATAAACAGGAAGCAGCTCCAGTTCCCAGGCGAGGAAGAACAGCAGCATGTCTTGGACGGCGAAGACGGCAATTTGGCCGCCATCCATCGCCAGGATCAAGAAGAAGAACAGTTTGGGTTTAAAGGTCACGGGCCAGGCTGCCAGCACCGCCAAGGCCGTGATGAAGCTTGTGAGCAGGATCAGCGGCATTGACAGGCCATCAGCCCCAACAGCCCATGTGAGCCCGAGATTGGGCAGCCAGCTCACCCGCTCCGACAGCTGGAGTCCGCTGTAACTGGGGTCATATCCCGTGAGATACGCCGCAGCTGTAATCAGGAAGGTGGTGAGAGCAATACCGAGCGCAAACCAGCGCACCTGCTTGCCATCACCATCGTCTGGCACGAATGGAACGATGAAGGCCCCAACGATGGGGAACAGGATTGAAAGGCTCAACCACGGGAACGTGGCCGGAACGATACCGCTTGAGATGTCGAATGCCGGATCAAAGGGTGCACTGACGGCAAATTCGAGCACGGGACAGGTCTTTCACCACTGCTCGGAGTGTAGAAATCTTGGGCGAACGCGCATCCACTCGATAGGCGTTGACACACATAACCCTCACTCCTGAAGGTTCGGAATCCGTGGGTCGGTCAGCCCAGGGCCCCGAACAGCACCACCAAGGCAATCACTCCACCAAACACAATGAGGGCATAGAACTGGGCTCTGCCGGTCTCGAAGTATTTGAGGCCTTCGCCACTGCCAAGGGTGAGCAGACCAGTGAGATTCACCACCCCGTCCACAACCTTTGCATCCACTTCAAGGACTTCACGCGCCAACTTGCGGCTGCTGCGAACGAACAATTTCTCGTTGATGGCATCCAGATACCACTTGTTCGCCAAGAAGGCGTTGATGGTTGGGAAGCGAGCTGCAACCAGTTCGCCGAGGTCGATGCGGCGCAGGGCGTAGGCGAGGACGGCCACCGTTAGGCCGGTGACTGAAATGGCGACGGAGGCGCCTGCGAGCGGAAGGAATTCTCCCCAGCTGAAGTGTTCGGCCATTTCAGCTGCCTCTTCAGGATTCAGTAACCCAGCAAAGCGACTGTTCCAGGGTGTTCCGAGCAGGCCAATCAGGGCTGAGGGCACAGCGAGAACGGCGAGCGGCAGCGTCATTGACCAGGGTGACTCGTGGACACTTCCTGCGGCGTGGTGATCGTGACCCTCCTCGACTTTCTTTCCTGCGGCAGCCATGAGCTCTTGTTGCAGGGCTGAATCATTGCCTCGAAACTCACCCTCAAAGGTGAGGAAGTAGAGGCGGAACATGTAAAAGGCGGTCATGCCCGCCGTGGCAAAGCCAACAGCCCAGAGCAGTGGATAACTGTTGAAGGCCTGGCCAAGGATCTCGTCCTTGCTCCAGAAGCCAGCCAGGGGTGGGATGCCACTAATGGCAACACAACCGATCAAAAATGTGATGGCCGTGATCGGCATCTTTTTGCGAAGTCCACCCATCAGTCGCATGTCTTGGGCGAGGACAGGTTCGTGACCCACCACATCTTCCATGGCATGGATGACAGATCCAGAGCCAAGGAACAACATCGCCTTGAAAAAGGCATGGGTCACCAGGTGGAACATGCCAGCAACGGGAGCGCCGCAACCCATGGCCAGCATCATGTAGCCCAATTGCGACACAGTGCTGTAGGCAAGCCCTTTCTTGAGATCCATCTGTGTCAGAGCGATGGAGGCGCCTAAGAAGCAGGTGATCGTTCCAATCACGGCGATGAACGTTCCCACAGCAGGGAATTGGCCGTAAAGAGGTTCCAGCCTGGCAACAAGGAACACGCCTGCAGCGACCATGGTGGCCGCGTGGATCAAAGCAGAGATCGGTGTAGGCCCTTCCATGGCATCAGGCAACCAAACATGGAGAGGAAATTGCGCTGACTTGGCCATTGGCCCCATAAACACCAAAAGGCAGAGCGTGAGCGCTGCCCATCCAGGCACCACACCACTGCTGACCGCTGCTGATAATCCATCGGCAATGCCTTGAAATCCAAAGCTTCCGGTGGCCCAATAGAGCCCGAGGATGCCCAGCAGGAGTCCGAAATCGCCAACGCGATTCACGACAAATGCTTTCTGGGCGGCGTGAGCGGCCCCTTCCCGGTCGTACCAGAAGCCCACCAAGAGGTAGGAGGCCATCCCCACCAGCTCCCAGAACACATAAATTTCCAGAAGGTTGGGGCTCACCACGAGCCCCAACATCGAGCTGCTGAAGATGGCGAGATAGGTGAAGAAGCGCACATAGCCCTTGTCGTGGGCCATGTAGCCGTGGGAATAAATCATCACCAGCAGCGCCACCGTTGTCACCAAGGCGAGCATCACAGCTGCAAGTGGGTCGACGACATACCCCATTGGAAGGCTGAAGTCTCCAGCACTTGCCCAAATGAAGAGATGCTCGACGGGGGGGGCTCCACCCAACTGCTCGAACAGAACGGCGTAACTAATGACCGCTGCAGCTCCAATGCAGCTGATCAAAAGCACGGCCACCGGTTTTTTAAGCCGGTTAATGGTGCGATTGAAGCTAATCAGACCAAGCCCTGTGATCAATGCCCCAACGAGAGGGAGCACTGGGATCAGCCAGGCAAAATCGGCAGCCGATGGCATCCGAGTGAAGCAGAGTGATTTGAGTGTAGGCAGCTCAGCTCAAAAGCCCTTCAAGACGTGAGTGAAGGAAGGCGATGCCTCCCAATGAGATAAAGCGATGAGCCCACCAAAAAACCCCCACGGCAATCGCGATGCCGAGTTGTGCTGGCCGCAGAAACTCGCTCCAAATCAGGGTCTGGCGTCCATCAAGAACAGCGGCGAAAGGCAGCACAGATGTGCTTTGTTTCAGCTTGACGAAGTCATCGCCAAACCGAGCCTTTAAGCGTCGGTCTCCATGCCAAACAGCGAAAAGGTGATGTCCGATCAGGCCGATGCAGGTCACGACCATGAAGCTGCTTCCGATCCAAAGGGCATGGCTAAAGCACCAGAGAACCTGACCAACGGCCTGAGGGTGTCGGCTAATCCGGATGATCCCGGTGGCGTAGAGACGCACTTGCGGTTTCAGGACAGCAGGGATTTCAAGCAGGTTGTAGGTGGCTGGATAGAGGAACAGGAAACTGATGGCTGTTAGCACCCAGATCACGGGCACCAAGCCCTGTACACCTTGAAGATTCCAGAGTCTTAGGCCGTCATACCGATGGGCAAGGAAGTACCCGATCACGACAATCGCCGAGGGAATACTCAAGGCGGCAAACAGCACTCGCCAGGCCCTGGCTCCGATTTTGGCTTCAGCGCGCGTGCGAAGGGCAGCCCCACCGCTGTGAATGACAGCGAAAACCAAGAGCAGCAACAGCATCACAACGCTGGAGTGATGCATTCCGCCGCCTAGGAGCTCATCCAAAGAGTTGCTGCATGAAGGGCAATTCTGACGGGCGGTGGGTTCCTCCCCTCTAAAGTTTTGGTGCTATCCCTGCCGGGTCGGCTGTCGCTTATGGCCGATCTGCCTTTCACACTGGATCAGCTGCGTATTCTTCGCGCCATCGTCAGCGAAGGCAGCTTCAAAAAAGCTGCTGACAGTCTTTACGTCACGCAGCCAGCGGTCAGTTTGCAGATCCAGAACCTGGAGAAGCAGCTTGAGGTGTCTTTGTTTGATCGCGGCGGTCGCAAGGCTCAGCTCACCGAAGCCGGTCACTTGCTGCTGAGCTATTGCGATCGAATTCTGAGTCAATGCCATGAGGCATGTCGTGCTCTGGATGACTTGCACAACTTGAAGGGAGGATCTCTCGTGGTGGGTGCGAGCCAAACCACGGGGACCTACTTGATGCCCCGAATGATTGGTCTCTTTCGGCAAAAATTTCCAGATGTGGCAGTGCAGCTGCATGTTCACAGCACGAGACGAACGGGCTGGAGCGTGGCAAATGGTCAGATCGATCTGGCCATCATCGGCGGTGAATTACCTGCTGAATTGAATGAGTTGCTTCAGGTGGTTCCTTACGCCAGTGATGAATTGGCGCTGGTGCTTCCGGTGAAGCATCCCTTGGCTCGCTTGCCAGAACTCAGCAAGGAGGATCTGTATCGATTGGGATTTGTTTGTTTAGACGCCCAGTCCACCACTCGGAAAATGGTGGACCAGCTTCTGGCTCGTTCTGGTTTGGATGTGCAGAGGTTGAGGATTGAGATGGAGCTCAATTCCCTCGAGGCCATCAAAAATGCCGTGCAATCCGGTTTGGGTGCCGCTTTCCTTCCTGTGGTCTCGATTGAGAGGGAGCTCACAGCAGGCAGTTTGCACAAGCCGTCTGTGGTGGGCCTGCAGGTGCGGCGCCAATTAAGGCTGATTACCCATCCGGCTCGCTACCGCTCTCGGGCTGCAGAGGCATTTCGCTGCGATGTTTTGCCGGTGTTTGCCAGCGCTGATAGTCCTTTGCGGCAACCAAGACCTGCGTCCGTAGGGCCAGAGCCCGTGGTCGCAGATCTCGACTATCCCTAAAACTGATCAGCTTCCGGCGTGATTCCAACAGTGTCGTCGGCAATCCCTTTGGTCAGAAATTTGTTCTGAGTGATATCGGTTTGGTACACGCAGCGCACTACGGGTTTGTCCCTCACTGATCCGATGTAAGCGAAGGTGTTCATCCTTTGTTTGCACTGCCTTTCCTGAGCAGCGGTGACAGCGCCTTCTTTGCGTAAAACAGACCAGTTTTCTCGGCGAATCACGCAGCCAGGCTGGAGGGTGGGCTGCGTGACAAAGCTGCTGGATGGGTTGAGTGTGGTGTACATCTCAATGTCCATCACAAAAGCACTCGCTCCCCACTGCCTGCAAAACTCCGGATCAGGCACCGCCATATCCAACTGTTGGCTGCTGGCGATGTTGCCTTGATCACCCCCTGTGGTGCTCGTGACGGCACTGCCGATGCCGATTCCCACCACCAACACTCCGGCGAGGACCGCGATTCTGGTGGTGTTGAAACGACCTCCTCCATCGCCACCATCGTTGTTGCCCTGTGGAGGGGGGCTGTACCGACCTCCTCTGCGTTCATCAGGCCGACGTGGATTTCCACCCCGTGGGCGGTCGTAGGGGGAGCGACTCACAGCAGTTCAGGTGTGCGGGGCAGGCCCATGGAGTAATTCAAAACCCTGCAATCAGGGTTGTAGCTCAGCTGGCCTGCCTGAAGGAGCTGGCGAATGCTTCCTTCTAATTCTGAGCCGATACGTCGGAGGTTGTAATCGTTGAGAGGTTGGCCGGCATGGGCGTCCACGAGCTCACGGAAGCGTTGTTGAACGGTCTGGACACAGCTGTCGTTCCAAAGGAATTCGTTGTCTGGATCCAGGTCGAGAGTGAGCTGATTGGGATCTGGAATGAGCTTCCCGTCATTCACGCGAGCTGTGAAAAGGCGAACGTGGCGAGTGGTGCTCTTTAGCAGGGTGTCGGCCATGGGGGCTTGCTTTGCGTAAGGACACCGCGCTTGCGGTTTGCTTGGGACTTTAGGAAGCGAACCGGGCCTTGATCCTTTTAAGGTTGTTTTCAAATTCTGGTTTGAAGCATGCGTATCGCCATTGCAGGAGCAGGTCTGGCTGGTCTCTCCTGTGCGAAATATCTGGCGGACGCGGGGCATACCCCCATCCTGATGGAATCCAGGGACGTGCTTGGCGGCAAGGTTGCGGCTTGGAAAGATGAAGACGGTGACTGGTACGAAACGGGTTTGCATATCTTTTTCGGGGCCTACCCGAACATGTTGCAGTTGTTTAAAGAGCTGAATATTGAGGACAGGCTTCAATGGAAGAGTCACTCGATGATTTTCAATCAGCCAGAAGAGCCTGGTACTTATAGCCGCTTTGATTTTCCAGATTTGCCGGCGCCTATTAATGGTGTCGCGGCAATTCTGGGCAACAACGACATGCTGTCGTGGCCAGAAAAGATTAGTTTTGGTCTTGGCTTAGTGCCAGCGATGCTGAGAGGGCAGGGTTATGTGGAAGAGTGCGATAAATATTCTTGGACTGAGTGGCTCAAGCTTCACAACATCCCTGAACGTGTTAACGATGAAGTCTTCATTGCCATGAGCAAGGCATTGAATTTCATTGACCCCGATGAAATTTCATCAACGGTGTTGCTTACGGCTCTGAATCGGTTTTTGCAGGAAAAGAATGGTTCCCGGATGGCTTTTCTCGATGGAGCACCTCCGGAGCGTCTTTGCGACCCGATTGTGGAGCATGTTCAATCGCTAGGCGGTGAGGTGCATCTGGACAGCCCATTGAGAGAGATCAAGCTCAACCCTGATGGAAGCGTTGCCGCTTTCCATATCGGGGGGGTCAAGGGTAAGGAAAGTTTTGATCTCGTTGCTGATGCTTACGTGAGTGCTCTTCCTGTGGATCCATTCAAGCTGTTGATACCAGAGCCATGGCAGCAAATGGATGTATTCCGCAAGTTGGATGGGCTCCGTGGAGTGCCGGTCATCAATATTCATCTTTGGTTTGACCGAAAGCTGACGGACATCGACCACTTGCTTTTCAGTCGCTCGCCTCTGCTAAGTGTTTATGCCGATATGAGTATCGCTTGTAAAGAGTATGAAGATCCGGATCGATCGATGCTCGAACTTGTGTTTGCTCCTGCAAAGGATTGGATTGGTCGTAGTGATGAAGAGATCATTGAAGCCACCATGGGTGAGCTTCAGAAATTATTCCCAATGCATTTCGGCACTGATAATCCTGCAAAACTTCGCAAGTCTAAAGTGGTAAAAACCCCTCTCTCTGTCTATAAAACTACGCCTGGATGTCAGCAGCTTCGTCCTGACCAAACTACTCCAATTAAAAACTTTTTCTTAGCTGGAGATTATACGATGCAGCGCTACTTGGCTTCCATGGAGGGGGCTGTGTTAAGCGGCAAACTATGTGCTGAGGCTGTGGACCGCAAGCATGACCAACTGTCATCATCGACCTCTGTCAGTGAACCGGTCTCGGCCTGAGTCATGACCCTCGCAGCTTCGGATCTCGATGCTGCCTTCGAGGCCTGTCGCTCTGAGACGGCCGAGTGGGCAAAGACATTTTATTTGGGCACGTTGTTGCTGCCTCTGGAGAAGAGGCGGGCGATTTGGGCCATTTACGTCTGGTGTCGACGAACCGACGAGCTTATGGATAGCGAGGAGGCTCAATCACGTCCGGTTGATGAGCTTGCCGAGCGACTGGATCGTTGGGAAGAAAAAACCAGAGCACTTTTTAACGGCCATGTCGTGGATGATCTGGATGCGGTGATGCTCGACACCTTGCAAAAGTTTCCGCAGGATATTCAGCCTTACCTCGACATGATCGAAGGACAGCGGATGGATTTATCTTGGACTCGCTATCCCACCTTTGAAGATTTAAAGCTCTACTGCTACCGCGTGGCTGGAACCGTTGGCTTGATGACCCAGGGCGTCATGGGAGTCGACGAGGCGTACACATCTGCTCCATGGAGTGATTGCCCTGACCCCTCCGATGCAGCCGTTGCTTTGGGGATTGCCAATCAACTCACCAATATTCTTCGAGACGTAGGGGAAGATCGTTCGCGTGGACGAATCTATCTTCCCCAAGAAGATCTGCGCCACTTTGGAGTGAGTGAAGATGATCTCTTGGCTGGAAGGATCAACGAGGCCTGGATTGAGCTGATGACGTTTCAACTGGCCCGTGCCAGGGAATGGTTTGTCCGCTCAGAAGCTGGAGTGCGTTGGTTGTCTGCCGATGCGCGCTGGCCTGTATGGACTTCTCTTCGTCTGTATAGAGGAATCCTGGATGCAATTGAACGCAACAACTATGACGTCTTTAATCGACGTGCTTTCGTGGGCAAATTGGGCAAAGCCCTTGAACTCCCAAGATGCTTTGTGATCGCTCAGTCTCGCTAAGTGATCACAAAGCTCAAGAAAATCAGACTGTTGTCTTCTGATCAGCGAGTAAATCCTTCAGTTTGGATAATTCTCCGGCCCAACGAGGGTCGGGTGCTGATTCAGCTTTAGCGTCGCTGTGAACCACTTTGTTTACGGCCTTCCGTGCTGAACCTGGTGCGTTGCCAGCACCGCCGGGACCGCCACGACGACCACCTGCACTACCTGCGTTGCTCTCGCGTCGCTCAGAGCGTTCTACCCGCAGGGTGTTGCCGTTGAAATCCTTGCCGTTGAATTGCTCGATCAAAGCATCGGCAACTTTTTCATCGTCGACGTTGGCGAAACCAAAGCCGCGGCATGCGCCTGTTTCTCTGTCGAGAACGGTCTTGAAGCGGATTCCCTCCCCCACGCTGGTGAGTTGGGTCTCCAACTCTTTGGCTTCGAATGTTTGCGGCAAGTTGCCGATGTAAAGACGCACGCTCATGAGAGGGGGGGAGAGAGAGAGAAGAAAACTGCCTATCAGGCCGATCGCTGTCGTTAAGGCAAGTCAGTTAATCACAGCGGCTTGTTAATCCAAGCGCGTGCACACTGAATGGCGTCGTCTTGGCTACGAATTCGACCAAAGGCTCGTTCAAGGCAAAGATGATCCATTAGTTCCCCTAATCGGGGCCCTGGATGCAAGCCAAGCTCCGCCTGCAATGTCCGACCATTTAGTGGGGCACTGGGATGGAACAGCGTGTCCTTCTGATCACGCCAGCGACTCAGCCATTCCTTTTGGCGCTCCATTGGCCAAGCCAGTGTGAAGGCAGGAAGATCCTCTTCAAGCTCTTGATGCAGTTTTAAGCGCTCCCGCTCATTCAGAGCGTCAGCGCTTTGCTGTTGATCTCGCATCCACCACGTCCGCAGTCGCAAGCAGCGTTGGATTTGCTTCCGGCTGAACCGCAAGTCGTTCACGCCTTGATCGCTGAGTAACTGCGTTAAGCGCGCGAGCGGTAAGGCGAGTTGTTGTTCTTGTTGTGTCAATGCTTCTGCGTTGAATGTCCTTTGCGGTTGATCGGAGCTCCATGGCGCGATCAATTGCAATGAGTGCAGCAAACGGATCGCCTGATCGGCGTTGTTGGCTTGAACCAACTTCAGCAATTCAGCCTGGATTCGCTCTGGTGCCACCTTGGGCAAGTGGTGGCGATGGCGCGCAATCATCTCCAGGGTGGCCTCGTCAATCGTCATCGAGAGCTCGGCAGCCAGTCTTAGGGCTCTCAACAGCCGTAAGGGATCATCCAGCAGGTTCTGTTCGTGGACGGCAGTGATGCGTTGATCGCGTAGATCAGCGATTCCACCGCTGGGATCCAACAGTTTTGGCTCAGTTGTGAGGGTGAGACCAATTGCGTTGATTCGATAGTCACGCCGCAAGAGATCAGCTTTGAGGTCATCACCGTCTTGTCTTGCAAGATCGATGGTCCAGTTCCCCAGCACCAGGCGCGCCATGTCCCTGTCTCGATCGAGGACCACGCAGGCGCCACCAAACTCTTGAGAGAGCTTGCGGACTTGTCCCAGCGCATCTGCTGGAACCACCATGTCGAGATCTGGATGCTCTGGCAAACGGTTCAGTAATCCGTCACGGACGGCTCCGCCTACCAGCACCGTTCCTGTGGGTAAACGATCGAGAGGGATCGGCCAGCGTTGCGGTTGCAGCCGAGTCATGAGTTGACGTGCCATGGGGCCGACCTCCCCCTCCAGAATGGAGTCCTCTGCAGAGGTGGGGTGTATGTGCATCTGCGTGGATTGCCGCTGGGTGGATCGTTGTCAGGCCTATCACGCTGTGGAACGGCAGCATGGTGTGGCTCATCTCACTGACAAGCCTGACGTGAGTCCCCAAGATCCCCGCATTCATATCAGTCTTCATGACCTCAGCGGGGGTGGCGTCGGCGTGGAATGGGATGTGAGAGCTTGCGCCAGCTTTGAGGCTGATTACGGACGATGGCAGCGATTGCGCCCGGAGCAGGAGGTCCCCCGATGAGCCGCTGGCTGCTGGCTATGCATAGCTCGAGTGAAACCCTCGGCCTTGCCGTTTGCGACGCTAACGACCCCGCTGGGGGAACTCGCATCCTGTCTCGCCCGATGGGACGCCAGCTCACGAATGGTTTGATTCCTGCTGTCGAGGAACTGCTGCCTCGAGCGGAATGGGCTTCGATTGGCCGTTTGGCAGTGAGTACAGGTCCTGGAGGGTTCACGGGGACTCGCTTGACCGTGGTGATGGCACGCACCCTGGCCCAGCAGTTGGGGTGCCCTTTGCATGGTGAGAGCAGTTTCGCTTTGATGGCCCCACGGTTATCGCAGACCTTGCCGGCCACTCAGGCATTGCAGCCCTTCTCGATTGTGCAGACCCTTCCCCGTCGTGGTCGAGTGGCTGGGCGCTACCGCCTACGTTCAGGCTCAGCCCCTGTGGAGGAGCTGGAACGTCCTCGTTTACTCAGAGAGGACGAGCACCCATCTCCCGCGCTGACCATGGAGCTTGATGTTGCGTCGGATGTGCAGCATCTGCTTGAGCTCTGTTGCCAATGGGAGCAGGCGGACACCCCAGGTCCCTGGGAGCCTGTGCTGCCCATTTACCCCACGTCGCCTGTGGGACCCGTCTAATGGCCCCAGGTTGGCGCTCCTCGCTCGTGATCCTTGCTGCTCTGGCCTGGGCGAGCACGACAGGGCCCTTAAAGCCTTTCCGTCAGGCCCTCACGACGGTTGAGCCTCCGCAACGCATTCTCGTGCTGGGTGGAGATCTCGATCGCGAACGGGTGGGACTGCGCTTGGCGCAGCAGTTGGAGCTCCCTTTGGTGGTGAGTGGCGGCAGCAATCCGGAGTACGCGCAATGGCTCTTACGGGATGCGGGGATGGACCAAAGCCGGGTTGTGCTCGATTACAGAGCCAAAGACACCTTCACCAATTTCACATCCTTGGTGGATGACTTGAAACGCGATGGTGTGAAGCACGTTTATCTGGTTACGAGCGAAGATCATCTGCCCCGTGCCATGACCGTGGGACGGCTGGTGGCGGGAAGCCGAGGGATTCGCCTCACCGGGGTGCCAGTTGCGTGTCAGCCCTCCTGTCGAAAGGAGACGTTGGGCAAGCGCTTGGGTGATGGGATGAGGGCGCTGACCTGGGTCATCACAGGTCGAGACCTCAAGCCCTGGGCGCTAAGGAATTGGCCTCAAGGATTTCCCACGCCTTGATCGATCAAGGCATTGATTCGCCGCTGAAGCTCCTGGGTGGTGGCCTCTAGTTCAGGCTTTCTCCGACTGGTCGGCGCAGGGATTGGCTCTCCGATGCGAAGTGCCACGGGAACGAGTCTTGGCCAGCTTCTCCCCCCGCCTAGGGCGCGATGGCTGTTGATGATTGCCACAGGGAGAAGGGGGGCTCCACTGCGCGCAGCAAGCAAGGCTGCGCCTGGTCTTGGTTGATTCACGCGGCCGTCCGGTTGACGGGTGCCATCAAGAAAGACACCGATCGCCCAGCCTTCTTCAAGTCGAGCTGTGGCTGTACGAATCGCTTCTCGATCACTTGCTCCCCGTTTCACCGGATAAGCACCGCAGGCGCGAATAATGCTCCCCAAGATTGGAATCTGGAACAGTTCGGCTTTGGCCATGAACGCCACAGGACGACCCAGGGCGTGGCCAAGCAAAGGCGGGTCGAGATGGGAACCGTGATTAGCGACCACGACCAATGGCCCGTGAAGAGGCACCAAGGCGTTGCCGCTCGTGCGCCCTTTCAAGAGTCCTCGAAAGACAGGAAACACCAGCAAGTAGCTCACGAGCTGGTACATCAGGCTCGGTTTTGGCGTGACTGATGTCACAACAGCAGAGCCGTCGCTCGGGCTGGGCACAAGAGGGGGCATGGCTTCTTAGAGACCTAAATCAGCGGAGCTCGAGAGCTGGGCGGTCGTGACACCACTCATCGCCCTTTTGGCAAGGCCACTGAGCACATTCCCTGGCCCCACTTCGATCAAAGTGTCGACCCCCGCTGATGTCAGTGTCTCCATGGTTTCTCTCCAGCGAACGCCCGTGGTCATCTGCTGAGACAAGCGTTGCTTTAGTTGAGAGGCGTCGCTACAGGGGGTTGGATCGGTGTTGCTCAACACAGGGAAGCGAGCATCTTCAAAAGCCAGGCCCTCCAGGTGGACCTTGAAGGCTGCAGCCGCTTCTGCCATCAAGGGCGAGTGGAAAGCTCCAGAGACAGCCAGGGGAATCGCGCGCTTGCAGGTGAGTTGCTCACTCACACTTTTTACAGCCTCCGGGTTTCCTGAGATCACGACCTGAGCAGCGCTGTTGTCATTGGCGATCACCACGCCATCCGTGCTGTTGACAAGGCTTTCAAGCTGATCGCGGTCAAAGCCGATCACGGCAGTCATCGCTCCGCCTCCAGCGGCTGCCATGAGTTCTGACCGCCGCTGCATCAACTCAAGGCCTGTGGTCACATCAAAGACACCAGCGGCGTAAAGCGCCACGAGTTCTCCGAGGCTGTGGCCAGCGACAAACGCTGGCTCGCGCTCCTGCCTGCGCAGTTCATCCACAATCAGGCTTTCAACGACGAATAGCGCTGGCTGGGTGTTGCGGGTGTCGTTGAGATCGGAGGGATCGGTTTGCGCATCGGCCTCTCCTTGGCAGATCGCTAGTAAATCTCTGCCAAGTAGGCGGGAAGCAAGTGCAAATCGTTCTTCCGCTCCGGGAAGGGTCAGCACGGGCGCAGCCATGCCCGACTTCTGAGACCCCTGTCCGGGGAACACCCAGGCAATCGTCATCGTTGGCAGGTAAAGATGGCTGGGAGCCTAGGCGGGACCTTGCCAACGCAACAATGCGGCTCCCCAACTGAGGCCAGCTCCAAAGCCACTACTCGCTAAAAGGTGACCAGGCCTAACGCGGCCGTCGCGCACGGCTTCGTCAAGCATGAGCGGGATCGTGGAGGCAGAGGTGTTGCCGTAGTGCGCCAAGTTGCTCAAGACCTTGGAGTGAGGGATTGAAAATCGATCCGCCACTGCATCCAAAATGCGCTGGTTCGCCTGATGAAGCAGAAGCCAGTCCAGTTGGTCTGGAGTTGTGGCTGTTTGCTCCAGAAGCTCTTTGAGGATGGCTGGCACTTCGCGCACGGCAAATTTGTACACCTCTTGTCCATTCATCTGAATCGGCAGATAGCCGCCGCATTGATGGCGGGTGGTGTTGACCAGAGGAAGACTGGTGGGGATCTGCGGCAAGGTCAGGGAATGGCCGCGGCTGCCGTCGCTGCGCAAGCGGAAACCCAGTAAGCCGTCGGCCTCTGCAGAGGTGGCTTCGAGGGCAACGGCGCCAGCCCCGTCACCGAAGAGCACACAGGTGCTTCTGTCGTCCCAGTCGACAAAGCGGCTCAACTGGTCGGCACCGATCACCAGCACCCGTTGCATGGCGCCTGTACGTAGATACTGAGCGGCTGTCACGAGGGCGAAAAGGAAGCCGCTACAGGCCGCTGTGAGGTCAAAGGCCACGGCATTCTGCGCTTTCAATCCGGCCTGAACCCTTGGTGCAGATCCAAATAGGTCGTCAGGGGTGGAGGTGGCAAGCAACACCAGGTCGAGGCTGTCAGGCTCCCACTGGGCCATCTCCAGGGCTTTTTGGCCAGCACGGACAGCCAGATCGTTCAGCGATTCCTCCGGGGTGCTGACGCGCCGAGACTGAATTCCTGTACGGGTGCGAATCCATTCGTCGCTGGTCTGCACCCGCTCGCTGAGGGCAGCATTGCTGATGGTTTGGTTCGCCTGGGCGCTGCCACTTGCGACCAGAGCCATGCCACGGAAGGGTGGGGGAGAGCCAGCCAATGTGGAAGCGCTGTGAGTGGCGTCAGTCAATCACAGTCCAGACAAGTTGCTTCAGCTTTTGAGCGTTGTTGGCTTGCTGAGTTCGGCGAGATCGTCCATCACACCATGACTTGCAGCGGAGTGAGCCAAGCGCAGAGCGCTCACCACGGAGAGGGCTTTGCTGCTTCCATGGCCGATCACGCAAATGCCATTCACACCAAGGAGAAGTGCGCCGCCGTGTTCAGCGTGGTCGAGCCGTTTCTTGATGCGTTTGAGATTGCTGCGTAGGAAGGCTGAGCCAACTTTTCCGCGGCGGCCCCTCGGCAATTCAGCCCTAAGCACGCCGAGCAAAACACTGCCGACGGATTCAAGGAATTTGAGCAGCACATTGCCCGTAAAACCATCGCAAACCACCACATCAAATTCACCGGATAGAACATCTCTTCCTTCGCAATTTCCTGCGAAATGAAGACGGGTTTCCTCGCGCAGTAATTCGTGGGTGCGTAGAGCTAGTTCATTGCCCTTGCATTCCTCTTCTCCAATGTTGAGTAAGCCAATTCGAGGGCGATCAACTTGGAGAACGTCGCGGCAATAGATGTTGCCGAGCAAAGCAAATTGATGCATGTAGGCAGGTTTGCAGTCCATATTTGCTCCCACATCCAGCACCAGCACGGGCTGGCCGGGGTCTTTGGTGGGGAACAGGGCTCCAATGGCGGGTCGATCGATCCCGGCTAGGCGACCGAGGCGAAAGATGGCCGAAGCCATCACGGCACCAGAATTTCCCGCGGAGTAAATCGCCAAGGCGTCTCCGCGTTTCACCAGATCCATGGCCACATTCACGCTGGCATCGCGCTTCCTGCGCACAACTGTGGCTTCCTCGTGCATCTCCACTGAAGGTCCGCTGGGGATCAGCTCCAGATGCCCTGCGTTGATCGCGTTGTTGAGCGGTCCTGTGAGTCCAGAGGTCTCAGCGGCCTCCATGACCCGGTTGGTCTCACCGATAAAGCGGATTCTCAAGGGCAGCCGATCGATGGCTTGAAGAGAGCCCTCCAGGATCTCCCCAGGGGAATGGTCTCCACCCATTCCATCCACGGCTACCCAAAGGCGATCACTGTCCTTGATCAGTCCGTCATCACCCACCTCTGTGCTTTGCAGGCGGCGCAGAGGGTCCATCATGGGTTGGAGCATCTGTCCAGCCATGCTTCCGGCGTTGGTGACGACGCTTCCTGCCATCGATCCGACCGATTCAGCCACGTTGCTCGCAGCGCTGGCAGAGGTGGTAGCGGTGTCGACGAGACTGGTTACGGCGCTATTGCGCCGATACCAAATCACAAGTCTTCTTACCGCCTTTGATCGGCGTGGTTTGCTCCGGGCTTCGTCGGCCGGGCTGAATTCAGGATCCTTCGGGTGCAACGGAATCGATGATGCGCTGGAACAAGTAACCGGTTCCCCTAGCCGTGAGGATCAGCTCGGGATTGGCCGGATCGTCTTCGAGTTTGGAGCGAAGCCGCGAGATATGAACATCCACGACCCTGGTATCCACGTGGCGTTCAGGCGTATACCCCCAGACATCCTTCAAGATTTCACCGCGGCTGAACGGTTCACCGGAGCGACCCACGAGCAGTTCCAGGAGGCTGAACTCCATTCCGGTGAGACGAATCCGTTCATCCGCACGGAACACCTGGCGCTTATTGGTGTCGATGCGTAGATCTGCTACTTGAATGATCCCAGAATTGGGGATTCCAGCGACCTGTTCTTTTTCAACTCGGCGAAGAACGCAGCGGATTCTTGCTTCAAGCTCTTTGGGACTAAACGGTTTGACGACGTAGTCGTCAGCACCGAGCTCAAGGCCGGTAATCCGGTCTGCAACGTCACCCAAAGCGGTGAGCATCACGATCGGAACATCCGACTCCTTGCGCAATTCTTGGCAGACGCCGTAGCCGTCAAGCTTGGGCATCATCACGTCCAAGACCACCAGATCGGGATTGCACTGTTCAAAGCTTTCGAGAGCTTCAGTGCCGTCGCAGGCCGTTACAACGTTGTAGCCAATCATCGACAGACGAGTTTCCAGAATGCGTCGAATACTGGCCTCGTCGTCCACAACGAGAATGGTTTCTTTGCTGGCGGCTGTGGCCGTCATATCCGAACTCATTTCGTACTGGTATTGGCTATAGGTAAATGGACGGAGGCCCCGTTTATTCACCAATAGCCAACTTTCTTCATAGTTCGACGTGTCCCGACCCGCTTCAATTTTTGTTTGCCAGAGCTGTGGTGCTCAGACTCGGCAGTTTTTTGGCCGTTGCAGCAGTTGCGGGAGCTGGAATTCTCTTGTCGAGCAAACCGCTCCGAAACACGACGGCCGGCGCAGACGCGCTCCTGCCGAGTCAGCAGCGTCTCCAGTGGCGCGACGTTCCACCGCCATGGCCGATCTGGGTGATCGGCCGATTCAGCGTCTTGAGAGCGGCTACCCAGAATTGGATCGAGTCTTGGGCGGTGGAGTTGTACCCGGTTCGCTTGTGCTGGTCGGGGGTGACCCAGGAATTGGCAAAAGCACGCTGCTGCTGCAAAGCGCATCGGTTATGGCGAACCGGCTTTCCGTTTTGTATGTCAGTGCTGAGGAATCAGCCCAGCAAGTGAAGTTGCGCTGGTTGCGTTTGGGTGGAGAGAGCGAGGGGCTCCAACTGCTTGCCGAAACAGATTTGGAGTTGGTGTTGGAAGAACTCGAGGCTCTGCGGCCCGATGTGGCGATCATCGACAGCATTCAGGCCCTTCATGACGCCAACCTGTCGAGTGCGCCGGGATCAGTGGCTCAAGTGCGGGAATGTGCAGCGTCTTTGCAGCGATTGGCTAAGCGTCAGAACACGGCTTTGCTGCTTGTCGGCCATGTAACCAAGGAGGGAATGTTGGCAGGACCAAAGGTTCTCGAGCATTTGGTAGATGCCGTGCTCACCTTTGAGGGGGATCGTTTTGCCAGTCATCGACTCCTGCGTGCCGTTAAAAATCGCTTTGGCGCTACCCATGAACTGGGCGTCTTCGAAATGCAGGGCCAAGGTCTTGTGGAGGTCAACAACCCGAGCGAGCTGTTCCTGAGTGGAGATGAGGCCAGCGGAGTTGCCACGATCGTGTCCTGTGAGGGCACCAGGCCTCTTGTTGTGGATCTTCAGGCCTTGGTGAGTACTACGAGCTATGCCAGTCCAAGACGGACGGCCACAGGGATTGCTGTGAATCGTTTGCATCAGATCTTGGCGGTGCTGGAAAAGCACATGGGCCTGCCCCTGTCACGTTTTGACTGCTACCTCGCGGTGGCTGGTGGTCTCGATGTGGAGGAGCCTGCGGCTGATTTGGGCGTGGCTGCTGCTGTTGTGGCGAGTTATCGCGATCTCATCTTGCCGGCAGGCACCGTTCTGCTAGGTGAACTTGGCCTTGGTGGGCAGCTCAGGCCTGTTGGTCAGTTGGAGTTGCGCTTGCAAGAGGCCGTTCGTCTTGGATTCAGACGAGCGGTGGTTCCCAAAGGCTGCGGTCTCGGAACGGGGGAGGCCAGCTTGGACCTGGAGCTGCACGAAGCTGGATCGATCACGGAAGCTCTGGTCCTTGCTTTGGGTGTGAACCCTGCCGATGACCAAGCATGACCGTCAGAAGTACACATCCACGTTGCTGCGGCCAGTTGATTTCAGCCAGTTCTCAATATCGAGATAGCCACCTGGATTCAGCCTGACGGCTTGGGTCCAAACATCTGCTGCTAGGTCAAACCAGCCATCCGCATCATCACGTCGACCGTCTTCTTCCGCAGTGCGACCGCGTTTTTCATAAATCAGGCCCATGTTTTTCAGGCATGACGGTTGCTTGGGGTTCTCATCCAAGGCCTTTTGGTAGGTCTCCAGCGCTCGCTCTTCCTCACCATTGCTCATATAGATGATGGCGATGTTTTTGAGGGTCTCGCCCCTATCGATCGCGTTCTCCTCAAGCTTCAGGCTTTCCTCGTAGTTTTCCAAGGCTTCGGCGTAATCACCGTCGTTCTGGGCTGAGAGCCCGTCGCGGTAATACACATAAGCTTCTTTGGCACGGGCATTAATCGGCAGTAGCTTCACGATGAGATCGGCCATGACCGTGAAGCTTTTGTCGATGAAATTGTCGTTTCGGTTGCTGCGCGGCACAGGAAGCCAAAAAAGGTGTGACTCCATCCTGACTGGAATCAGCAGCCCTGCCTAGCGTTCCTTGATGCGTTCTGCCGTTGTGACAAATTCCGCTAACGCCACAAAGTCCTCTCCCACGATGCTTCTAGACGTGGACGGCATGAAGTGCGGTGGTTGCGTGCGTTCTGTCGAGCGCACGCTCCTGGATCAACCCGGGGTGTGTGAAGCCAGCGTGAATCTGGTCACTCGCAGCGCTTGGCTTCGCTTTGAAGACGATGCCGATGCTGATCTTGATGGTGTCGTTGAGGCGTTAACGGCGCGAGGTTTCAGTGCCCATCTTCGAGAGACGAATGCGTTCGGTTCATCGCTGGAGGCTGATCGCAGTTGGGGGTGGTGGCAGCAGTGGCGTCAGTTAATCGTTGCTCTTGTCTTGCTCGTGTTGTCCGTGGTGGGTCACCTGGCTGAAGCCGGAACCGTCAACGTTCCACCTCTTGGCTCGCTTCCTTTCCACGCAGGCTTGGCCACTGTGGCTTTGGTGGGGCCCGGCCGACCCATCCTGATCGCCGGATGGCGATCCGCCCGCATGGGGGTGCCAACGATGGACACCTTGGTGAGCCTTGGGGTGGGCAGTGCCTACCTGGCCAGCTTGGTCGCTTTGGCTTGGCCTCAGGTGGGTTGGCCCTGCTTCTTCAACGAGCCAGTGATGCTCTTGGGTTTTGTGCTGCTAGGACGCTTTCTGGAAGAGCGGGCGCGCCGTCGCACGGGCCGTGCACTGCAGGACTTAGCGGCTCTCCAGCCTGATGGTGCTCGGCTGTTGATGGACGATGGCACGATCCGTGAGGTGTCTGTTTCGGCGCTGCGCCCAGGAGAGCATGTGCAGCTTTTGGCCGGCGACCGCGTCCCAGTGGATGGAATCGTGCGTGAAGGGCATTCGGCTGTGGATCTCTCCAGCCTCACTGGGGAACCCTTGCCTTTGGATGCCTCTCCAGGCGCTGAGCTCAGTTCAGGCAGCCTCAATTTGGAGGCAACCTTGATCATTGAGGTGCAGCGGATTGGTCGCGAAACCGCCTTGGCTCGGATTATTGATCTGGTGGAGCAAGCTCAGGCAAGGAAGGCACCGATTCAGGGTCTTGCCGATCGCGTGGCCGGCCAGTTTTGTTACGCGGTGGTGAGTTTTGCCATTCTCACCTTCCTGTTTTGGTGGCAGGTCGGTTGTCGACTTTGGCCTCAGGTCCTGGATGTTCCTGTCGCGTTGATGGATCACGGCCATGCGCATGGTCTGCATGGCTCTCTTGGTGCGGGAGCTGAGACGCCACTTGGTCTCGCTCTCCAACTCTCCATTGCGGTGCTTGTGGTGGCTTGCCCCTGTGCTCTTGGATTGGCTACTCCCACCGTGATCACCGTCTCATCAGGCTTGGCAGCAAAGCAGGGCTGGTTGTTTCGAGGCGGAGATGTGATCGAGTTGGCAGCCTCCGTGCAGCGCATGGTGTTCGATAAAACAGGCACGCTCACGCTCGGGCGGCCCCTGGTTGATTCGGTGTTGGCCAGCGAGGATCCCCCTCAAACGCTTCAGTTGGCGGCCAGCCTTGAGCAGACGAGCCGGCATCCACTCGCCCATGCGTTGTTGCAGGAGGCGCAACGGCTGCAGTTGCCTCTTCTAGGGGTTGAATCCAGCCGAACCACTCCTGGTGCAGGGATGGAGGGTCGTTTGCAGGGAGTGGATGGCCTGGTACGCGTTGGCTCTCCAGAATGGCTACGTGATCAAGGTGTGTTCTGGACGGAGCAACAGCAACAAACGCTTGATGCTGCTGTCCAGCGTGGCCAGTCGTTAATGGCTGTTGCTTTGGCCGAGACTCCTCTTGGCCTCGTGACCGTCGACGATCGACTTCGTCCGGATGCATCGCTCGCTATCCAGCGCTTACGAGACCAGGGTCAGTCTGTCGCCATGTTGAGTGGCGATCGTCGCCAGACCGTTGAACGGGTGGGACGTGAGCTTGGTTTCGCTGACGCCGATTTGGCTTGGCAGCTGTTGCCGCATCAAAAACTTGAACGGCTTGAGCTTTTGCGAGAGCAGGGTGCTGTGGCAATGGTGGGTGACGGAATTAACGATGCCCCTGCGTTGGCGGCAGCTGACCTCGGCATCGCCGTGGGCACAGGCACTCAGATCGCTCAGGACACGGCCGACCTTGTGCTGCTTGGTGACAGGCTTGAGGCGGTCCCTGAAGCGCTTTGCTTGGCGAGGCGAACGATGTCCAAAATTCGTCAGAACTTGATTTGGGCTTTTGGTTACAACCTCATTGCCTTGCCGATTGCGGCTGGTGTGCTTTTGCCCGGCTTTGGTCTCCTGTTGTCCCCGCCTTTGGCAGCCTTGCTCATGGCATTTAGCTCGGTGTCTGTTGTGCTGAATGCCCTCAGCTTGCGGCTTCGTTAACGATGGCCAGGAGCAAGGGACGACTGCTGGTGCTGGAGGGTATTGATGGTTGTGGCAAAACCACCCAGCTTCAGCAGCTGTCCAGTTGGCTTCCAAACAGCGGACTCATGCCCGATGGATCTCAGCTGGTTGTGACCAGAGAACCAGGGGGAACGGCCCTAGGGGCAAGCCTTCGTCAACTTTTGCTCCATCCCCCTCCAGATGCTGACCCTGGGCCCACAGCAGAATTGTTGCTGTATGCAGCAGATCGTGCCCAACACGTAGACCGAGTCATTCAGCCCGCCTTAGAGCGAGGTGATTGGGTGCTCAGTGATCGCTTCACAGGATCGACGATGGCTTACCAGGGATACGGACGAGGTCTCGACCGGGAGCTCATCACTGATCTCGAGCGCATTGCCACGCGAGGGCTCAGCCCCGACATGACGGTTTGGCTTGATATCCCTTTGGCATTGAGTATTCAGAGACGCGGAAGTCGCGAGGAAGACCGCATCGAAGCGGAAGGTGTTGCGTTCTTAGAGCGCGTTTCCAATGGTTTTTCTAACTTGGCTAAGGCGCGTGGCTGGGAGTCGGTTGTGGCTGACCGTCCACTTTTGGAGGTTGCGGAGGCGATTCAAACCGCTTTGCTTGCCCGAGCTACGGCTTGGCAGCGATGAGCGACGTGTTGCTCGAAGAGCAAGATCTGTTTGCTGATCTGGTGGGTCAGCCTCTGGCTGTGACTCTTTTAAAGGCAGCCCTGAATCAAGGGCGCCTCGCTCCTGCCTATCTCTTCGCTGGTCCAGAGGGCGTTGGGCGTCGCCTGGCTGTTCTGCGCTTCCTCGAGGGTGTGATCAGTGAGGGCCAGTGCAATCAACGCCAGCGGCGGCGCTTGGCAGAACGCAACCACCCTGATCTCCTCTGGGTCGAACCCAGCTACAGCCACCAGGGGCGTTTGATCTCCCGCTCTGAAGCTGAGGAGGCGGGCATAAGTCGTCGAACCCCTCCCCTCGTGAGGTTGGATCAGATTCGAGATATCAGCCGTTTCTTGTCACGGCAGCCGCTTGAGTCGTCGCGAGGCCTTGTGGTGCTTGAGGAGCCGGAAGCGATGGCGGAAGCCGCCGCCAATGCTTTGCTCAAAACTCTTGAGGAACCGGGCCATGGAGTGTTGATCCTGCTCTCAGCGGCTCCCGAACGGCTGCTCTCCACCATTCGTTCGCGCTGTCAGCTGATTCGATTGATCCAGCTGAGTGCTGAAGACATGCAGTCAGTTCTCCAACGTTTGCCAGCTGAGGTCGACCAAGAGGCTGTAAAGCAAGGGCTCATGCAGCCAGAGTTGGTCGCCATGGCTGGTGGTTCTCCAGGTGCGTTGTTGGGCCATGTCAGGCAGTGGTCTCGTGTTTCACCCGAACTGATGGGACGTTTGCAAACTTTGCCAACCCAACCGATCGAAGCCCTGGGGCTCGCCCGTGATCTCACTGAGGCTCTTGATGGAGAACAACAGCTTTGGCTCATCAATTGGCTGCAGCAGCACCTTTGGAGGGTGCAAAAAAATGAGCGAGTTCTCAAAAAAATCGAACGACTACGCGTTCAATTGCTTTCTTTTGTGCAACCCAGATTGGCGTGGGAAGTCACCTTTCTGGATTTGATGGGACTTTGATCGTTGTCAATCAGGCCGTGGCCCGATTCGATGCCTCAGCTTTTTGTTCTCGATCTTGGCGCGCTTGAGCGAGGACATCGTGGAGTCCATCGAGTTGAGCTCCGGTGGGCAGCTCGAGGCAGTAGCCAGCTCCATAAACCGTTTTAATAAAACGGGGCTTGCGTGGATCTGGTTCTAATTTTGTGCGTAGGTGACGGACGTGAACGCGAATCGTTTCGATATCGTCGTCTGGCTCATAACCCCAAACTTCCTTGAGGATCAGAGAGGGGGCAACCGTTTGACCATGGCGTTGGAGCAAGCAATGCAGAAGCTCGAATTCCAAGTGGGTGAGTCGTACCGGGTGATCGAACCAGATCGCCTCAAAGCGCTCTGGCACCAAGGTCAGCGGTCCGTAACTAAGAATTTCGTGATGATTTCCAGATGTTCCGATAGGAGCTCTGTCACTACGCCGCAGGAGCGCTTTCACTCGCGCTTGGAGTTCTTCGAGATCAAAAGGTTTTGTGAGGTAGTCATCTGCGCCTGAGTTAAACCCGCTCACCTTGTCTTTCGTCCCGCCCAGAGCTGTCAGCATCAGGATGGGAATGGAAGCCGTTCTTTCATCTCGGCGCAATCGTTGGCAGAGCGTGAGCCCATCCACATTGGGAAGCATTAAATCCAGAAGAATTAAATCTGGGGTGTATTGCAGTGCAAGCGCCTGCCCCTTAATGCCGTCGTCGGCTCGTTGAACATCAAAACCACTGTGCTCTAGGTGCCCGCCTACTAGTTCACTCATGTCCCGGTCGTCTTCGATCAGCAGGATGGAAGGCTTCATCTAAATGCTGGCGAACAAACAGTGGGACGAGGTAATGCCGCGTCATTAAGGAGTAATTCTCTCAAGATTCACCAGTTTGTGCAGAATTCATGTCCGTACCTCCATGGTTGGCATGTCCCGGGAAGTTGTTTGCCTAACTGGGATTTGCTGCAGTAAGTCGAAGATTAACTCGTGCGGCTCTACAGGAAATCTTTTGATTTGAATGGCACGCCTTGGCGAATTTCTTCTGATTAGAGAAAAAGCATTGCCACAAAGGCAAAAAAATGTCACCACCTTGAGGGCGATGACATTCGTTTGAAACTCCCCGGGCGGGATTCGAACCTGCGACCAATCGATTAACAGTCGACCGCTCTACCGCTGAGCTACCGAGGATTGAGACCTGGAGACCTTAACTGTCTGGCCTTGCCTTAGGCAAGTGCCTTGAGTGTGCGGCGCAAGGCGGAGCCTTTCTCCCAAGGGCCAATCCTGCCCTTTTGCATCAGTGCAGCTCCGTCAGCATGGTCCAGTTCATCCAATCGATGGGTGATCCAAAGAGCTGTAAGTGGATTGAGTGAGCGGTGACAAAGCTGTTGAACCGTTGCCAACACCGAGCTTTGGCTCGAAGGGTCCAACAGTGCTGTTGGCTCATCAAGCAACAGCAGTTTCGCTTCACTGGCTAAGGCACCAGCAATAGCCAAACGCTGCTTTTGGCCTCCACTCAATGTGTGAATTTGCCGGCCAGTCATCCCAGCGAGCCCAACCTGTTCCAGCAGGTGAGCGATTCGCTCGCGTTTCAGGGAAGGGGCAAGCGTGGGGGGGAGGTTGAGCAAAAGGTCGCTGCCGCAACTTGGGAGCAGCAATTGATGGTCGGGATTTTGGAACACCAGGGCCGTTTGGACATTGCAGTCCACTCGTCCTGATTGAGGTTGGATTAACCCTCCGATCATTCGAAATAGGGTGCTTTTTCCGCTGCCATTGCTTCCCACAAGCATCCACAGACCTGGCCCTGGGACGCTGAAGCTGCAGCGGTCCAGAGCGCGGGTCCCGCAGGGCCAGCAAAAACTCACGCTTTCAAATTGAAGAACCTGTTCGTAGGTGTCCGTTCTCACAGGGGTTAGCTGTCGAGTGAAAAGCCCGGGCGTTTGCTACCCCCGGATGCCGCCGTCTTCTCGTAGGTCTGAACAGCTAAAACGTCGCTTGTGAGCACGCTGAGTCGTTTGCCTTCTACTTTTTCGCAAGTCAATTCAAGCAATCGTGGCTGTCCCTGCTCGAGGGCTTGCCGTACTTGTTGATAAACCGATTCGGCATCTCCCGATTCCTTGCGTTGAACAGAGATGGGCATCGGGCTCATACGAAGAGCTAATTCGATGACGTACACAGGTATAAAAAATGTTTGTGGTTCCATTCTCCTCGCCAGGAGCATGAAACGGAGGCCTGAGTATTTTCACTCATCTATGGCTTGCTTGGCTGTGTCGCCCCTGCAAAAACAGCGGAAGCCATTAGCCTCCGGATGTAAAGCTTCATGAAGCAACCTCATGACGATCGCTGCAGGTCGCATGCCGCAGCGGGGATGGTTCGACGTCCTCGATGACTGGCTCAAACGCGACCGA
>ERZ802822.68-NODE-68-length-75056-cov-16.632497_pt1 | contig 75056 bp, 72 predicted proteins | sample MGYA00345649_ERZ802822 | MGnify/ENA primary metagenome ERZ802822 (study PRJEB30503, sample SAMEA104212359) | marine metagenome | biome: Westerlies Biome; feature: [SRF] surface water layer (ENVO:00010504) within the epipelagic zone...; material: water... | reverse complement strand
AATGTTTCTTCGCTCACAAAGTTTACTTCAGTCTTCAACCCTGCCGAATTCATCCTTTCAACCCATGCACCACAACAACCACAAGACTCTGTCCGGTTCACAATTAAGGCATCAGCGGATGCCAAAACGCTTGTTGAAAAAGCAGAGATTGCCACTGTCCCAATTAAAAATTCACGGCGTATCATTACCGGTCCTCATTTCGAGTTGCTTCTTAACTGAAATGCATACCTATTGTTCACTGTTCAATAGGTAGACCGTCAAATTTTGGTCAATGAACCCAGTTGCCACTCACCAGTTTGAAGGGCGGGTCATCGTCCACAATCCCAGAAGTTGGGATGTAGTTGACATCCAAATTTGACGAAAAGGAGCTTGTTGACTTAATTGTTGAAGAGTTAGCCAATGGAACAGGAGGCATTAATGTATCTTATCGCTGCAAGGGTGACTTTTATGAATGAAACGATGAAAAAGTCGGTAAATACATATATGGCTCAAGAGGTTGATAAGTCTGAAGAAATCTCTGTGAATTTCCGAGCACAGCTTTCAGAGAACGTTTCGCTGGTCGTCAATTTGTTTGAATCTGAAGACATGGCAAATAAATGGCGTGAAGGTCAAATGAATCCAAAAATGAAAGACATCAAACAAATGGGTGCGAAAGTTGAATTCTTTGAAGGGCCAATTTCGCACTTCAATTTTGCGGGACATACTACTTTGGACATGCTCTCCAAAGGCATTGATGGGGGTCCGAAAAGGTAAAGAACAGCAACCTCGTCTTCCTGTAATAGAAAGAACCTGAATATCTTTATCGTTTCTAGTACAGGGAAATTATAAAATTGATTTATATGAGAATTTTTGGGTTTTGCCTCATTGTAACTGTCATTTACCTAAACCCTGAATAACACTCACATGTTCACAGTTGCCCTGTACTAGAAACGATAAGCACGGACTGACGCACAAACTGACGCACAGGATCTGCCTGTTGACGGTGACCAGCTGACACGTAGACTGGCGGTATTGCTTTTATATCAGTGCATGTCAGTGCCTATATGGGGAGCCCACCTCTCCACCGGCACCATTCCCCCCCGTCACATCATGTTTTAACACGCTGTAATCGATGCATTGTTGTTGTTTCGATGAAGGTGAGGGCCGACCATATGGCAGACCATTTCAGCACGTATATTTACCAGAAGCGTGGCTCTTACTACTTCTCCCGGCGTGTGCCGAAAAAAGTGCAGCCATTGCCAAGGGCTGTAGAGGACATGCCGGTGACAGGCCTTTCACTTTCGACGGCTTGCATCATGGCACGAAGGGAGAGCGGTAAGTCAGGCACAGTTTGCCGCCGATGCCCTGTCAGGAAGCCTTTGTCAGCGACGATGACGCTGTGGCCGGTCTCACTTCTGCGTTTCTGCCAGAAGCAACTGGTCCCGGTAGTTTTCAAGCCGCACGCTGGCGTTCGTATCGACCAGCATGATCACGGCCATCATGGCCACAACAACAATCACGCTTGCCTGCCAGACCGGAGATTTCAGGAACAGCACAAGCGCGGCACAAATCATGATGATGACCGGAATGGCCTTGAAGACAACATTTTGGTAGCTGGTGATTGTCTGTTCGGCGCGGGCGACCTCTGCGGCAACAAATGCCGCCGCATCGGCACCAAAGGCACCGGGAAACGCAGCCAGTCGCATCTGGTTCGAAATAATCAGGCCGACACCGATCACCACAAGCAGGCCGCCGGCCACCAGCAGAGGGATGACATAGGCCTTCGCCATCGCTGTTTTGCCAAAATGCCAGAAGCCAACGCTGGCAATCAAAAAAAGAAGGCCGAAGATGGTAAAGAACATGGCCGAAAACATTTCTGCCTTCGCCCAATCTATTGCGGTCTTAAGGATGTCAATATCGGTGACGGTCACAATCTGTATCCTTGAATATGTTCGCCGGGTCGATGCCAGTATCCAGCCACGTCAAATCATGTGTGATTGTTCCAGTCAAGCCACTCTACATCCCAATTCGTGTTACACCCCGACAACATGATACGCACACGCCCCCATGGCCCATGCATTGGGCAGGCAAGTGATAATAGTTGTGTGTGCTGGCAATTAGGATTGTTAAGGCAGTTGCGTTAGTAGCAGGTGTGATTACCGGCATTACGCTGACTGACTTTCCAACCGAAAGCGAGATAACGGCCTTTTTTGTATTTATGGAAAAGTACAATGACCCCATTACCTACACATAGCTGCATTGGGTTGGTGTCAAACATCAGTCGGACTGATAGCATCATCGCCATGCACCTGAATGACCCACCTCATGACATCGCCAAGCTGGCAGCTGCCCAAATTCAGGACTATCGGTCGAACAATCCGGGCACCTGTTTTGAGGATCCGGGTTTTAGTATCGACATTGCCACTGCATATGAATTGCAGGATGCCGTGACCGCACTGCGGGTTGCCTCTGGCGAACGGGTCATTGGCTACAAGGTTGGTTGCACTGGCCCGGGAACGAGGGCGCAATTTGGGATGGATGGTCCCATCAGGGGCACATTATTCGAAGATGAAGCCCGCAGAAACGGGGCGCGGCTAGATCCGGATGCGTTCTGCCAGTTGGCCATTGAAGGCGAAATGGCGCTCAGGATTGGCGATGACGGCGCCATTGAAGCCGCCTTCCCGGTCATCGAATTGCACAACTTCGTATTTCGGGCAGACCGAAAGACATTATCTGAACTGATCGCAAACAACGGTATCAATGCCGGAATCGTTCTGCCGGATAATGCATGGCAACAATCTCCAAAACATATCCATGTTGATGGCGTGCTAAGCTTGCGCATTAACGGGTCTGAAGTCGGTAGTGCCGGCCTCTGGCCTAATGATGCCGGACCAGATGCATCGCTGATGTGGCTCAAACAGAACCTCGAAGACAGGCAGACCACACTGTCGCCAGGCGATATCGTTCTGGCTGGTACGGCGCTTGGCCTGTACCCGGTAAAAGATGGGGATGACGTGACAGTCTGTATCGACCAGCAACCAGCGGTTAGCTGCATGGTCAAAACATAGTCCCGCGCGCCACCTGCCTTGCTGCCATCGCAAATGGTTCATCTACCTGCACGCCACAATCGCGACACGGCACCCAACGCGCCACACAAATGTATGTAAAACCAGCACAGTTGTATGTAAAACCAGCACAGTGAAGCATGTCTTGGCTGTTGTGCGTTCCACCATAAACCTGACAATGCGCGCGCATCGGATAAAATGAAGTAGCGCTTTCAGCGGCACATTCTAGCTGAAATCGTATTGAACAATGCCGCGATACGGAACGACTTTTGAAATGAAATTGAACTTGTTGGCGTTATCACTTTCGCTTAGGAATGCTTGCCAAATTTTGTCGCAGACCAGGTAAGAATCCTGATCCTTATATTCCAGCCAGTTTCCAATCGTGAATTTGTCACCTTTGTTGAAAACGCGTGAGATATAGAACTTTGTCATTCCATTTGCTCTCAGGTTATCGGCGTGTTTTTGCATGTTTTTTTCGGCAAAAGACAGAAAAGCAATCATGTCAGCCTCAGACAAAAAATCCATGAGTGTGTAACTTGTTATTACAGACTTAGACATAGGTGGAATTCCCCTTTTTCGAACTTTAATGACAAGCATAATTACCATTTTGAACTGCAAAACCAAGGCAGCAAGTAAAGCCCTGAGCAAGTGGTTGATGGCTTTGGGGAGGGGGTTCCAAAGCCTGGCTTGGCAAATGTGCCTGGCTGGATAGCAAACACTTACGTCGCCATGTTCAAGTAAATCAGCACAACAATGATCGAAAGAAAGCCAAGCAAGTAAACTGCCTGATGGCGAAAGCTGTTTATCTTTGCCTCAGGCCTGATCGGCTTGATGAAGAGTTGCTCCCTGGTCCAGCCGAAGACCAGCCCTCTTCTGCCCGTTGCAACTCTTTTAACCCACCAGCCAAGCCAAATCGCTATCATGCCCAGATTGACAAACAGGCATACCCCCAGAAACTCCAACATCGTTGAAATCGATGAGGCGTTACCCAAAGCAGAGAAGATGAGAATGGCGCCAAGGAAAACGGCTGCAAAGAACCAGGCGAACGCGAGTAAAGAATAAAGGATATTATTCACGATGGTACCGATATCGCTCTGTACATCACAAACCCTCGCACGCTTTGCAAAATGTCTGAATCAATCTGCCACACATGACGGGATGGGGGAATGGTGTTGGTGGCCAGGCTTGTTGTGCTGTAGATGCACAATCCTTACCGCGGCCGCAACATGCCAGTTCGGTGCGGGCCCGGGGTTTGAACTCCCCGCCGGGCGCGCCTATTTATGTCCGCTTATCGGGGCGACGATTACCCGATATCAATCATTGCCCTTGATTCAAACAGGCGGCCAAGCTCGCTTGCACGATTGACCACATCCTGAAACGCCTCAGACAGGCCTACGCGGTCAGTCGCGTCTCCAAGTGCCTCCATATCGGCAAACCCGTATGAGATTGACAACACATCCATTTTTTCGGCAAAGACAGGCACGCCCGCTATTATGTTTACCGCCTCGTCCTTGGTGATTTCCTGCAATTCCGCCATCAGGCCCATCGCTGCCGGTATATTCTTGCGGCTGATTTCATATACCCGCTGCATGCTGGCCTTATTGGCGGCATCTGGCGCACCGTGCAGCATTCGCATAAGTTCCGGCCCGTGAACATGTCCTGCCGGATCTGCTTCGCGTTCAGCCATCAGGGCCTGCATATCACTGTCTTCGGCCATCGCCATGCTTGCCCGGCCGGCATGCGCCATGGATTCATACATGCTGTAGAGATGCACATCACCGACACCTTCGCCAGCGACAACCTTCAACAACCGGGTACCATGTGAATGTCGGCCGATAATACTTGCGGCCCGCTTGACACGTTCATGTGCAAGCGCAGTCTTGCCAACTGATGGGGACATAATTCTGCGTGAAACGAACATAGCATTCTCCTCTTTGAAATAATCAAGTGTCTTCAGTGAGTCGAAATATTCAAGGCAAGAGGTCATCGAGATCCGGACATGTGCCAGAGTCTCAAGATGGCCCCAGTTGCTATGATGCTGGAAAGAATATGACAGATTTATGGCAAAAACTAATATAGCAGGAGAATGCAGCGCGCCGCACCCTCCTGCCATCAGAATGTTATCGTGTGATACTCTGCGTTGAATATTCGGATGCTGGCAGTTTTGTGATCGTGCCGCGCTCTTCCACATAGTCAACGAATGACTGTGCGTAGTCGAGATATGTATCGACATAACGCCCGTCATTTTTCACCGTCTTGAAACTCAGATATCCGTCACGTCCGCCAGCGACATAGTTGTTGGTCACCAGCGTATAGCTGGTGTTCATGCCAAGCGGCATCCAGCTGTTATCGTCACGGCCCTTGAATTCCATGCCGCTCAACCGCTCACCCATCGGCTTGCTGATATCAAGATGCCAACGCAGACCGGCCGCATAGGGGTAGGCACCGTCAGACCCGTCAGGCTGCAACGCATAATCCAGCGCCTCTTCCAGAACGGTTTTGATTTCTGCGCCTGTCATCTGCATTTCGACCAGCGTGTTGGCAAAGGGCAACAGCTTGTAGGCATCGCCCATTGTCAGATCGCCCTTGGCAATATCGGTGCGCACACCGCCACCATTCTGGATAGCGATATCACTGGCCTTGGCCATTTCGCGAAAGGCGTGCGCCACAACCATCGAGATGTCGGAACCACGTTCGGCAGTCGCCTCGGATGCGCACAGCTTGGACCGGCTATCACCCGGAATACGCGCCAGACACAGGTTTTCGGCAACGGTACCAATCTGTTGTGACTGCATTTCCTCAACTTTGACATTAAAGGACGCCAGCACCGCGGCAGCATCCGCATCGCCCTCGACAATCGAAAGTTTCGGATCAGCCTCGATCGCTGCATAAATGGCAGCGCGGTCATCGCCTTCGACCTCAACACGGTCACCATCTGCGTTTTTCCGCTTGAAGCTGTCAGCCAGCATCATGTGCGGGACTCCGGCGCAGCTTTCGATCTGCCCAGCATCGTTGAAGGACAGATCCAGCTCGCCGACGATCTGGTTGTACTGCCACGCTGTTGCAACGCATACCGGCGCTCCATCGGCGCCGTCGACAATGGTTGGATAAGGGCCGGAGGAATTCAGTCCGAGACCATCAAAGTCACCAATCAGCGTGTGTGAATCACCGCCGATGACCACATCCACACCCTTGATGGTCTGTGCCAGCATGATCTCGTTCTCATAGCCGTAATGGGTCAACAGGATGATGTGGTCAATGCCGTCAGCGCTCAGCTCATCCACCATTTTCTGGGCGGTTTCAGCTTCATCCAGAAAGATTGTGGTTTCATCCGGGCTGGATGACAGCTTTGTCTTGCGCACAATATCGATGCCGATAATACCGATTTTCATGCCGTCAATCTGCATCACGGTATAGGGCTGGATATAGTCGGTGGCGCTGTTCGGTGCCAGCGCCGATACGCCAATTTCGGGCTTGATATTGGCTGCCAGCACCGGCGTGTTGCAGTCGTCCGATTTCAGGAAATCCAGAAACTTCGCAAGGCCGGTATCACCTTCATTGAATTCATGATTGCCAAGCGCAAACGCATCAAAACAGACTTCATTCATGAAGGCGGCATCAGCTTCACCCTTGAACAAGGTGAAGAAGAGCGAGCCCGAAACAGCATCACCGGCATGCAGCTTTAGCACATTGCCGCCGGCGGCTTGCAGCTGCTTGAATTTGGCAACGACCGCAGGCATGCCGCCTGATTTCACCCGCGTTGACTCGCCAGTCAGCTTCAGACCCATCCGGCTGTCCGGCTTCAGATGCGAATGCGCATCATTGATATGAAGGATTTTCAACTCGCCGGCCTGTGCCGTCGTGAACGCCAGACCGATTGCCACGGTGACCACGAGGCCACAACGCCGAAGCGGCCTGCCAAGCTTGGCAGTTATTTCCTGATAGGCTTTGTGCATAATTTGAAGTCTCCTGTTCATGAAAAGATTACTGCGAATTACCTGCATATTGTCACACGTGAAAGCCGTACCGATACGAAACGCGCATGCCGGTACGGGCATTACAGACAATAGCTGCCGATAGAAAAAATCGCTGTACGGAAACTATAGGCCAGCAATTTTCTGCTTGGAAAAGGCTAGCAGAGACCCGGCAGCCATGCCATAGGCGACAGGCGCGACAGCCGGCCTGATTTACAGCAGCTGCGATACAAGGATTGTGATCCTCGCGCCGTCCAAGATGCCACGTCTGTCCACCATTCATGCGGCTGCATTACATCGCGCATTTCAATTCGCCGGCCAGTCTGTGGCCGGGTGATGATCTTTATGAAAAACTGTCGGCAGACTGGCGAATCCACAAATCGTATTGTTCATCGCAATTTGCGGCGTACCGGTTTCGATCCGCGCCACCCGCGGGATCATCGCACGCACCAACGCCAGCATTTCCATCTGTGCCAGATGCAGCCCCACACAGGTATGAATGCCATGCCCAAAGCCCAGATGGCTGGTATTGGTTCGTGTCACATCAAAGGCATCAGCGTTCTCGAACACCGCCTCGTCACGATTGGCCGATGCATACAGCATCATTACACGCGCGCCCTTCGGGATCACCACGCCTTCGACGGTGATGTCATCAACAGCGGTGCGGGCGAATGATCTGATGGGGGTGCCAAGACGCACAGCTTCGGCAATTGCAGCAGGTGCCAGGCCTGGCTCGGCCCGCACCTTGTCCCACTGGTCCGGGTTCTGCGACAGCAGGCGAATCAGATGGCCGGTCGCCGAAATGGTGGTGTCGAGACTGGGGTTGATATAGTCACGGATCGTATAGGGTGCGATGTCAGGGGCCAGCTTTTTGCTGTCCACAAGATCGATGACCCGCCGGGCCCAGCTGCCATCACTGGCGGCCCCATTATCCAGAATATCCAGCACAAACGCGCGCATTTCCTTGATCGTCTCAACAGCCCGTTTGCCGCGGTCATTCTGAATGCCGGCTATGTCAAACGCAGCCGCCCCCCATTTCAGCATGTTCTCCTTGCCAAATTCGGGCAGCCCGACAAGATCACGCACCACTGACAGCGGCAGAAAGCTGGCGAAATCCGCGATGGCGTCAAACTCATCAAGCTCTGTCAGGCCATCCACCAGATGTTCGGCCAGCCTGTCAAAATTCTCTCGCAGATCAGACAGTGATGCCGGCATCAATGTCGGCAGCATTGCCTTGCGCATGGTGGTATGGCGCGGCGGGTCAGATGCAATGATGTTGCCAGCCTGAAGACCGGACCCGAAATCATCAGCCGATACCCCGGCAGCGCTGGAAAAAGCCGGATGGTTGCGCAAACCGTCGCGCACCGTTGCAAAATGCGTAAAGGCATAATTGCCAAGTTGCGGCAGATACACCACCGGGCCCAACGCACGCATCGCAGCATAATGCGGAAACGGGTCTGCAATTACATCATCATCATAGAATGCGACATCATAATGCGGCACGTCCGATGGCGCGTTGTCGAGCATGTATACCCCCTTCACTTCACATATCAACGGTGCCGGACATGATCAGGCATCGATGTAACAGGACACTTCAATCCTATGGGCATCCTGTCATGTAACTCAAGCAATCAGACGGCCAGCAACTGCCTTGACAAGTATTTTATTCATCTTCCTGTTTCTGGTCCGCGTTTATCGCCTGTGTGACAGTGCCGAGCCGGCGCGGACATCAGCTGGCTTTATCAGGCACCTTGACCGGATCGGTTTATTGTCCTAATTTCGACCTCACGGCGAAAAAAGGACAGTGTCTTGGTTGCATCTTTATCTTCGAATGTGCTTTCGGCCGCCGAGCCAGAAACCACTCTTGGTGAACGAATTGTCAAAGCAAGGCAGGAGGCCGGTCTTTCGCCAGCGCTTACGGCGCATCTGGCCGGGATCAAGCCTGCCACACTGCGCGACTGGGAACGCGACCGCAGCGCCCCGCGGGTGAACAGACTGGTTAATCTGGCCGGCATTCTGGGGGTCAGCCCTACCCACCTTCTGGCGGATGAAGGGCAATCTGATAATCCGGCGCAGGTGTCGCGCGGCAGACAGCAGCGGCTTTTGCAAACGCTGAAAGACGAAATTCTGGATATCGAAGCGCAGCAGAAAGCCCTGACAAAGCGCCTCACCGCTACCGTAAAAATTCTGAACAAGCTGACATAACAAGCCCGAATAACCCTGCCGGCGTCCGGCTTTAAAGTCTGTCCGGTCGGGCTATTCTGTCTGCATGCCGTTCATCAGCATGTCGAGGGTGACATCCCCGGCCACCTTGAACGCCCACACCTCGCCATCATTGATCTCGACCTTTGCCCCCATCGAGATGATCTGTTCACGCACAGGTTTCAGCTTGGCGTTGAAATCCTTGATCGCCTGCTCACTCGGGAAAAAATGATTCACCAGCACAACATTGGCAGACACTTTTACCCGGTAGCTGAGCATCATGCCTTCAGTCAGGTCGACCTTGCTGGCCATATAGGTTTCGATCGAGTTCTTCATGAGTTCGTTCTTGAAGGTAATCTTCAGCGTTCTGACCCACATTGCAAACACTCCCTTAGTTCTGGCACCAAACACTACAGGTAATCCGGCCTGAAACTGGCCCATATCGCAATGATAAACCGTTCATGGCGGCGCACAGATTTATACACGCAACCGGTGGTCACGGCTGCAAACCTGCCTGAACGCATGTTTTCGTTTAAAGGGGATGAAGGTGGTCAGCGCCCGCATGTCCGACAAGCCCACATGTCCGACAAGCCCACATGTCCGACAACCGTAAGACCGGCGCATATGGAAAGACCGGCGCATATGGGAAGGCCGGCGCATATGCGCCAGGCGTGCACATACCTGACCGCACGACCCGGCAGGTCTGGCAGCGGGTCACATGCCAAAAAGAGGCGGGGCATGTGTACACACGCCCCTGCCATTGTCGTTAAGCTTTTGAACTTCTAGCTTGAAGGGTGATCGCAAGCGCGATGACCGGCCGTTTACTCGGCCTTCAGGTTCACGGCTGATGTCTTGCCGTTATTGCCTGTCTCAAGCTCGAAAGAGACCTTCTGGCCTTCCTTCAGCTCGGTCATACCAGCAGCCTGTACGGCGGTGATGTGAACAAACACATCTGAGGACTGGTCCTCTGCCTCGATGAAACCATAACCTTTTGTGGCATTGAACCACTTCACTGTCCCAACACTCATATCGTTCTCCTATGAATTGGGGATTGGGTAAGCCATTCAATTCTGGAAGGAAAAGCGTGGAAACCGGTCTGCAACCGTGCAGATTGCCGTTGGTGTTAAAGCAAAGTTCCAGAAAGTCCAGCCCAAAATAGATGGCATGCGTCAATTATGTCCTTATTTGAAAGATTGGTATAACGCCGCAGAACCCTCGGTTTTGCCCCACATGCTATGCATGGATTCGCAGTGTGAAGGGCGAATATAAGGCGAAAATGCGAATTGTGGACGTAGCTGCAAAATGCCTCGACACCCGTCAAATCACCGCCGCATGGATCATGCGCCGGCAAATAATGTCCACCCCGCTATTCAGTTCGGCTGATCGATGATATCGTTAATAAATGGTTAATTTAGCTGATTGGATGCCTATAATGCAGCCCCGCACGAAGGTCTTGTTCATTGCCTTGCTGGTGATGTTCACCATGAATGTCGTCAAAGCGCAGGCTGATGGTTTGCCTGCCTGCCCGACAGATGTGGACGCGTTGTGGGATAATTGCATCGGGGTCTATGAACCTAAACCGACCAGCGAGTTCAGCGGCGATATCTATCGCGGCGGTTTCAAGGCCGATGTCTTTCATGGTCATGGCGGCTATTTCTACAAGAATGGTGAAGTGTTTTTCGGCACCTATGTTGATGGCCGTCTGGAAGGTCCGGGCATGTATATCTACGGGCCTGAAAGCGGTTATTTCGGGGACCGGTATATCGGCCAGTTCGTGGATGGTGAACGCAATGGCCAGGGTGCGTATTTCTTTGCTGATGGCGATATTTTCATCGGCAGATTCGTGAATGGTACGCGCGACGGACCGGGCACCTATCGCTTCAAGGACGGTGCGACGCGGCATGGGATCTGGAAGGAAGGCAAATTTACTGACGCGCTGACATCCGCCACTTCCGGGCAGAAAGACTGTCCGGCCTCACCAACCGCCTATTTCGATGATTGTTTCGGCACTTTCGCCTTTGATGAGGGTGACAAATATATTGGCCAGTTTCAGGATGATGATTTCCATGGCCTTGGGGCCTATTATTTTCCCGATGGCGACATGTTCTTCGGCACCTTTCGGGGCGGCAAGTGGAACGGTCTTGGCATCTATGCCTTCAACAGCAATGACGGTTCAGACGGCGACCTGCAGATTGGCTGGTACAGCGACGGCGAGATCGATGGCGAAGGTGCCTACATTTTCAATACCGGCGGTGAATGGGCTGGCGACATTTTTGCGGGTAACCACAAGGACGGCAAAGCGCAAGGGTTGGGTGCCTATTTCCACCAGAATGGTGACAAGTTCATTGGCACCTACAAAGGCGATGTTCGTCACGGGCCAGGCGCGGTCTATTTTGCCGATGGTGATGTGAAATCAGGCATTTGGCAAAATGGTGATTTTCAGCTTGCCAGCGCTGCCAGCCCTGATGCAAGCACCGCACCGCCTGCTGCCACACCGCCAGCCACCGTGGCGGCTGACCAAGTATTGTCTGCATCATCTGGCAGCGGTTTTGCCGTATCCGAGGACGGGTTTGTCATCACCAACAACCATGTCATCGACGGGTGCCAGGACGTCTATCTGCACTATGAGGGCCAGAAATTCCCGGCCACCATTGTCACCACTGACCCGCTCAACGATCTGGCGCTTTTGAAAGCAGACTTTGCGCCGGGCGAAGTATTGCCGCTGGCCGAGGCGCGTCCGGAATTGCTGCAGGATATCTATGTTGCCGGGTTCCCGTTCGGCATGGGCGTCAGTTCCACCGTAAAGGTGACCAAGGGGATCATCAGTTCATTGACCGGCTTTGGTAACAATTTCTCGGAAGTGCAGATCGATGCCGCGCTGCAAAGCGGGAATAGCGGTGGCCCGATCGTTGATGACGCAGGCAATGTCATCGGGGTCGCTGTCGCCAAGCTGGATGTCGAATATGCGCTGGAGAAATTTGGCTCCATTCCCGAGAACACAAACTTTGGCATCAAGTCCAGCGTGGTGAAAAGCATTCTCGACAGCTATGGGGTGCTGACACCGGAAACCAATGCGGCTCCTATCTCGAAGACCGACCTTGGACGCCGCATATCCAAGGGCACTTACTATATTTCGTGCTGGATGACGATGGCGCAGATCGAAGCCATGAAAAGCCGGAAGGTCATGTTCGACGATCTGGACTAGAACCTGTGCAGCAGGCAATTGCTCAGCCAACGGCCAATTGATGCAAGATCTTAATGCTGTCTAGGGTGACACCGGCTGGTCAGGCCGGGAGGCGCCTTGATGACGATGTCTGCGCTGTTTGCCGAACTTGCGGATATATTCGCGGCAGATGTCGCGTTTGAACAGCATGCGCGCGCCGCCCTGAAGGCAGCTGCACGCCAGCAGATGTCTGGGCAGACAAGCTGGGATTCAGCAACAATCGGGCATCCTGCATCCCTGCCTGATGCGCTGGTCAGTGTCATGACAGCACCCGATGCGCATCCGGTGTGCCGACATCTTCTGCAGCTGCAACTCGACTGGTCACCGCCAACAACCTCGAACGATCAGCTGTTTATAAATCACAACCTTCACACTGTGCATATTGAACTGCTTGGTCCCGGCGGTCTTGTCTACGCAGATCATGTCCGCATCGGACTGTATGGGATGATATCCGACGCCGCCTGTAGAATCCGCACGCACCCTGCTGAAGAAATTTACATCATGCTTGCCGGGTCTGTGTGGTGGAAGCGCGGCGATGACCATTTCCGCCAGCACAATCCGGGCAGCCGGTCGCATCATCCTTCAATGATGCCGCATGCAAACCGCACCGAAGAACGGGCGTTCATGTCCATCTATGCCTGGCAGGGCGATATTTCGACTGATGATTATGTGTATGATGGCTTACCGTCATAGAGCGGCCATCCTGCCAAAAATTGCTGCCAGGATTTCCTTGCAGCACACTGTCGCGCAGGCAATCAAGATGAAACAGTCACGACCTCAGCTCAAGAATAGAGTTCCCACGCGTTTCTGAGGTGACCACATAGCCGTTCTGCTGCAATTTCGCCAGAATATCGATTTGCCAGTCTTCGCGATTGACCGTTTCCATAATCAGCAGACGCGGAAAAAGATGTCTGTTTTCAGGTTTCAGAAACGGCCCCAATGCGCGGTCTTCCATACCTTCGATATCGATTTTCATCGCGGCCACCGCGGTTACACCTTGCTGGGCCAGCAGTGCAGCCAATGGGCGCACAGGCACCTCTATGGCACCGTCGGCTTTGAGGTTGCGTACGATCGAACTGCCACCAGTGTCACCATCCTTCAGGTTCAGCATGGCCGTGCCGTCTTCGGCGCCGATAGCAACCGGCATAATATCGATCGCCTGTTCTAGCCCGTTCAACGCGACATTTGCCTTGAACCTCTCAATCAGCTCGGGGTTTGGCTCGGCCGCAATCACTTTTTCGGCGCCTGCCCTTGCCGCCATCAGCGCGTAATAGCCAACATTGGCACCGATATCGACAAAGCTGCCGCCATCAGCAAGGCGCTGGCGCAATTCTGCCAGTTCTTCAGCTTCACGCAGCCGTGAACTGAACAGGATTTTCGATTCAATCGTGTTGCCAACAGGACGCAGGCGCAATCGCAAGCCATGATAATCGATATCAACTGCCGCTTGCGGTGTGGCGGCCTGCCAGTTGCGTGAAAACACCCGTTTCAGCTTGCCACGACCAAGACCCATCGCAACCAGAAACAAGATCAGGCGGTTGCGGCCTGAAGGCTTGAAGCGACCAAACTCATCCATGCAATGGGCCTTTCTCGGAACAGCGGCAAACTGCCCTTCTATATGACTGCCCTTCTATAGCTGTGCCAGACGATGACAGGCCAGCAAAAAAGCTACGGGCACCGGCTCAACCAGTGTGTTTGAGACCAGTCTGACAAAGTTTCACAGACGTTGCAGGAAATTGTTGATGCCCCTTAGGCTGGGTTCACGCCCGTTTTTCCCACCATACAGCTATGGACAACCTGCCATGGTAGATATCCAGCCCATCCTTGTTGGTCCAGACTTCCGGATCAGGCCCCTTGTCGCGGCAGATCGGGATAATCTTTACATCGCAGCACGTGACCCGCTGATCTGGGAACAGCATCCAGCCCGCAACCGCCACCAGCGCAATGTTTTTGATGGATATTTTTCCGCTTTGGTTGCCGCTGGCGGAGCATTGGCATTTGAAGAACGGCCGGGCGGCAGGATCGTTGGCTGCTCACGGTATTATGAGGCGCCGAACGCCCCTGGCGAGTGGTCTGTCGGCTTTACCTTTATCGAAAGAAGATTGTGGGGCGGGGCTGCCAATATGGCATTGAAAACGCTGATGCTGGATCACCTGTTCATCACCCAACCGCGTGTCTGGTTTCATATAGGCAAGGATAATATCCGCTCGCAAAAGGGTACCGGCAAGCTGGGTGCGGTCGCTGATGGCAGATGCCATGCAGACCTGCTTGGTGCCGGCAATGCAGAGGCATTTCTGACATTCCGCCTGGATGCAGCGGCCTGGGCATCTGTATCTGGCCGCTGACATTTCAGGTCTGCTGAAAACGTCGCCCCACGAAAAAAGGGCGGCCAAAGCCACCCTCTTCCCGGCACACGAACCTAGCGGGAGGTATAGGATTCTGTCTGCGTCTATTCACCTGGTGCCGGATTGGCATCCATAAAGGCCTGAATTTCAGCCTCGCTGGCCCCGCTGGCCTGAAGCTCTTGCAATGCTTGGTCCACCGCCATGTGGTTGACGATTTTTGCTGCCTCTTGTGCGGCAAACTGAGCCGCCTGCTCTGTTGCTTCCTGAAGATCTTCAGGGTTTATATATTTCCAGGCTTCGCGCGTTGCTTCTGCCGCTTCCTTGGCGGCAATACCGGCCACATCAGCAGCCATGATTTCATTCAGCGCGGCAGTTACCTCTTCTTCGGAAGCAGCTTCGGCCGCCTCTTCAAGAAGACCGATTTCTTCTTCTGTCAGCTGGCTGAGGTCAACACCAGCTGGCGCGGCGGTTGCCCCGCCCGCCGCAGGAGCCACAGTCCCGGCAGCACTTGCCTGCCCCCCACTGACCAGCGTGCCCGCACCAGAATCATCACTTGCGCTTGCAGCATTGGCGGCGATGGCCCGATCAAGAACATCCTTTGTGACACGATCAACGACGATCTCTTCAATCTGGTCTTCAGACTTGCCGGAAAGGTCAGTCAACGGGATAAAGGTGATGTCTTCGCCAATAACCACGAACAGGTTTCTGCCAAACACCCCTGCCGCTTTGCCGCCGTCTTTGGCATTTTCGAGAATCCTTGCGGACTCACGCGGGGATGCACCATCATAAATCTGACCATCACTGCCCAGAACTTGTCCCTTTTTGAAGGTCAGCGCATGTGCTGCTAGTGGCGCACAAGCAATACCAGCCGCGACAGCAGCGATCATGAAGGCGTGTTTCATAGGTGACTCGATACTTGTTATTGATATAATTTACGCGCTTTTAATATAATTAAAACTTTATTAAAAGTATTTTATGTTGCTCTGACCGGCTGGCCCCAAAATTGGTTTGGCAAATGGGCCAGGAACTGGCCGATGAATGACGTGGCGGATCATCTCGCCTCACACCGTCCGGGTGCCGGTTCAGCGCCCGAACATGCTGGACGCATGGCGATGGTTAGCGATAGGATGAAGCATATTGTTATGGAGGTATTGATGAAGAAAATTGTGACCGCGACCCTTCTTGCCGTTGCCCTGTTCGGTGTGACCGCTTGTTCAAGCTATCCCGGTTGGGTGCCAGACTGGGCACAGGTCGGCGCCGAAGAAAAATCCTGATCCACATTTCGTGTGAATTTCAAAAACACACAGGTTGGATTTAGACGACTTACATTTCAAAAAAATGCCAATGCCCTGCCTCATACAGCGCGGGGCATTCGCTTTACAGGACTGAGATATCAGCTTATGCGGCTGTTAAGGTGCCTGCCCTTTCCGGCATCACCGGCACATAGTCAGTCGGCGGCGTAACGAACGCCCACAATCTCGCATTGCTTGATGGTCGCCAGCTTGTCCTGCTGGTCACGAATCATCCCCAGCCAGTCTTCAAAATTCAGCGTGGCTGCCATACGCCCGGTTATGACCTGCAGATCTGTGCGGCATTCACCCGTATCGCCTGCGCGCAAGGGGCGTCCGTCAACCCGGCAGTCGACATGGCTGTTGCCAATTGGTGCGCCATCGGCGGTCGCGGTCATCACAGACACATGGCTGACATCACGGCCCTTGCGGTTCTTGTGCTGCAGTCGCAACCGGTAGATGGTGGCCACACCGGCATCATCATCTTCGAACTTCACCATCACCTCGCATGGCAGCGTTTCGCCGGCCGCCACCGGTGCGGCAGTCAGCAACGACGCCATGCAACCGGCCAGTCCAGCGATGAACATCAGGCGCCATGGGCCTGCTATCAGGTGTCTCGATGCCTGTGATTTTTGCGGACATCTATACTGCATCATCATACCAATCATCATATTGTCCTGCGGGCGCGGAATCACCGCCCATTATTTAGCCTGTCGCGCCGTCCGCATCACGCGGGCGTGCCAGCGCCTCAACCATCTCGCATTCTGCAATCTGTGTGAAGATGGCAGGCGGCACTTTCAGCTTGGACGTCCTGTTGCCCCCGCCAAGGATAATATAATCCAGCGCCATGACACTTGCCTCAACCCAGACACGAACACCCGCTGGCAGGCCGATGGGCGTCACACCACCAATTTCCATACCGGTAATCTGGCGCGTTTCATCAGCCGCTGCAAAGGACGCTTTCTTGGCACCCAGCTTCTTGCGAACGACCTTGTTAACGTCCAGACGGTGCGTCGCCGGCACCATGCATAATGCGTAATTGTCAGCATCTGCCTTGTCGCGAACCAGAATGGCATTGACCGAATGTTCGGGCGGCACCTTGTAATGCGCGCAAAAGGAAGCGGTATCGGCAAGGCTGTCATCGCAGGGCCACACCTCAAAGGTCAACTCCGAAGCCTCCAGAGCGGCCTGAATTGCCGGAAGTGTTTCGCCCGCCTGCTGGGTCATAGCTGCCTCATTCCTGATTAAGTCCTGGCGTACTCAATTCTGCCAAAGCGCTTGCGGGCAAGCCAGCCCAAAACGCAATGCGGCAGCAACATGTCTTTAAACAGGCTGCCTACCGCCTTATCTGATGGGCATGTCAAAGAAACCACCTCAGACAGACCCGTCACCCGCACCAGAACCGTCCACAGATATGTCGATCACAGATATGTCGATCACAGCTATGTCGACCACAGATATGTCGACCACAGCACGCAAGACAGGCCCGCTGGTTGCAGCCGGCATTGCGCTCATGGCGCTCGCCGGCGGCGGCGCTGCCCTGGCTGATGAGGACGCACTGACACTCGACATGACGCCGCAGACGGCCCGCTATTGGCGCTTTCTCAGCGACCGTGTGATGGGCGGCGTCTCTGATGGCAGGGTGGATTTCGTGACCCTTGATGGCCGTCCGGCAGCCCGCATGACAGGCGATGTCAGCACCGCCAACAATGGTGGTTTCATCCAGTTTCGTGCTGGCCTTGATATGCGAGGCCTGCCGGATGCTGGCGCTGATCTTGCCGGCATCACGATCAGCGCGCGCGGCAATGATCAAACCTATTTCATTCATCTGCGCACCAACGACACGCGCCGTCCGTGGCATTATTACAGCGCGGCCTTCACCGTCGATCAGCAATGGCAGACCTTCACCCTGCCCTTTTCCGATTTTAAACACAGCGCTGGCCTGGCCCCGCTTACCCCGCCGCCAGATCAGCTGACCAGCATCGGTATTGTTGCCTATGGCCGTAATCATGCTGCCGATGTCGCGGTGTCCAGCATCGCCTTTTATTGATCGGGGGCGGGCCGATGGCATTTATCCGCAATGATGCTGGCAACCTTGTCCCGCCTTTTGGCGGCGAGGCGTTTCCGTGGATTGGCGGTGATGCCCAGACCATTCGCCATTTCCTGCGCCGTGATGCGCCGCCACCGCCACGCTCTCGCGAGGTGCTGATTGATCTTGAAGATGGGGACAGGCTGCTTGCCGCTTTTCATCCTGCGCGCAGCAACCCCGAAACTGGCAAAACCGGCGCAGCTGGCAGCAGAGTTAAAACGGCATCACGCGGGTGCATCATTGCCGTACACGGGCTGAACGGGTGTATGGACGCGCAGCATATATTGTGGCTGGTCGAACCTGTATTGGCAGCCGGCTTCAGCCTGTTGCGGGTGAATATGCGCGGGGCCGGTCCGGCACGCCCGCTGGCGCGCGGTACCTACAATGCGGGCGCTGGCGCTGACCTGATCCCCTTTATTGACGCGGCGGCGCGCCTTGACCCGGATACTCCTCTTTTCATCATGGCGCATTCGCTGGGCGGCACGGCAGCGCTGAACATGATCCTTGACTATCCGGCCGCGGCACAGCGCCTGCGCGGACTGGTGGCGATTGGCACACCGCTTGACATGGCGGCCTCGGCGGCACGCTTTCATGCGCCGCGGAACCGGCTCTATATCCGCTACATGCTGGCCGGCCTGAAACACATTGCCGCCACAATACCAGATATCGACCCCGAGCTGTACCGCGCGGCGATGGCCGCAAAAAGCATCATTGAATTTGATGATCATGTGACCGCACGGCTGGCCGGCTATGCTGACAGCGGTGCCTATTATGCCGGCACCAGTGTTCATCAGCGCCTGCAGGAAGCCACTATTCCGGTGCTGGTCCTGCAAGGCTCCAATGATCCATGGATTCCGGACCAGCCGGCACTGGACCAACCTGTGCCCGCTGGGCCAGCTGACCTGAAAGATAACGGCGCGGCCAGAGGCGATGTACAGGTGGTGGTGACGCGCGGCGGCGGACATGTCGGCTTTCATGACCGCCAGTTGAACTGGCATATCCGCGCCACCCTGTCATGGTGCAGCGCCCTTGCTGCCAATGCAGGTGTTAGCGCCTAACCCGACAGTAAGACCGCCCCACTGATCTTGCGGTGGTGTCAGTCAGCGTCCTTGTCGTCATCATCTGATGTCAGACCGGCTTTCACCTCGCGAATGGTCAGCCAGACGAGGAAGGCAATGCCCGGCACCGCTGCGGCCTTGACCAGCTTTATATCCCAGCCCCACACATCGAGCGGCAATGCCTGTGCCAGATAGCCGACCAGCCCGACGCCGTAATAGGTCACCGCCGCAACCGACAGCCTTTCAACAGTCTGTTGCAGACGCAGCTGCTGGCGCGCGCGGCTGTTCATCGATCGCAGCAAATCGCGATTCTGCCGCTGGATAATCATCTCGGTCTGCGTGCGCATCAGATCACCGGCGCGGGTAATGCGTTCGGAAAGGCGGGTCAGCCGTTCGGAGAAGGCGCGACAACTGTCCAGCGCCGGTGTCATCCGCCGTCCCAGAAAACCGCGAATGCCCTGAAAGCCTTCAAGACGCACCAGCCGCAGCCCGCCAATCCTGTCATTCAGGATAGCCTCATAAGCCTTGGTCGCCGCCAGCCGATATGATGTCAGCGAGTAGATTTCTTCCAGATCGGCGGCCTGCGCAGACAGCACCGACAGCAATTCCTGAATTTGGCCGCCCGGCTGTTTGATCTGGGCCGCCAGATCGGTGGTCAGTCCGGCGACTGTCTGTTCGATGCGCCCCAGCCGCCCGCCATTTTCCCGCACCGCCGCAAAGCCAAGCAAGGCCAGCAACCGATAGGTCTCCAGCTCGACAATCCGCTGGATCGTCCGTCCCATGCGGTTTGGTGCGATGCCGTCATTGAACACAGCAATCCGCGAAAACCCGTCCGCATCAATATCAAAGGCGAAATGGATTTGTGACGCGCTGTCGCCAAACTGATTGGCGGTGACACTGCGTGCCTGCATCACCTCCAGCATATGTTCAGGCGTGATACGACGCGGGGCCTTGCCACCGATTTCCAGCCAGATCGCATGAAACATCGGCGCCGGCGTGGCGCGCGCCCATGCCAACGGCAGCACAGACTTCTGCGCATCAAACGCATCATCCAGCAAGCCGGAGATGCAGTTCAGCCCCCGCTCGATAAAGCTGATCGACACAAACTCGGTATGTTTTTCAAGCCGCAGCGCATAGGCACCCAGATCAACACGCTGAAACTTCTGGTGCGCATCAATCGGGTCACGCCCCTCCGCCGCCAGAAATTCATTCACGTAATCCAGTACAGCCCCGTCCTGATCACCTGTCAGAAAGACAAAGCGAACAAACCGGCCAGCACCGTCAAAATCATAGAAAGCACGGGCATGCAACTCATCTGACAGCATGCGCCGGAGAGCATATTCGCCTGATACTGTCGGGGGCGTTTCAGCCGGTTCTGCCGATCCATCAGACATTATACCTTCTCCCGAAGCGGCGTTATGCGCTTCAATTCCCTGCACTTCATCTTTGCGCATTCATTCGTTCGGCCAAAAATCGGATTGGGTACCGGATTCGACATTCAGCAGGGCGTACTGGTGCAGGATTACTCCAGCAAGCCTTCGATTGCCCGTATCACCTTCGGCGAATTTGGCGGCGTTGTCGATGCAAACCATTCAACCAGATTGCCGTCCCGATCAATCAGATGCTTGTGGAAGTTCCAGCGCGGCGACTTCATCACCCCCTGCTCGGCAACCCATTGGTAATAGGGATGCGCATCATCACCGCGAATACCCACTGCCTCGGTCATCGGAAAATCGATTCCGTAATTTACCTCACAGAAGGTTTTGATCTTTTCGGAAGTGTCATATTCCTGGCCTCCAAAATCATCACTGGGGACACCCAGAACCACCAGACCACGATCACGAAACTGCGTCCAGACCTCTTGCAACGCCGCATATTGACGGGTGAACCCGCACAGTGATGCGGTATTGACCAGCAGGATCGGCTGGCCAGCATATTGCGACAATGGCAATGCCCCACCGTCTATATTATCGAAGGTGAAATCATGCGCGTTCATCGGCGCGCTGATGGCTGGTTGCATTCCGCATACTCCTGACAGAATGAAAAGCAGAACCGCGATGGCGCGGCGGCGACTGAACCCGTACATGAAACCCTGCTGAAGCTGTTTTGTCTCAGTCCTAAATAAGAAGTGTCCATGGATATTCCAGTAACGGGATTGGCCGAATTGGTTGCCGCGTGATACCGATGAGTGAACTGCAACTTCAAATATGCGGGCGCAAATGCGCGGAGCGGTCTATGAGCGATGATCAGCAAGCCGGCGTGCAGGACCCACCGGACGCCAGTAATGTGATGGATAATGTGGTCGGCACCTTTGAAGAGTGGGCCGATAATGCAACCGCGGTGATCGGCACCGGCGTGACGAAAATCGGCGATGCCGGATCGGGACTGGCCAAAAAGACAGGTGAACTGGCCACATCGATCACCGGCAACGCCGGTGGCTCTGGCAGCATATCGGCGGGCGATACGTCTTTTGGCAAGACAGCCAGCGACATTGCCGGATCGATCGGCAGCGGCGTTGTTGACGGTGTAGATGCCGCCATAACCTTTGCACGCGGCCTGTTCGGGGGCTGACCGATCAGGGCTGCCACAGTTCCTGTCGCATTTCTTCTGCATGGCACCGCATGGCACCGCACCTTCTGGACAATTTGCCGCGCCAAAATACACCATGGTGACATGCAGCCACAGCTGGCCTATCGTTGCCTTATTGTGAAACAGCGAAAAGGAGGTGATCTGATGTCTAGAGTGATTGGTTTTAGCAGAGCAAAAGCGAATGGCGGACTGAAGAGCAGCCTCGTCAGGTCTGTCTGACGCAGCGATTTTGCGACTGTATTACCCTTCAAACGAAAAGGGAGGCTTCTGGCCTCCCTTTTTTTGTCCGCTTATGTTTTGGCCAGATCTGACAGCAAAACAGGTCTGACAGCAAACAGGGTCCGCCTGCAGAGGGGCCTAATTGGCCTTCTTGTACAGATTGATCGCCTTGCGCAGCGCCTTCAACTCATTGCAGTTGAACGAACAATTGGCCTTCAAGCGCGACAGCATTTCTTCCGCGCCGGCCAGATTCTTCAGTGTGAGATAGAGCTCGCCCTTATATTCCAGCGCCCCGGCATGTTTCGGGTTGATCGCCAACGCCGTGTCATACGCCTTTTCCGACCGGCTGTAGTCACCAAGCTTGCGCGATGCAAAACCGGTCAGGTTCCACGCATCCGCATTCTTTGGATCGGCCGCAACCTCGGTTTCCAGCTGGGCCAGCGCTTCGGCATATTTCTCTTTGCTGATCAGCGATGTTGCCATCCGCATGGCCTTTGACGGATTAGACACTTTATAGCTGCTGCCACTGCTGGAGCTGGAGCTGTCAGTGCCAGCGGCAAATACCTGTGCACTGGCAAACCCGATCAGGGCCGCGACTGCCAGGCCTGCCAGCAGCATACAGACACTGCGGTAAGCAGCGGTGCGGTCATCCGTGCTGGCGCGCGACTGCGCCGTCCTTGTGGTGCCCTTTCTGGTGGCAAGATTGTCTTTAACCTGTTTCATGAACTTAACGCCCTTCGCGTAACCAAAAAATGATCCCCACCCGCAATGACAGATAGGTGATTTGGTCAGCAGATCAAGATATCGGCAGGGCAGGCGCTGTACCGGTCAGCCAAATTCTGGCGCGTTGATCGGCGGCGGGTCTTTCAGCGCCTTGGCCAGCAGGCTGATATGGTCTGGCGAAACACCGCAGCACCCGCCAATGATATCAGCGCCGATCTCGGCCCAGTGGCGGGCAAAATGCAGATAGTTTTCCGGCGTTATATCCTCACGCAGCTGGTGGATATTGGCGTTTGCACCTTCATATTTGTCGTCCATCAGCGGAAAGGCATTGCCATACACACCAATCATCGGGGGTGCCGCCCCATGCTGGGTTGTAAAGGCATCAAGTTCCGCCCGGCCTGCCTTGATGGCATCTGCCATCACCTCGGGCTGGCTGCAATTGAACAACAGCGCATCAAAGCGCATGCCCTCAATCGACAGCAACAATTCGGACAGTGGCTCGCCTGATCGCAGTTTCGGGCGATCCGGTTCATAATCCGCATCCGCCAGCGATACCGACAGCCACAGGTCGGCAGCGCAGTCGGCAAATACCTCGAGATAGGTTGTTGCCTCCTCCACCGAACTCAGCGTCTCACCAATGAAAATATCGGCGACAGGTGCCAGATGCCGGCGGAACTGCTGCATCATCCGGCGGGCACCCTGCACTTCAAATTGATCAGGCTGATAGCTGCCAAACATCGGCGGCACCGATGCCGCGACATATACCTTGTGCGACACAGCGTCTGCGGCATCACTTGCCAGCTTTGCTGCCAATGCCAACAGCTCGCCAGCCTGCGCCTCGAACCGGTCTTCACCAATATGGAACGGGACAATCGCATAGGAATTCGTAGTGATGACATCGGCACCGGCCGCGATGAACTGGTCATGCACCTCGCGCACGAATTGCGGGGCTTCCATCAACGCCAGCGCCGACCATTCCGGCTGCCTGAACGGCGCGCCGACTGCCCGCAGCTGATGCCCGAGACCGCCATCCAGAATTATCACATCACACTCCTGCGTCCATCGGTCATGCTAGGCCTCAACAACCAATCTTGGCAAGCTGCCATCGATCCATGGACATGCCCCACCGCATTGCTGCGCGCGGCAATGTGATTTGCCTGCACGCAACCGCCATGAGATGATGCGGCCGCATGGCAAAGACCACGAGGACCGGACCAATGTATGACGCAGGCCTTGCAGCGCGCCTCGATGACATCATGGCAGGCATGCTCGAGATTGACGTCACCCGCATGTTTGGCGGCTATGGATTTCTGATGAACGGCAATATGTGCACAGGAATCTGGAATAACCAGCTTGTCATCCGTATCGGGGTGGATGGCTGGGTCGCGATCAAAGATCATCCCCATGTGCAGCCGATGGACCTGACCGGCAGGGTGATGAAGGGATGGGCCATGATCGATCCGGAAGGCCTTGCCGAGGATGAAGACTTGCAACGCTATGTCGATATGGCGATCATGTTCTGTGCGGGTTTACCGCCAAAATAGCACCCCAGAATTTCAGAAATGACAGGCTCGACACCGCTATCCGATGTCAAAGCCACACATCACCGCCAGCGTCCGGAACAATTCCTGGCCCCGCACCACGAAAGGCAGTGCGGCAAATGCCACCAGCATGATAAATCCCCAGATCAGCCACACCGACAAATCGGGCGGTGAGGATTTCTCACCAGCCGACGCAGTCAGATCACCAGCCGACGCAGTCAGATCACCAGCCGACGCAGTCAGATCACCAGCCGACGCAGTCAGATCACCAGCCGTCGCAGCCTTTGTGTCTGATCTACCAGGGCGCTGCATGTCAGTCCGTCCGCATGACGAATTCAAGGCCGGATTGCGAGCCAACATAAAGCCCCGCTTTTTGCATATTCAGGGACACCAGAAGGTTGCCGCCGCCATCCAGCATCACATCAACGCGGCTGCCAACAATCCGCACAATCGTGCCGGTTGCATCCTTGCCGGTATCATTACAATGCAGTGTGACTTTCTGGTCGAGTGTCAGCATCGCTATCCCCGCTTTCATCTGCGCGCCCATCTGTTCTGACGCGGTAGTCCGTCACGATAGCATGCGCGCCTACATAAGGTCGATAGCGTGCGCTTTCAGATCATCAAGACTGCAGACCGCCAATGTGACCATATTGGTGGCCTGAAGGCGCACTTTTGGCGCGTGGCCAGCCTGCCGCGCCTGTTCCCAGCGTCCTGCGCACAGGCACCATTGATCGCCGTCCTTGAGCCCGGCAAAACCGAAATCGGGCATCGGGGTCGACAGATCATTGCCAACAGATTTGCTGTAGCTGAGGAAGCTGTCAGTCATCACCGCACACACAGTATGCAGACCGCGGTCCTGCGGACCGGTATTGCAACACCCGTCCCTGAAAAACCCGGTCACCGGATCATGCGAACAGGCTTCCAGTTTGCCGCCCAGAACATTCTTTTGCCCGTCGGGACGCCCTTGGCTTCCGTCCATGCTTGCCTCCTCAGCCGGTCTGTTCCTGCTGTGCCAGATATGGGGCGTCAAGCACCGCCATTCTAGTCTCGATCGCCTCTTCCAATGCCGCCATAAACGCTTTCCGGTCAAGGCCGGGCGGAATATCAGGCAAAAAATCCACATCGATGATGCCGGGACGTTTCAGCCAGCTGTTGCGTCCCCAGACATGCCCCGAATTCAGCGCCACCGGCACCACCGGCAGGCCGGTCGCCTCATAGACGGCAAACACACCGATTTCATATTTTTGCGCGGCCCCCGGCGCAACCCGCGTGCCTTGGGGAAAGATCAGCATCGAACTGCCATCAGCAGCCGTCCTCGCCGCATCATCACGAAGCTGGCGCAGCGCCTTCATGCCAGCCGACCGGTCAACCGCGATACAGCCTGCTTTGCGAAAATAAAACCCCAGTAATGGCAGGCGCAGCAACTCCTGCTTGATAACAGGCACCGGGCAGCGCAGCAGATAGCAAAGAACTGTCGTTTCCCACGCCGATTGATGCTTTGCCGCATAGATCACCTGCCGGTCCAGCGCCGTCGCACCGCCAATACGATGCCGTCCGCCAGCAACCCGAAGGCTGACCACCGTTACCCAGCCCCACAACCGCGCCAGGTTCCGCGTCACCGAAGCCGGTAGTAACAGGCATGGCAACAGGCAAATCGCCAGTAGCGCTGTCAGTCCGTAAAACAGGATATTGAAAAGCAATGATCGCAGGTACACCATGGCGGGGACAATAAGCATCTTGCCCGGCTACCGCAACAAGCGCCTTGGCATGAGCCGCGCCATCTGGCAACGGACAGGACAAACCGATGAAAGAAACGCATGCCCCCGATAACACCTGATCAAAATGCTGACCAGCAGACCGATCACCCGGCTGATGATACAGGCTGGCAGATCAGGGCTGAAATGGCGCTTGCCACGACAATTGCCGGTGACCGGCTGATCACTTATGCCGAACTGGCCGAGGCGGCTGGCCTGACCGGTCGCCACCGGATCAACAGGTTGACGATCTGGCTGGAAGAGCTGATTGACAGTGATGCCGTGGCCAATGAACCGCTGCGTGCTGCGCGGGTGATTTCACGCGCCAGAGGCGGACTGCCAGCGCCGGGCTTTTTTATGAAATGCGCTGCCCTCGGCCTTTATGACGGCCCAACCGACGGACCGCAGGCCTACAGTTTTCATCTGAATTGCCTTCGCTAAACGGCCAGTCTCACCAGCCAACCGGCCTGACCGATACCGGATATCAGGTTTCAGCTATCAGGATTCGGGCGTCAGGCTGTCAGCAGCGACTTCTATATGGAAGGTGAAAACGCCGTCCGAGGCATCACTTTTCAGCAGCGCCAACTGTGATGTGTCACAAAAATGCTGAAAATCCAGCGGCGCAGCCGGGTCATCGGCCAGCACCGCGATCACCCCCGTATCACCGCGGCCGGTCATTGCCTTTACCTCGCGCCGTGCCTTTAGAACGGGCAGCGGACATTTCAGCCCGGTCAGGTTCAGCGTTGTCACAATATCATAACTTTGCGTCATGTGCCGGACGATAAACCGGCCAGCCCCGGCAGACCAGCAGAATATCCCGTCCCCGCATCCTGTCGCCCCGGTAATCCGGCATCCTGTCGGGCCGGCGCGCCTTGCGACTTGCGTTTATGCCTTGTCGCCAGCTAGATAAGCGCATGAGCATCTGGGGCATGATCATCGGCGGCGCAGCAGGCGCGGCCATCGGCGGGCCAATCGGCGGGTTGTTGGGTGCAGCGGCAGGCATTGCGGTCGAGCGCGGTTTCGTTGCGCCGGCCCGCCCGGAAACGGATTCGACACGGCGCGTCGCCTTTACCGTTGCTGTCATCGCGCTGTCGGCGAAAATGGCCAAGGCCGATGGCAAGGTTACCCGCGATGAAATTGCTGCCTTCAGAGAGCGTGTCGAGATTCCCGCCAGCGAGGTGGCACAGGTCGGTCGTTTCTGGGATCTTGCACGCACCACCCCTGACGGGTTTGAGGATTATGCCAGCCAGGTGGCACGGATGTTTGAACCACGCGCCGCCGTGCTGGAACAGCTGCTGGATCTGCTGTTTCACATCGCCGGATCAGACGGGCATATCAACGCGCCAGAGGTCGATTATCTGGCACGTGTCGCACGCATCTTCGGGTTTTCCGAGGATGATTTCCAGCGCATGCTGGCCTTTCACGCCAGTGACGGGCCGCCACCGCATGAGGTGTTGGGCGTTGCCGCGGATATTGGCGATGACGATCTGCGCCGCCACTGGAAGGCGCTGGTGCGTGACAACCACCCCGACAAGCTGATGGCCGATGGCATGCCCGAAGAATTCATCGCCGCCGCCAATGACCGGCTGGCCCGCATCAATGCCGCCTATGATGTCATGGCGCGGGCACGCGGTCTGGCAGGAAGTTGATCACGAGGTTTCTGGCCATATTAAAACTCTGGCTATGTTAAAATTTTGGCCAGATTTCAGCGGAGCTGTTTTTGAAGAAGTTCACCGATCTAATGAAGTTTACTGATCTAATGAAGTTCACCGATCTAATGAAGTTTACTGATATATTCACCGGGACAAACGCACGCTGACATGCCGACACCACTTCTGACCATTGCCGAATGCGGGATTAATCTGGGTGATCGCTGGCTATTGCGCGGGGCCGATTTGACGCTGCATGCCGGAGACAGGCTGGCGCTTGTCGGGCGTAACGGTGCCGGCAAATCCAGCCTGATGAAGCTGATGGCAGGCCGTGCCGATATGGATGAAGGCAGCCTGTGGATGTCACCCGGCACCAGTGTCGCCTATCTGCCGCAGGCCCCGCAGCTGCCGGCCGGCATGACCCTGCGCAGCGTTGTCACCATGGGCCATGATGCCGACAGTCTTGGCCGGCCGGTTCCCATCCACAAGGCGGAAGAGTTTCTGATGCGCCTCGGCCTTGATCCTGACCGGCTCAGCGACGGTCTGTCTGGTGGTGAATCCCGCCGTGTCACCCTTGCCCGCGCGCTGTATACGGAACCCGATATCCTGCTGCTGGACGAACCGACCAACCATATGGACATGCCAACCATTGAATGGATGGAGGACATGCTGCGCCAGCATCGCGGCGCCCTGCTGGTGGTCAGTCACGACCGCGCCTTTCTGCGCAATCTTGGCACCGGCATCGTATGGCTGCATCAGGGCAAGCTGCGCCGCCGCGAAGGGGATTTTGGCCAGTTCGATGACTGGTCGGAAGGCATTATGGCCGAAGAAGCCGTTGTCCTGCACAAGATGGACCGGCGCATCGCCGCTGAAACCAAATGGTCGCGCGAGGGAATTTCAGCCCGCCGCAAGCGCAATCAGGGCCGGCTTCGTGAACTTGAGGCCATGCGCCTTGAACGCGCCCGCGCCGGCGGGATTGCGCAACGTTCCATGAAGATGGAAACCGGCCCGGCAACCAGCGGCGGACAGCTGGTGCTGGAAGCCATCGATCTTGGTATCACCGTGCCTGCTCCGCCAACGGGCGCTGCAAATAGCGGGCGGGCGGAGGCGGAAAATTCTGCCGGCCCATCTACCCCGCTCGCGGGCAGCACAAACCGCACGGCTGAGGAGATGGCGCGTCGCCAGCTGCTGAATCATTTCAATCTTCTGGTTCGGCGCAGTGATCGCATCGGCATTGTCGGGCCAAACGGCATCGGCAAGTCATCGCTGGTCAAGGTGCTGCTGGGACTGGCCCCGCCGGATAGCGGGCGTGTGCGTCAAGGCTTTGGACTCGAGCCCGCCTATTTCGACCAGCAGCGCGCCGCCCTTGACCGCAATGCCTCGCCCTGGACGGTTCTGACTGGCGGCAGCAGCGATATGATCGAGGTGGCCGGTGCCACCAAGCATGTCACCGCCTATCTGCGCGATTTCCTGTTTGATGATCACAAGATGACACAGAAAGTGGCCACCCTGTCCGGCGGTGAACAGAACCGCCTGTTGCTGGCCAAGCTGTTTGCCGAAACGCATAACTTTCTGGTGCTGGATGAACCAACCAATGATCTGGACATGGAAACGCTGGACCTGCTGCAAGAGGTGATTGCCGATTATGACGGCACCATTCTGATTGTCAGTCATGACCGCGATTTTCTTGACCGCACGGTGACCGCCATTCTGGCCTTTGAGGAAGATGGCAAGGTCAGCGCGCATGCGGGCGGCTTTTCCGACTATCTGTCACGGCGCAGTGCCGCTGCCCAGCGTCAGGCCGCACGCCAGCAGGACAGGAAGTCCGGCAAGGGCGGCGCAAAACCTGCCAGCAAGCCGACCGGCAACCGTACCGCAAAGCTCAGTTTCAAGGACCAGCACGCGCTGGACACGCTGCCAAGCGAGATTGAGGCGCTGGAAGGCGAGATCGCCGCGCTGGAGGCACGCCTTGCCGACCCCGAGCTGTTCGCCACACACCCCGAGACCTTCACCGCCACCGCCGACCGGCTGGCCGCCGCCCGCACCGAAAAGGACGACAAGGAACTGCGCTGGCTGGACGCCGCGGAAAAAGCCGAAGCACTGGAAGCCGAAAAGGGTTAGGGTTTGGATCGCTCCGCTATCATGCGCACGATATACTCCCTGCACTTGATTGTGGCTTGTTGATGACTTTTTCTCACATTTTTTTGATTACAGCCGGGAGGCGCGAAAGCCCCGCATTCAGCGACGTTTTGACTGATTTTTTCAACCTCTCCAGCCGCTTCTCGCGCCTTGCCCCCAGCCAACAACACGATGGCATTTGGAAACAGCTTCACCTGTTCAACCAAGTGTTTCCGTGAACACATAAGCCGCGCACTTCTTTTGATAGTCCCAAGTTCTTCCGAGATAGAACAAAGTCGACTTTGTGTCAGCCAGACATGGTTGAGTTGACGGTCAAAATCTCCACAAAACTGAGGGAAAACACTATCAAGGAATGTTCTTATGTTCGCATGAAACGGGTTCGTTCTTGATCTGAGATATTTTGGATCCAACAAGACCTCTAAATCCCTTTCGGGGTTGCCCGAAAATTTTTCTTCTGGCAGCGGAAATCCCGGCTCGGCAAACACCATGACCAGGTAAACCTCATCAAGGCTTCCTGTCGCACCGGAAAACCCTCTCGGAACATGCCCTCCTTGGGGGTCATAGACTGCTTGATCGCAGACACCAAAATTTGAGCACTTCCGCATATCGACCAGCATGTCTAGCAGTTCGTCTTCCATCTCTTCCCTCCTGTCCTGAATGTCAGGTAGGAAGGATGTGGTGATTCACATTCCGGAACCATTGCACCTTGGGACCATTGCAGCCCACCTTGACTTGACCCGGCCCACCCCACCCAGACTTGACCCCTTCCGGTTGGCGCGCCTATGATCCGGCCGCTGTCAGATGGCCGGATGGCTGCTGCCCGCATCGCCTGCGATGGGGGGAGAGGAAAGTCCGGGCTCCACAGGATCGGGATGCCGGGTAACCCCCGGCGGGGGCAACCCCAGGGAAAGTGCCGCAGAAAACAAACCGCCAGCCGGGTTTCGACCGGGGCTGGTAAGGGTGAAAAGGTGCGGTAAGAGCGCACCGCCAGGCCGGTAACGGGCTGGGCAGGGTAAACCCCATCCGGAGCAAGACCATGTAGGGACACGCGCCGCCTTCGGGCGGCAGGCGCGATCCTGCGCCGCTGTCCGGGTAGGTCGCTCGACGCTGCTGGCAACAGCCGCGCTAGATGAATAGCCATCACCCGCGTGCGGGAACAGAACCCGGCTTACAGGCCATCTGACAGCTTGTTTCAAACAGGAATTGACGGCGCTGGTCCGGGCAGGGACACCCGAATGCGAACAGCGTCATGACTGGCGACACCCAAATCATCATCCATAAGCCAGCTGCACGAAGCAGCTATATTCATGCAAAATAATTAATAAACACAATTTAATCGTGTAAAATAAAATTTATCAAAATAACTTTTTTCTAATTAAACCAACAAATTTCTGAGAATTGAAACAATCAAAAAGTGTATTTTTCATGTGATTAAAAGTTAACGATTTATTTACCAGAGCCTTCACAAGATTGCTCCATCAATTTTTGCTAATGAATGGAGCATCCAATGAATAATACAGTTACTACCTCCTTCTTGATCGCTGCAGGCATCACTCTGTCAGCATGCAATGTTACCACACCAACATTTTCTGCTTCCGAAAACGATCAACCCGATCTTGCCCATTATGTGGCCAGATCAGACATCGCCGTGAACACCGTAACCGCCAGTCAGCAGAATGTCCCGCAGATTGCCAACACAGCGAGAGCGTCGGCATCACCAGCCCGCAGCAGTAGCGGGCGAGCTAAAGGCAGCAGCGCTTTGCAGACGGCGGGGTTTACGCAGGCCGCTTCAACAGGCAGTCGCGGCCAATTAAGCGAACGGGGTGCTGGAGAGCAACTGCCGTCACCGGACAAGGATGGTGCCGCCGCCGAGCAAGCCAGCCGTGACGCTGCTAACAATCGATCGTCAGACAAGGAGGCCAACGATCCGCTGCCTATCACCACTGACCCGGGCAAAGACTGATTACCCCAACCACCATCAACCGGAAAACAACCGCCCTGCCAGAGTGATCTGGCAGGGCTTTTAGTTGTGCTGCACAATGCAACGGATTTTTTACCTTCAGCCCCAAAAAGAACTGGGCCCATCACAAAAAAAAAGTGAAAACACAATAATTTTTTAATCTGCGTTAAACGAATAATTTAGATGTTTTAAATATACTCCGATTCATGCAGGCCGCGTCTTTGGCTGCCTCACAACTCAGGAGTATTAAAAATGGCAAAAACAACCCCAACACGCTGGGCCCCGCATTGGGAGACCATTGAAGGCGTCGTCTATATGACCGAAACCGGAGATACCATACATAATGGCAGGAAACAGGTCGGGTATCGTGAAACCCGTGACGAAGACGGAATCTTGTTGACTGGAGATATAAGCCAGAAACGGACCGGTATGGATTCGGTGGAGATTACCGGATCCGGCGGGTCGGACCTCATCCGTCTCGAGAAGGACGCCAAAAGCACTGTCAATGCGGGTGCCGGCCATGACACTGTGAGAGGCAGCCAGGTCAACGATCTTATTCATGGCGGCGATGGCAACGACTATGTCCGCGGCGGTCGTGGCAATGATATTGTCTACGGCGATGCTGGCAATGACCGTGTTACAGGCGGCAAGGGAAACGACACCCTGCATGGCGGTGACGGTCATGACTTCTTGTTTGGCGGCGCCGGGACCGACATCATGTTTGGCGGTTCAGGCGATGACATCTTTTACCTGAAAGACGCGCTTGATCCCAGCATTGGCGATTTTCGCACGATCGTGGACACTGCCGACATCATCAAGGATTTCGAACAGGGTCAGGACAAGATCCGCGTTGGTACCAAGGAACATGTGATCTACCAGAATGTGACGGTTGGTGGTACCGATACCTACACTTTGATCTTTGGCCTCAAGGATGAAGGTGGCACCCATGTCCGCGGCATCATTGAAGGCGATGTCGACCTGACACGCAGCGATTTCAAGAACGCGCGAAGCGTCGCTGAAATAGACGCAGTGTCCGTCGACGCCTGGCCTGATGACAGCCATGAGCTGCCCGAACTTCTGTCGCCAGTCGGGGATGCGGGCATCATCTGACCCGCGGCGGGCACGCCTGCCCGGCCACAAATTTCAGGGGCGCGGCGATCGACGTCGCGCCCCTTTGCCACGCCGTCCCCTTACAGCTGCCGCCTGTTCGGTACCGCCACCTTCCGCAACATCAGCAAGCCGCGCCTTGCCAAATTCAAGCGCATGATTGCTGCCATCAAGGCAGGTGACTGGGATCGTGCCGCCATCGAGGCGCTGGACAGCCGCTGGGCCGCCCAGGTCGGCGACCGCGCCACCGAAATCGCCGCGATGCTGCGCGGCCATCCTGCCCGTACTTTCGGGCTTGATCATTTTTGCGGTTCAGCGGGTTGATGACCGTGATCACCAAGGCCACTAGGCGGGGTCAGCGTAGCGGCAACCATTGTTATGTTGGCCCCTGACTGCCGACATTTCGAATTTAGGTGATAAATCCACCCGGAACATATCCATGGTTAGCATTTAATTAACATGAGTGACGTTAGGCTCTCCCTGTCAAAAGCCATGGGAGGATGCAACATGACCAAGCAGAGTAAAGCCAAGTCAGACGAGACTATGACAGAAGAGCAATGGAACGAGAGCCGATCGCAACGTATACAATCTTTAAACCTCTCCAGAATGAACCTTCCGCTTGACGACGGGTCACGACGATCACACGGCATCGCTAGGCTACATTTCATTGTACTGAACTACAGAAGCCTTACCGTTGCCGAAGATAAAGCCATAGCAAATCTGTCTAATATAGACTGGTGGAACCCCCGTACTGTTCATGGACAGACGCCGCTGCATTTTCTCGCTGCCTTTGAATGGCAGGATCAATTTCTCAATGAGATGCTGGCAAAACGAAATGTCGCTGTAAACGCTCAGGACAAGTGGGGGCAAACACCTTTGCATTATGCTGTCAGGCATAACCAACAAGACAAGGCTATCAAGCCGCTGTTGCGTGCCGGCGCGAACCCTCGAATAACAGACCGCATTGGAATGACGCCCTTGATGGCTCTTGAGACTGAAGACTGTTCATCCCTAATAAATGAGGAAGGCCATCACTGTCTGAAAGATGCAGAATGGTGGCGTGACACTGATTTTGCGTTAGAGGTTTAAAACACACGCCTTAAAACCCGCCCTGCAAGGTCAGATTGATAGAACGATGTGGCGGGCAGCCATCTTGATCGGTGGTGCCAAGTGGGAAATGGTTTTGGCCATTTAAACGGTCTGACAACCGAAACGGGCTATCAAAACACCAGCATTTCTGCGCGTTTCCGGCGAAAGTGGGAAATGGTTCTTCGCAAAATTGATTTGATTCCCACCTTGTTCCCGGTTTGCCGGGCTGATTCAACGCATTTCGGGCCTGTTTAAAAGGGTCTTAAAACGGCAGTTAAACAGGGTTTAAAGGCCATTTAAACGCTGCGGATTGCGTGTTTTCGAATTCTCATCGGGAATGTCAAAAAGGGCGCGATTTCCCACTTTTCGCATGCAATCGGCCCGCCGCGCCAGCACCAGCGAAGGATTGGCCACAAGCCACGGTCACCATCGATCCTGTGCCACTATATGCCACCAAATACCGCCATATGCCGGATTCTCATCTTATCTGTCCCCTTACAGCCGGATTCTCATCTTATCTGTCCCCTTACACTTACACTGTCCCCTTACACTTACATCTGTCCCCTTACAACCACCATACACATCAGAAAATAGAACAAAAACAGAACACAAAGCGCTTTTTGCATATATTACAGATGGTTATTATGCATCGTTCAAATTTGGTATTAACTTATTGAAAAAATTGGCTTTTTCCCATAAAAAACCCCTCCAACCCATTGACGGCCATTATTTCCCATGATATCCCAAATAATCCCATTTTCGGTAATTCCGCGAAATTCCGCCGGAAACAAGGAAACAGGGGCCCAGAAACCTGGGGCATGGAGAGGATTATCGTGGATTTGTTTTTATCCACATTCGAGAACCGCATCGACAAGAAGGGCCGGCTGTCCGTCCCGGCGTCGTTCCGTGCTGTCCTCGAGAGACGGCGCGACCCGCTGTTTCTCTTCAAGTCGCTGACCGAACCCTGTCTTGAGGGCTGCGGTGCCGAGCGCATCGGCCAGATCGTCGACGCGATCGACAATATGGACAGCCTGTCGGCCGAGGTGGCGACCCTGCAAACCATGCTGTCCAGCGCCCAGGAGATGAAACTCGACAGCGAGGGCCGGATCATGCTCTCGGCTGATTTCATCAATTTCGCCGAACTTGAAGACATGGCGCTCTATGCCGGTATCGGCCGGTCTTTCCAGATCTGGCTGCCGTCACGCTATCGCACGCGTGAGGCAGATGCCCGTGGCCGCGCCAAAACCGATGGCCTGCCCAGCCTGCGTCTTGGCAGCCGTCCGCCAGATGATACCGGCGGGAGGCGCTGATGCCCGCGGCGCTTTCCCAGCAAGAGGCACTTCACCTGCCGGTGCTGCTGCGCGAAACCGTCTCCGCACTCGCCCCCACCGACGGCGGCCTCTATCTCGACGCCACATTTGGCAATGGCGGCTATAGCGAGGCCATTCTGCAGGCCGCCGCCTGCAGCGTCATGGCCATTGACCGTGATCCCGATGCCATTGCCCGCGGTGCAGCGCTGCAGGACCGCTTCACAGAGCGGCTGCATCTCAGGCAAGGCTGCTTTTCCGATATGCAGGCGCTGGCGGGTGATCTGCCTGATGATATAGCCGGTCAGGTTGCCGCCTTTGACGGCATTGCCTTTGACCTTGGTGTCTGTTCAACGCAGCTCGACCAGCCAGAGCGCGGCTTTTCCTTCCGCTTTGACGGGCCGCTGGATATGCGGATGTCAAAGTCGGGCGAGACCGCCGCCGATGTGGTGATGACGCTGGATGAAACAGCGCTGGCCCGCATTCTGTGGGATTTTGGCGAGGAACGCGCCTCACGCCGCATTGCCCGCGCCATCGTCAAGGCACGCAGCACAGCACCGATTGAAACCACTGGCCAGCTGGCCGCCATCATCCATGCGGTAATGCCTGGCCGCCGCCCCGGCCAGATCGATCCGGCAACCCGCAGCTTTCAGGCGCTGCGCATCCATATCAACCGCGAGCTTGGCGAGATCGAAGACGGGCTTGCCGCCGCCGAAGCCATGCTGAAGCCGGGCGGCATTCTGGCAGTAGTGTCATTTCACTCATTGGAAGACCGCATCGTCAAACGCTTCCTGGCGACACGCAGCGGTGCGGCAGGCCGGCCATCGCGGCATCGTCCCGAAATGGCAGGCCCGGCACCGACATTCGAGCTGGTCCAGCGCAAACCGGTGCTGCCCGCGGCCAGTGAACAGGCAGACAATCCCCGCGCGCGTTCGGCCAAGCTGCGGATCGGCCGCCGCACCAGCGCCCCCGCACAGCCCCTGCAGGAGGCCCGTTGAGCCATGCGTATGAGCCTTCTCAGCATCATTCTGACCGCCATTCTCGGCACCACCCTCTATCAGGTCAAAATCGGCATTGACGCGCGCGAGAGCCAGCTTCTGATGCTGGAAAGTGAAATTGCCGACACCGAACGCCAGATCGCCGTACTTGAGGCGGAATGGGCCTATCTGTCGCGTCCCGAACGGGTGCTGGAGCTGTCCGACAATCTGTTGCAGATGCAGCCGATCGATGAAGACCGCATCCTGCCGATCGAGGCCATTCCGATGCGCATTCTGCCGAAATTCAATGACCAGCTGGCTGATGTCGGGGTGATCACCCTGCTGCCTCCGGGCGAGGCATTACCGAACCGCAATATCCGGACAGTTGCTGGCGATCCTGACAGCGCCTTGATCCGCCCGCCCGCATCTGTTTCCGCTGCACCTGTCGTGCAGCCTGCCGGGGAGGCTTTGTCCAACTGATGTCCGCCCCCACCCTCACAGCACAGCTGAAAGGCCTTGTCCTGCCGCCGCGGCCGGACCCGGCGCGATCACGCCGCATTGCCGAAGGTCGGCTGCTGGTGTCGGCGGTGTGTGTGCTGGCGGTATTCGGGGCGATTGCCACGCGCGTTGTGATGCTGGCTGGCGAGGATAATGCTCGCCTGAATGCCTATCAGACAGGCGGACCGGCCGTTGACCGCGGCGCAGTTCTGGATCGTAACGGGCGGCTTCTTGCAACAAATCTGCCGATCACCGTGCTGCATGCTGATCCGGCCCATATCATGGACCCGCGGGCCGCGGCCACGGCGCTGGCACCGATGCTACCACGCCTTGACACGGCTGATCTGCTGCGACTGCTGACCAAAAAAACCCGCTTTGTTGAACTTGACCGCAAGCTGACCCCGGACCGCCATGCCGCCATCCTGCGGCTTGGCATTCCCGGCATTCATTTCCGCAAGAGCGTGATCCGCGCCTATCCCAGCGGCGATCTGGCAGCCCATGTTCTTGGCCATGTTGATGTCGACAATAACGGCATTGCCGGCATTGAAAAGGCGCTCGATGCACAGCTGTCCGCCGGCAAAGATGTCACGCTGTCGATCGATGCCGGTGTTCAGGCCATCGTCACCCGCGCCCTGCGCGCGCAGATTGATGAATATGAAGCGGCTGCCGGCGCGGCGCTGATGCTGGAAATCGGTACCGGCGAGATCGTCTCAATGGTGTCCCTGCCCGATTATAATCCAAATCATATCGCGCTTGCCGATGATGAGGCGCGTTTCAATCGTGCCTCGCTCGGCATCTATGAGCTGGGATCGACATTCAAAATTTTGAATACTGCCATCGCGCTGGAAACCGGCACCACGACCGTTGACCGGCGCTACAGCGTTGCAAAGCCGCTGCGCGTGCCGGGCAAGAGCATCACCGACTACAAGACCTATGACTGGCCGCTCAGCGTGCCTGAAATCATGGTGCTGTCCTCGAATATCGGCTCGGCCAAGATGGCCGCTGAATTTGGCGGCGATACACAGCGCACCTATCTCAAACGCCTTGGCATGTCGCATCGGCTTGCCCTTGAAATTCCTGAAAAATCTACGCCAATGATGCCGGCGCAATGGAAGGCAGCCGAAATCGCAACCGTATCTTACGGGCATGGTATTGCGGTGTCTCTGCCGCATCTGGCAGCGGCAGTATCAGCCGCCAGCGGCGACGGCATGTTCCTTGAACCGACCCTGCTGCATCGCCAGCCAGACGACACGCGCGTCAGGTCGCGTGTGTTCTCCGAGACCACCACGCGTGCTGTGCGCTCGATGATGCGCCTTGTCGTATCGCACCCCGATGGCACCGCCAATCTGGCTGAAACCCGCGGTTATATGGTTGGCGGCAAGACCGGCACGTCGGAAAAAGTGCGTCCCGAAGGCGGCTATTTCAAGGACCGCAACATTGCCAGCTTTGTTGCCACCTTCCCTGTTCATGATCCGAAATATGTACTGGTGATCATGGTTGATGATCCGAAGGGCCAGAAACAATCCTATTACAAGACGACTGGCGGCTGGGTTGCTGCACCGGCGGCCCGGCAAATCATCCGCCATGCGGCACCAATGCTGGGCATTCACCCTGTTGACGAAAAAGCGCCTGAAATCCGCCAAAAACTGCGGCTCGACTTCAAGATCGGTAAAGAGGAGATGACCCTTGCATCTTACTGATCTTGTTTCTGACACCACCACCCTGGCAGATGCGCACACAGATGCGCCCGCGACCGTGGCAATTGATATCACCGGCCTTGCGGTAGATTCACGCCGCGTTGTGGCGGGCGATCTGTTCTTCGCACTGGAAGGCAGCCATGCTGACGGGCGCGACTATGCCGATGCGGCGATAAAGTCGGGTGCTGGTGCCATTGTCACCGACATGCGGCCACTGGAAGGCGTGCTTGCCGATGTGCCAATACCGGTTTTGCAGACCGAAAAGCCGCGCGCTGTTCTTGCCGCTGCAGCAGCCCGTTTCTGGCCACGCCAGCCTGGCCTGACGGCAGCGGTGACCGGCACCAATGGCAAGACCTCGACCGTGGAATTCTTGCGACAGATCTGGCAGCGCACAACATGGGATGCCGTGTCGATTGGCACTCTGGGCATGCAGGGCATCGAAAGCCGCGACATGCAGGGCACCATGATGGGCCTTGCTGCGCTGACCACGCCGGATGCCATCAGCCTGCACGGGGCATTGAACAAGCTGGCTGGTGCCGGCATCACACATATGGCAATCGAGGCCAGCAGCCACGGTATTGAGCAGTGCCGGCTTGACGGGCTGAATGTGCATATCGCCGGGTTTACCAATCTCAGCCGCGATCATCTGGACCATCATCCCGACATGGAGGCCTATTTCGCCGCCAAGTCACGCCTGTTCACTACCCTGCTGATGGCTGGCGGCACGGCGGTCATCAATATCGATGATGACTATGGTGCGCGCCTTGCCAAGATGCTGCGCGGCCCGGCCAAGCGCGATATCGTTGTGTTGACTATCGGTGAAACAAAGGGTGCCGATTTCCATATAAAGGCGATCACGCCAATGGATTTCGGCCTTGAGATCACTGTTGCGCACGGCTCGGCTACCATGCGAATTCCGGTGGCGCTGGCTGGTCGGTTCCAGGCGCTGAATGCCATTACCGCCGCCGTGATGGCGCATGCCAGTGGCCTGCCACTGCATGACTCACTCGGCGCGCTGGCCTATGTCACTGGCGCTGAAGGACGTATGCAGCTGGTGACCGGCCATCCGGCTGGTGCGCGGGTCATCATCGATTATGCACATACACCTGATGCCCTGCATGCCGCCCTGACCGCCTTGCGGCCCGAGGCCCGCGGACGACTTGCCGTTCTGTTTGGCGCTGGCGGTGATCGTGATCCGGGCAAACGCCCGATGATGGGCAAGACAGCAGCTGATCTTGCTGATCTGGTATATGTCACCGACGATAACCCGCGTTCCGAAGCGCCTGAGGCCATTCGCCGTGACATTCTTGCCGGCTGCCCGAACGCACAGGAAATCAACGACCGCGCCGAAGCCATTACCACGGCACTTGCCGGACTCACCGCTGATGACGTGCTGCTGATCGCTGGCAAGGGCCACGAAAATTTCCAGCTGGTTGGTGACGAGACCCTGCCCTTCAGCGATGCCAGCGTGGCGCGCAAGGCCATTATCGACATGACCGCAGCCACCAGCGCAGGGGGTGCGGCATGACCCCGAAACAGGCGCATGACATCACCCGCGACAATGCCGGCAATGCCATTGGTCAGGCCACTGGCAATGTTAAGACAGCAACAGATGCCGGGCCAGCAGGCACCAGCTATCAGCTTTCGGCTGATCTGCTTGCCACACGCACCACCGGTCAGTGGCATGACGGCACCGGGCCTGCAACCGGCATTACCTCGATTGAAATCGACAGCCGGAAATGCTGCGCCGGCAGCCTGTTCATCGCCCTTCCCGGCGCAACTGCCGACGGGCATGAATTCATCGGCGCTGCTGCCCGGAACGGGGCCGTCGCAGCGTTGGTGACCAAACCTGATGCCAATATCGCACTGCCGCAGCTTGTCGTGACGGATGTGGCTGTCGCGCTTGATGCCCTTGGCACTGAAACCCGCACCGCGCATGCGGCAGCTGGTGGACAGCTGGTCGGCATCACCGGTTCGGTAGGCAAGACCGGCAGCAAGGAAATGCTGGCGCATTTGCTTTGCCGCACACCGGGCAGCACCGGATGCGTTGCCAGCAGGGCCAGCTTCAACAATCATCTCGGCGTGCCGCTGACCCTGTCGTTGCTGCCCGATGCGCGAAGCGACACTGGCGTAGCACCAGCCGTTCAGGAAATGGGCATGAATGCCGCTGGCGAAATCAGCCAGCTCAGCCGGATGGCCCGGCCTGATGTGGCTGTCATTACCTGCATTGCTGATTCACATGCCGGTTTCTTTTCTTCGCTTGCCGACATCGCCGCTGCCAAGGCCGAGATTTTTGACGGCATGTCACCTGACGGCATCGCCATTCTGAACCGTGATGATAAATTCTTCGATGATCTGGCGGCCCGCGCCCACGCCGCTGGCATCACGCGCATCAAAACCTTTGGCACTCATGAACAGGCCGACTACAGGCTGGTCAGCACAACCGCGGTCGCCGCCGGCCAGCAGATTACCGCGCGGCTTGGTGACCGTGATGTGGAATTTATCCTTGGTATGCGCAGCGCCCATTGGGCGCAGAACGCCATGGCGGTTCTGGCAACCATTGATGCACTGGGACTGGATGCGGCAGAATCCGCACAGAATTTGCATGATTTCAATGATTTGCCGGGTCGTGGTGCCATGTCCACCGGCAGATTTGCCAAGCTGGGCATCACCCTGATTGATGACAGCTACAATGCCGGGCCGCGTTCGATGCAAGCCGCGCTTGCCAGCCTGCATTCCGCAGCACCGCAAATTCTGGTGCTGTCCGACATGCTGGAACTGGGTGATGCCAGCGCTGCTGCCCATACTGCACTGGCCCCACCCATTCTGGCACTGCGCCCCCGTGTTGTGATCACCATCGGCGACGAGATGGCACGCATGGCATCAAATCTGCCCTGCCTTGCCGCCAGCCACCATCATGCTGACACACCTGCAGCGGCGATCAGCATTTTGCACAAACTGGTCTGCGACGGGGACACCATTTTCATCAAGGGATCGCTTGGTTCGGGCGCATGGCGTGTGGCCCGCGCCGTGCTTGACGCCTTTAGCGAAGCCGGTCCTGAAACAGCGGGGGATACAATTAGTGCTACCTGATCTTCTTGTTCCGCTGGCGGGTGAATACCAGTTCTTCAACCTGTTCCGCTACATTACCTTCCGCACGGGCGGGGCCACCATCACGGCGTTGCTGATCAGCCTGTTGTGCGGGCCGGCTATGATCCGCTGGCTGAAAGGGCATCAGGCAGAGGGTCAGCCGATCCGCGCTGACGGGCCGGAATCCCACCTTGTAACAAAAATTGGCACACCGACCATGGGCGGGCTGCTGATCCTTGGTGCCTTTGCCCTGTCAACGCTGCTGTGGATGCCGTTGTCGAACCCTTATCTGTGGCCGGTCCTCAGTGTCGCGCTGGCCTTTGGTGCTGTTGGCTCGGTTGATGACTGGATGAAGCTGCGCCGCCGTTCGCATCACGGCATGTCAGGCCGCATGAAGCTGGCTCTGCAGCTGCTGGTGGCCTTTGCGGTGACCATTGTGTTTGTGGAACTGTCACCAGCGCAACTGCGTTACGGCGTTGCTGTCCCGTTCCTGAAAGATACGCTGGTCCCGCTCGGTTTGATGTATGTCCCCTTTGCGATGCTGGTCATTGTAGGGGCATCGAATGCGGTAAACCTGACCGACGGTCTGGACGGGTTGGCCATTGTACCGGTGATGATTGTCGCCGCCTGTTTCGGGCTGATTGCCTATCTTGCGGGCAATGTGAACTTCTCCAGCTATCTGCAGATCAATTATGTGCCCGGCACTGGTGATCTGGCGGTGATGTGTGGCGCGTTGCTTGGTGCCGGCCTTGGTTTCCTGTGGTTCAACGCTCCGCCCGCCCGGGTGTTTATGGGTGATACCGGATCGCTGGCACTTGGCGGTGCTCTTGGTGCGATGTCTGTGGCCACCCGCCATGAACTGGTGCTGGCCATAACCGGCGGCCTGTTCGTTGTCGAGACGCTGTCAGTCATTCTGCAGGTTGCCTCTTTCAAGCTGACGGGCAAGCGCATCTTCCTGATGGCCCCGCTGCATCATCATTTCGAACGCAAGGGCTGGGCTGAGTCGACCATCGTGATCCGTTTCTGGATCATCGCGGTGGTACTTGCACTTGCCGGTCTTTCCTCTCTGAAACTGCGCTGAGGTCTGCTGTATCATGATGCTTCCACAATCCATGTCAGGACAGACGGTCGGGATCCTTGGTCTCGGCGTGTCAGGCATGGCGGCCGCGCGCGCGCTGGCCGGCGTGGGTGTGCATCTGTGGCTGCATGATGACAGCTGGTCAGAGACCGGCGCTCCAGCGGAAATTGATGTGCCAACCGCCGCACAGATCGCCGCCTGGCAGGATTGGCCCTGGGCCAGCCTCGATGCCATGGTGATCAGCCCCGGTATTCCGCATCATCTGCCTGCCCCGCATGGCGCTGCGGCGCGCGCAGCCGAGGCCGGCATTCCGGTCATCAGCGAAGTTGAGATTGCGTTGCGGGCGCGCCCGTCGGCACGCCTGATCGTGATCACCGGTACGAACGGCAAATCGACCACCACCGCACTGTTGGGGCATTGTCTTGCCAATGCTGGCATTCCGGTGGCCGTCGGCGGCAATATCGGCGATGCTGCCTGCAATCTGGATGATCCCGGTCCGGACGGGGTGATTGCCCTCGAGATGTCATCCTATCAGCTTGAAACAACACCGTCGCTGACCCCCGATATCGCTGTTCTGTTGAACATCACACCTGATCATCTTGACAGGCATGGCGGCTTGGACGGCTATGTGGCTGCAAAGGCCCGCGCAGTGACCGCACTGCCCGCGCACGGGCTTGCTGTCATTGGCAGCGGCGATGAACATGTCGTGAAACTGGCCGATGATCTGCGTGACGGGGCCGCCGCGCTTTCGGTTATCAGCCCCGAGATGGCACCGGCTGCGGTGCGTGACTGCGCCGCCCTTGCCGGTGATCACAATGCTGAAAATGCGGCTGCCGTTGCTGCCTGCCTGCAACATCTTGGATGCAGTGATGACGCGATTGCGGTCGGCGTTTCCAGCTTTGCCGGGCTGCCGCATCGCTTGCAACCTGTCGCCAATACCAGCCACCTGCAGTTCGTCAATGACAGCAAGGCAACAAACGGTGTGGCGGCGGCGCGCGCGCTGGCAGCCTTTGACAATATTTACTGGATCGCTGGCGGTCAGGCCAAAGATGATGGTCTGGGGGCCGCACTGGATGCCACAGATAAGGTGCGCCGCGCCTATCTGATCGGCGCTTCGGCACCGGCCTTTGCCGCCGCGCTTGACGGGCGCTGTGATGTAACAATGTGCGGCGATCTGAACACGGCCACCCATACCGCCTTTGCCGATGCCAGCGCTGATACAGGGTCTGCCAGCGTTGATAGCGCCACCATTCTGTTGTCACCGGCGGCAGCGTCATTCGATCAGTTTGCCAATTTTGCAGCACGCGGCAATGCCTTTGCCGAACTGGCGCGCCGTCTGGCAACACCTGCCGCCGCCCCAAAAGTCAGTCCGAAGGTCAGGGGTGGTGCGCATGCTTGACCGAACTGACAGATCGCTGGTTGGCGTGTGGTGGTGGACAGTTGACCGCTGGTTGCTGGCCAGCACTATCCTGTTGATGGTGATCGGTGCATTGCTGGTAATGGCGGCGGGTCCTGCTGTTGCCGCGAACATCCAGCTTGCCTCGCAGCATTTCGGTGTGCGTCAGGCAATCTATCTGCTGCCAGCCATTGGCGCGATGCTGTTTTTCTCGCTTCTTGAGCCGCGCCCGATCCGTGTGCTGGCGCTTTTGGGGCTGACCGGCACGATCATCCTGATGGTGATGGCCATACTTGTTGGCAGCGAGATCAAGGGCGCAACCCGCTGGATCACCATTGCCGGCATAAATCTTCAGCCCTCGGAATTTGCCAAGCCGTTCTTTGCCATTGTGTCGGCATGGTTGCTGACCTTGTGGCGCGAAGGACAGGATTTCCCCGGCTGGATCTATTCCGCTGTGCTGATGGCAATTATCGTCGGCATTCTGGTGCTGCAGCCTGATATCGGCATGACCTTCCTGATGGTTTTCACCTGGGGTTTCCAGATGTTTCTGGCCGGGCTGCCATTGTTGCTGGTGATCGGTGTTGTTGCGCTGGCCCCGCTGGGCCTGTGGCTTGCCTATATCAGTCTTGATCATGTTGAAAAGCGAATTGACCAGTTCTTCAATGGCGGGGCGTGGCAGGTTGAGCAGGCGCGCGATGCCTTTGCCCATGGCGGGCTGCTGGGTGTCGGCCCCGGGGACGGCACGGTCAAGCTGCATCTGCCTGATGCGCATTCCGATTTCATCTTTGCTGTCGCTGCCGAAGAATATGGGGCGCTGGCCTGTCTCAGCCTGTGCGGGCTTTACGGCTTTATCGTGCTGCGCGGTTTTGCTCGCACCATGTCGGACGAAGGCCTGTTTGCATTAATTGCCGGATCAAGCCTGCTGGCACAGTTCGGTGTGCAGGCCGCAATCCACATGGCCTCTTCGGCCGATCTGATCCCGACCAAGGGCATGACCCTGCCGCTGATCAGCTATGGCGGATCATCGCTTGTTGCCAGCGGCGTTACCATGGGGCTGATCCTGGCGCTGACACGCCGCCGCAAGCCTGTGGCCCTGCCCGGCCAGCGGCGTCATACACCGGCCAGCAGCAGCGCTGCGAGCCGCCCGCACCCCCTGACAAATGAGGGCATGTGATGGTTGCGGCACACACAAACCAGATTACCGAAAGGCCCCAGATTGCCCAAAGGCCCCAGATTGCCCAAAGGCCACTGATAGCATTGGCCGCCGGCGGCACTGGCGGACATGTATTCCCGGCACTGGCTGTTGCCGAAGCGCTGCAACGCGGCGGCTTTGACACGCTGATGCTGACCGACCGTCGCGGGGCCCGGCTGATGCCGCCCGCCGGCCATATCACGCTTCCGGCAGGATCACCCTTTCAGACTGGCCTGTTGCGCCGGATGCGGGCAGTTGGCGCGCTGGCAGCCGGTACATTTGCGGCGCTGGCGATTATGATCCGGCGCAGGCCCCGTGTGATGATCGGTTTTGGCGGTTATCCGGCCTTTGCTCCGTTACTGGCGGCCCGCCTGCTTGGCACCCCGTCATTGCTGCATGAGCAGAACGCCTTTCTGGGCCGCGCCAACCGGCTGCTAGCACGCTGGACCGGCAACCTTGCGATCAGCTGGGATGGCACAATCAATGTGCCACCGGCGGTGACCACACGCACCCTTGGTATGCCGGTACGCGCCACCTTCTTTGACAGCCCTGCCCTCGCTGAAAAGGCCCTCATCGATAAGACTGATAACTGCCTCACCCTTACGGTGATTGGCGGATCGCTTGGCGCCGGTATCTTTGCAGACCTTGTCCCCGATGCCATCAGCCGCCTTGATGCGCCGCTGCGCCGCCGCCTGACAGTGACCCAGCAGTGCCGGGCAGAACAGCAGACAACCCTTCTTGCCCGCTATGCCGGCATGGATATCAGCGCCGATATCCGTCCGTTCTTTGATGACATGCCTGTCATTCTGGCCAACAGCCATCTGGTGATCAGCCGTGCTGGTGCATCATCCGTGGCCGAACTTGCCGCTGCGGGCCGGCCCGCCCTTCTGGTGCCCTTTGCCGGTGCGATGGATGATCATCAGACCAAAAACGCCAAGCAGCTTGAATCTGTTGGTGGCGGGCAGTGCCTTGCCGAAGCGGAACTGACAGCAGAAAAGCTGGCCGCGCATCTTTCCGCCATGCTGCAGGATCCGGCACGCCTGGCCGCCATGGGCAAGGCAGCGCGCAATCTTGCCGCCGCCAGCGCCGCCGCAGACATCGCCAACTGGGCCATTGAATTGGGGGGGGCGGGCGCATGAGTGAACTTCCCCTTTCCATCGGCACCCTGCATTTCACCGGTATCGGCGGCATCGGCATGAGCGGCATCGCCGAGATTCTGTTTGAGCTTGGCTATCAGGTACAGGGCAGCGATGTTGCTGAAAATGCCAATGTGCGGCGTCTGCGCGACAAGGGTATTCCGGTGACCTGCGGACAGAAGGCCGAAAATATAGATGATGCCTCGATTGTGGTTATTTCGACCGCGATCAAGCCGGACAATCCGGAATTGCTGGCCGCGCGCGAACGCTTTCTGCCGATCGTGCACCGCGCCGAAATGCTGGGTGAACTGATGCGGCTGCGCTGGTCGGTTGCCGTTGCCGGTACACATGGCAAGACAACCACCACATCATTGATTGCAACGCTGCTGGATTCCGCCCGTATCGATCCGACCGTGATCAATGGCGGCATCATCACCGGCTGGGGCAGCAATGCCCGCCTTGGCAAGGGACAGTGGATGGTTGTCGAGGCAGACGAAAGTGACGGGTCATTTTCCAAGCTGAACCCCACTGTTGCCGTCGTTACAAACATTGATCCCGAACATCTCGACCATCACGGCACCTATGAGGCGCTGGAGGCGGCCTTCTTCAATTTCGTCGCTGCCATCCCGTTTTACGGCTTTGCGACATTGTGTATCGACCATCCCTCGGTGCAGCGCCTGATGGCTGGCATCAAGGACCGGCGGATCATCACCTATGGTCTGTCGGCGAATGCTGATGTGCGTGCTGTGAATATGCGGCACGAAGGGTCGGCCATGCTGTTTGATGTGATCCTGTCCGAGCGCACCGCCGGCAACACTGGCATCATATCTGATCTGCGCTTCCCGATGCTTGGCGAACACAATGTCCAGAACTGCCTGGCGGCCATTGCTGTGGCGATGGAAATGGGCATGACGCCAGACGAAATCACCACCGCGCTTGCCGGATTTGGCGGGGTGGGCCGCCGCTTCGAAACCAAAGGTGTCAGCGGCGGCGTGACAGTGATTGATGATTACGGCCACCACCCTGTCGAAATTCGCGCTGCCTTGCAGGCTGGCCGGATGCTGTGCGGCACCAACAAGCTTGTCGCCGTGGTTCAGCCGCACCGGTACAGCCGCCTTGCCGATCTGTTCGATGATTTCTGCGCCTGCTTCAATGATGCGGATGAAGTGCTGGTTGCCGATGTTTATGCCGCTGGTGAGGCCCCGATTGACGGGATCGACAAGAATGCGCTGGTGACCGGTCTGCGTGACCGCGGGCATCGTGGGCCGGCACCGCTGGAATCGCGTGAAGATCTGGCACGGGAAATTCTGCAGCGCACGGAGAATGGCGATCTTGTGATGTGCCTCGGTGCTGGTGATATCACCAGCTGGGCGGCTGCGCTTGCCAACGAAATGGACATATTGCGCGGAGGGGCATCATGACGCTGGTCAACCGTCTTCCCGCTGTTCGCGGCACCTATGCCGATGCTGTCGATATGTCGCGCCACACATGGTTTGGTGTTGGCGGGCCAGCTGACGTGGTGTTCTGCCCGCGCGATGCCGATGATCTGGCGCAGTTCCTTGCCGGATGCCCGGCCGACATTCCCCTGCTGCCAGTTGGTGCGGGCTCGAACCTTCTGGTGCGTGATGGCGGCGTTGCCGGTGTTGTCATCCGGCTGAATGAATTCATGACCTCGGTATCGCATGACGGTACCACCGTGACCGCTGATGCAGGCGCGAGCGACGCGGATGTTGCGCGCTATGCCGCGCGGGAAGGTCTTGCCGGCCTTGAATTCCTGATCGGTATTCCGGGCACCATTGGCGGCGGCCTGCGGATGAACGCCGGTGCTTACGGCAGTGAATTCCGTGACGTCACACTGCGCGCCTGCGGTCTCGACCGGCAGGGCAACGCTGTCAGTGCCACACCAGATAAAATGGGCATGGCCTATCGGCACAGTGATGCGCCGGCAGACTGGATTTTCACCCATGCCACGCTTTCCGCTGTCAGCGGCGCGCCCGATGCCATCAAGGCCAGGATGAAAGAGATCATCGCCAGCCGCGGTGATGCGCAGCCGCGCGGTGTGCGCACCGGCGGCAGCACCTTCGCCAATCCGCCCGGTGGCAAAGCCTGGCAGGAAATCGATGCTGCCGGGTGCCGCGGCATGGTCATTGGCGGCGCACAGGTATCCGAAAAACACTGCAATTTCCTGATCAATACCGGTACTGCCAACGCCCATGATCTGGAAACATTGGGCGAAGCGGTGCGTGGCCGCGTTCAGGAACATGGGGGCCCGTCCCTGCGCTGGGAAATCCGTCGTGTCGGCCGCCTTGCAGATGGCCGCCGCATCATCGCCGCGCAACCAGAGACAACTCAACCAGAGGGGAATGGCGCATGACTGGCGAGCGCGTGGCCGTCCTGATGGGGGGCTGGACATCCGAAGCACCGGTCAGCCGGGTCACCGCCAGCTTTTGTGGACAGGCGGCGCGCAACGCCGGCTGGGATGCTGTCGAGATCGAGGTTGAACGAAATATTGCCGCCGTGCTGGCCGACATGAAGCCGGCCCGCGTCTTCAATGCACTGCATGGTCAGGTCGGCGAGGATGGCAACATCCAGGGGCTGCTGAACATCATGAACATCCCCTACACGCATAGCGGCGTGCTGGCGTCGGCGATGGCGATGGACAAGCTGCGTGCGAAAAATGCACTGGCAGAGGTCGGCATCAATGTCCCGCCAACGCTGCCTCTGGTCGAAGACAGCCATGTCTATCCGGCAGATTACAACGGCGCGCATGTGATCAAGCCACGCGCCGACGGGTCCAGCATCGGCGTGGTGATTGTGCAGGAAGGCAACAATGCGGCCCCGGCGCGCAGCCACTGGAAGCTGGAAACCGAATTGATTGCTGAACCCTATATCCCCGGCCTTGAACTGACCGTGGCGGTTCTTGATGGCACAGCACTGTGCGTGACCGAAATCCGCCCAAAGATCGATTTCTATGATTTCGATGCAAAATATGCGGCTGGCGGGTCTGAGCATATTCTGCCGGCCGACATCCCGCAGGACGTCACCCTGACCGCCTGCGACTGGGCCGAGCGCGCCTACCGCCATCTTGGCTGCCGCGGTGTGATTCGCGCCGATTATCGTTGGGACAAGGACAAAAACGCGCTGTTCATGCTGGAAATCAACACCCAGCCCGGCATGACCGCCACCTCGCTCGTGCCTGAACAGGCCCGCTTTGTCGGCCTGTCCGGCGAAGAGCTGGTGAACCACCTTCTGGAGACTGCGCAATGCGACGACTGATGCGATTCATCCGCGCACGCAGCGACAACGCATCGGCAGCTGATAGCAGCCAGACGCAGCGCCGCCTTCCTGGCTGGCGGGCAATTGCCGCCACGGTGATGGTGGTCCTTCTGGCCGGCGGCGGTATCGGCGTTTATCTCGAACGCGGCCACCTCGCCGACATTCTTGTCGCCACCTCGGCAGATGCCGGCCTGAAGCTGGAACATATCGAGGTCTATGGCCGCACGCACACGCCGAAAGATGTATTGCTTGCCGCCAGCGAACTGACCCTTGGCGAACCGATGCTGAGCATCTCGCTTCCTGACCTGCATGCCCGTCTGTCCACCATCGGCTGGATTGAGGATATCGCTATCGAGCGCGAGATGCCGTCAACCATCCGCTTGTTGCTGACCGAACGCCTTCCGATGGCGTTGCTGCAGACTGTCGATGGCCACCGGGTCATCGATGCCAGCGGCACCATCATCACCGGCGCTGACCCGTCGGCCTTCAGCCATCTGACCGTGGTGGCTGGCAAACAGGCTGCCGGCAAGGTGGCCCCAATCCTGAATATCTTGCGCACCGAGCCTGAGCTTTATGCCGAGGTCTGGGCCGTCACCTTCCAGTCAGAACGGCGGTGGGATGTGCATCTGCGCAGCGGCATTCGTGTGCGCCTGCCGGAAGGCGATCCGCGCACCGCCTGGTCACGGCTTGCCATGATCGACCATTCCAAGCGCATTACCGATCGTGATCTTGCTGTGATCGACATGCGCGTGCCCGACCAGATGATCGTCGAACCGAACATTCCGGTTCGCGGAAAGGGGAGCAAGACATGAAGTTGCGCCGCGCCCGTCACAGCCGCCGGCCATTCGGCATTCTCGATATCGGCAGTTCAAAAATTTGCTGCATGATCGGCGAGCATGACAAGAATGGCGGGGTTCGCCTTCTCGGACAGGGAACGCATGCCTCGGGCGGCATTCGTGCCGGAGAGGTCACGGCACTTGCCGCTCTCAGCGATGCTATCGGCAATGCTGTGCAGACGGCCGAGCGCGCCGCCGGCGTTTCGATGAATGCCGTCAGTGTAGTGCTGGCTGGTGGCAGCCCGCGCTCCAGCTTCCGCACGCAGGCCATCACCATGTCTGACAGCACTGTCAGCCGACGCGATGTGCGCCGCCTTCTCGACCGGTCCGGTGCGCAGGAAATTGATAGCGCGCTGCAGCTCATGCAGCTTCATCCGCTGCATTACAGCCTTGATGACATCCGCGGCATTTCCGATCCGGTTGGCATGCGCGGACGTGAACTGACCGTTGATTTCCTGACTGTCGTGGCAAACCGTACCCATCTTGCCAACATCATCGAGGCACTGGCCCAGAACCATCTTGGTGTGGAACGGTTTATCCATGCCGGGTACGCAGCAGGGCTGGCCTGTCTTGGCAATGAAGAACGCGAAGTTGGCAGCACCGTCATCGACCTGGGCGGCGGCACCTCTTCAGCAGCGATCTTCATGGATGGCAAGCTGATCTATATCGACACTGTGCCGGTTGGCGGCCAGCATGTATCGACCGATATCGCCCGTATTCTGTCAACACCACTGGCCACAGCCGAACGGTTGAAGGCAGTTCATGGTGCCATCACCCCGATCGATACCATGGCGGCAGCCCCCTCGCCGGTGCGCGAAGCCCTGAAAATGGGTCATTCGGACAATATCATGCTGCCCGGCGTCGGCGATCACATCGAGGTCGATGGCAAGATGATCGACCGCAGCCTGCTCAGCGCCGTCATCCGCCCACGCGTTGAGGAAATCATCGAACTTCTGACCGACAGGATGCGGGCCGTGCGCATGGATTACGCCGCCGGCAACCGCTTTGTCCTGACCGGCGGTGGCAGCCAGATGACCGGCATTGCCGATTTTTGCGCCCAGGTCGCAGGCAAGAGCGTCGGTATCGGCGAGCCAGCCAGTATCGGCAATTTGCCAACCGAAGAGACCAGCCGGTCCAGCGCTGCTGCTATCGGCGCCCTTATTCACGTCAGCCGTCTGACCGAGGACGACCCGGCCGAACGTCAGACAAGGACCCTGCCCCATGGCCCGATCGAACGATTGGGCGCGTGGTTCCGGGACAATATCTGAGAAAGGAGCATCCAAAATGCAGCCTTGTACATTGACGCATCCGCTTGCCGCTCCATCGGCCGGCCTTGACGTCAGACACATCAATTTCGCTCGCGGGGCCGTCGGGCCATTCCAGCGCCCGCACCCAACTGCTGCCGCGCCCTTGAGCGTTTCGGTACCGGCAGCCCCATGGTCAACCATCACAAAAGGGAGACTCGCATGACCATCAACCTCTCCGTTCCGCAAACCATGCAGGAACTGCGCCCACGTATCACCGTAGTCGGTGTTGGCGGGGCTGGCGGCAATGCCGTCAACAACATGATCAATGCTGATCTGGATGGCGTCGACTTTCTGGTCGCCAACACAGACGGTCAGGCACTGGCGCATTCACTCGCCGGTCGCAAGATTCAGCTTGGTACAGCCATAACCCAGGGTCTTGGTGCCGGATCGCAACCGGATGTCGGACGCGCCGCTGCCGAGGAAAGCATGGAAGCCGTGATGGGCGAACTTGCTGATTGCAACATGGTGTTCATTACCGCCGGTATGGGTGGCGGCACTGGCACCGGGGCTGCCCCGGTTATTGCCCGTGCAGCCCGCGAACGCGGCATCCTGACTGTCGGTGTTGTCACCAAGCCCTTTGACTTTGAGGGGCAGCGCCGGATGGCGCAGGCCGAAGCCGGTATCGAAGAGATGCAGGCCTATGTTGACACGCTGATCGTCATTCCGAACCAGAACCTGTTCCGGCTGGCGAATGAGCGGACCACCTTTGCTGATGCGTTCCACATCGCCGATACCGTGTTGCACCAGGGTGTTGCCGGTGTCACCGATCTGATGATCAAGCCCGGCCAGATCAATCTCGACTTCGCCGACATTCGTGCGGTAATGAGCGAGATGGGCAAGGCCATGATGGGCACTGGCGAGGCATCGGGCGAAAGCCGGGCCACGCAGGCTGCTGAAGCAGCGATCAATAACCCGCTGCTGGACGACATCACCATGCAGGGTGCGCGCGCCGTATTGATCAACGTCACCGGCGGTCTTGATATGACCCTGTTCGAGGTTGATGAAGCCGCCAACCGGGTCCGCCGCGAGGTTGACAGCGAGGCCGTGATCATCTTCGGGTCCACCTTTGATGAAAAGCTGGAAGGTGTGATGCGGGTGTCCATTGTTGCCACCGGCATTGAAGCCGTTGCAGGCGCGGGTGCACGCCCGATGCCGTCACCGGCAACCTTGTCATCATCCGGCAACGTGTCGCGTACATCGACCATCATCTCGCCTGCCGCTGCTTCACCCGTTGGCACATCAGCTACAGATGCTGCCAAGCCATCGGTTGTTACTGCCGACACAAACGTGACTGCAAAGCCGACAGAAAGCGCCAGTGATAATGGCGCGGATAATAATGCTGATGGGGACAGCGACAGCGATGATATTGCATCGAGTGCATCCAGAACGCTGCCAACAATGCCGGCCATGCCGTCTGCTCCCACTGCGTCAGCTGATGACAGGGTCGAGACAAAAGCAGATGCCGACATGACGACTGCATCAGCGCCCGAGCCGATCCGCAGTGCTGGCAGCATCGATGGCAATGCGCCCTACGAGCCGGGGTTTGTTGCCACGAAGAAGACCTCGCGCCTGGCCTTCCTGTCGACCGGCAAGCCGGCACCACGTACACCTGCTCCGGCAGACGCGGCTATGCCGATATTCTCGGACAAGCCGACAGCTGCACCTGACGGGTCTGCAAACAGTAGCGATGCCACTACAGATGCCACTAAAGATGACAGGCAGATGTCGCTGGATGAAGCCATCACGCGCGAACGTGCGGCAGCAAGCCTTGCCACCAACCTTGGTGCATCAGCCAGCACGTCGGAGGCTGCACCCGCAGCAATCAGCGCGCCGGAAGCACCTGTCAGCAAACCCGCAACAGCATCGATGGTCGGTGACAGCCCTGCAGATGTCGCTACGGCGCGTCGTGAGGCCTTTGTACCGCCAGCACCAGCCCCGCTTCCCGAAGCTGAGTCTGTGCCGGCAACAAATGTCGGTCGCACAAGCCTGATCAACAAGATTTCGGGCCTGTGGACCAGCAAGTCGCAGGTTGAGGCTGATACAGATCGGCGCGAGCCGGCAGTGGAGACATCCGCTCCGGTCGACAATACTCCGTCGATCCTTGACCTGCCGCGGGCTGACGCCATTACGCATCTGGCCGAACCAAAGCCGAAGCCGTCGCTTGAAACCGCAGGGGATGATCTGGAGATTCCGGCATTCCTGCGTCGCCAGGCCAACTGACGAACCCCGTCATAGCGACAAAACAACAAAAACAGGACCTCGCACCGGGATGCGGGGTCCTTCTTTTTTTGCCCCTTTATGATCGGTTTTGACTATGCGGCATGTCGCTGAAAAATGTGCCATATAACAGCGCTGATCATTGTAACAAGCGGTAACTAAACGTGATTTGTGGCTGGTGTTGTCTGTGTCTAGTGTGAAAGCCGGAACAAACGGGGTCGTTCAGCACAACTCCGAAATCGACTAACCCGAATTCGACCAACCCCAAGATGGCTAACCCCAAGGCGGCTAACCCGAATTCGATTAAACGGCATAACAGACTTCGCAGGCACTAAACTTTCAGGCGGGAACATGTTCAGCGATCAACCGATGCAGACTACGGTCCGTGATGTCGTCACCTTTGACGGTATCGGACTGCATTCAGGACGCTTTGTCCATCTCGCAGTATACCCGGCGCCAGCCAATACCGGCATCCAGTTCAAGCGTATTGATGTCACTGAAAACCGCCAGACGATAGCCGCCCATCCCGACAATGTCAGAAAAGCCCGCCTGTGCACGCGCATCGAAAATGCTGACGGTGTCAGGCTGGAGACAGTCGAACATCTGATGGCTGCCTTTGCGGGCCTTGGTGTTGACAACGCTCTTGTCACGATCGACAGCGGTGAGGCACCGATCCTTGATGGCAGCAGCCTGCCATTCGTAAGCGCATTGATGCAAGCTGGCCTGGCCACGCTGCCAGTGCGCCGCCGTACAATGGTGATCACGGATACGGTGCGCGTTGAGCATGCTGGTGGCTGGGCGATGATTGAGCCGTGTGACCGGCTGGAAATTGATGCCGAGATTGATTTTGAAGATCCGGCAATCGGTCGTCAGCGCTTTCACTATATTCATGGCGATGGCCAGTTCGAAACACAGCTTGCAGCCGCACGCACCTTTTGCCAGATGCGTGACGTGGCCGCGATGCAGAATGCCGGGCTTGCGCTTGGCGGATCGCTCGACAACGCCGTTGTCGTTGAAAACGGGCGCATCCTGAATGATACCGGTCTGCGGATGAAGCATGAATTTGTGCGCCACAAGATTCTTGATTGCCTTGGCGATCTGTATCTTCTGGGCATGATGCTGCGCGGCAAGGTTACGGCCTCACGCCCTGGCCACGCTATCTGCGCTGATCTGATCACCACCTTGTGGGATGCCACTGAATCCTACCGGATCGTCGAAGAAGGCGCTCTTGTCGGACATTCAGACGGGTACGCCCTTCCCGAGGTTGCAGCAGCAGCAGCTGTCTGACTGGTCAGCCCTCCTCCACCCTCGAGGATCGAACCTGATTTCGGCGCAGATTTCAGTCAACGCAACTCGGCCTTTTCAGGTGGCCCCCGAGTGGTTATTGTGGGCTCTCGCTGAACGCCTTCCGGAGATGCCCCGTGGCCAACCCTTTGATCCCAGTGATTGCCTCTGCCGTGTTGATCGGGCTTGCTGCCTGTTCAACGCCGGACATACCGGAACAGGTCGAACGCCCGGCCAATGAGTTGTATGACGAGGCGCTGCAGCTTGCAAAATCGGGTGAGCCTGACAAGGCAGCACCAAAATTCGAGGAAGTTGAACGCCAGCATCCCTATTCCGATCTCGCCGTGCGCGCGCAGATCATGGCGGCCTGGTCCTTCTATCAGAGCAATGATTATCCGCGCGCTGTCGCCTCGCTGGAGCGCTTCATCGAACTGAACCCGGCCGACCCGATGGTTGAATATGCGCATTATCTGCGCGCGCTCAGCTATTACGAGCAGATCGTGAATGTTGAACGTGATGCCGAAATGACGATGCTGGCGCTGAATGCCTTTGAAGACCTGCTGCGTCGCTTTCCTGATGGCGAATATGGCCGTGATGCACAGCTGAAGGCCGATCTTGCGCGGTCACATCTTGCTGGCAAGGAAATGGCCGTTGGCAGGTTTTATGCTGAACGCGGTTATCACGCCGCTGCCCTGCGCCGCTTTGAAAAAGTTGTCGCCAGCTATCAGACGACAAATCAGGTGCCCGAGGCACTATACCGCATGGTTGAGGTTTATCTTGCCCTCGGACTTGTTGACGAGGCTGACCGCGTCGGATCTGTGGCGGTCTACAACTATCCTGATTCCTTCTGGACGAAAGAGCTGCTTGCCCTGGCCCAAGACCCGTCACGCAAGCTGCCGAAAGGCATGTTCGAACGGGCCATTGATTCCGTTGCCGGACTGTTCGACCGAGAGTGATGCTGCACAGCCTTAGCGTTTCAAACATTGTCCTGATCGAACGCCTGACCCTGACCTTCGATACCGGCCTGACTGTGCTGACCGGTGAAACCGGGGCCGGCAAGTCCATTCTGCTTGATGCGCTGGGCCTTGCGCTTGGCAGCCGGGCAGATTTCCGTCTGATCCGCGAAGGGGCTGACAGCGCGCAGGTGGCCGCCAGCTTTCATGTCGACCCGTCACACCCGGTCTGGATACGCCTCGCCGAGGCAGAAATTCCGGTTGATGACACGCTGATCCTGCGCCGTCGCCTGAAGGCTGATGGCAAATCATCAGCCAGCATCAATGATGTGCCAGTATCGGCAACGCTGTTGCGGGAAGCAGGTGACAGGCTTGTCGAAATTCAGGGCCAATTTGAAGGTCGCGGCCTGCTGGATGTGGCAACGCATGTCACCTTGCTGGACCGCGCGGCAGCGCATGACGATATTCTGGAAAAACTGGCCACCGGCTGGAACAGCTGGCTGCAGGCGCAGCGCAATCTGGCGCAGGCCAAGCGCGATCTGGAAAAGGCGCGGGCCGAAGAAGAATGGCTGCGTGATGCTGTGGAACAGCTTGATCTTCTGGCCCCGCAACATGGTGAGGAAGACGAATTGTCAGCCGAGCGTGAACGCCTTGCCAATGTCGGGCGTATTGGCGAAAGCCTGGCAACTGCGGATGAAGCCGCCTTTGGCGATGCCGGCGCGCAGTCAATGCTTGGCCGTGCCCGCGCCGCCCTTGAAAAGGCCGCGCCGCTGTCTGGCGGTCTTCTGGATGAGGCACAGGCCGCGCTTGAACGTGCTGATGCCGAACTTGCCGAAGCCAGCGCCGCGATCAGCGGTGCCGGTCATGCGCTGGAAAGCGATCCGGCGCGCCTGCAGGCGGTGGATGACAGGCTGCATGAATTGCGCCAGCAGGCCCGCAAGCATGATTGCAACCCGGATGATCTGTCTGACGTGCACGCACGCCTTGCCGCCAATCTTGCGGGCATCGAGGATTCAGCAGGCGCGCTGGCCGGCCTTGCCGACAATGAACGCCAATGGCGCGATTACTATCGCCAGGTGGCCGATGTGGTGGCTGCCAACCGGGCGCGTGCCGCGGCGCGACTTGATATGGCGGTTGGTGCTGAATTACCGCCGCTGAAGCTTGATGGCGCCACTTTTACAACCCGGATCACCGACCTGCCGCCCGAACAGTTCGGGCCACTTGGCACCCAGCAGGTGCGCTTTGAGGCCAGCACCAACAAGGGCATGAAGGCTGGCCCGATTGACCGCATTGCATCCGGCGGAGAACTGGCGCGTTTCCTGCTGGCCCTAAAAGTATCGCTGGAAGATGATGCCACCGGCCGCACCCTGATCTTTGACGAGGTTGATTCAGGCGTTGGCGGCGCAGTTGCCGCGGCGGTGGGTGAACGCCTGTCGCGCCTTGGCACCGCAACACAGACGCTGGTGGTCACCCATTCACCGCAGGTTGCTGCCAAGGGCGACCATCATATGCGGATTGCCAAGACCGCCACAGATGATGGCGTGATCAGCGGCACCGAACCGCTGGACAAGGATGCCCGCACCGAAGAGATTGCCCGCATGCTGGCGGGTGAACAGATCACGGCGGAGGCCCGCGCCGCCGCACTGGCGTTGCTGCAGAACCGGATGGGCTGACATGTCTGGTGATCACGACAAGGACCTGGCAGGACTGCGCCCCGGCACCGCCTCTCCGGCCACGATGACAACAGATAAAGCAGCCGCCGAACTGGCCAGCCTGGCGGAAGCGATCGCCTTTCATGATCAACGCTATCACGGCGATGATGCGCCAGTTGTCACCGATGCCGATTATGATGCGTTGGTGGCCCGCAATGGTGAACTGGAAGCCGTTTTCCCCGCCCTTGTGCGTTCTGACAGCCCCAGCCTGCGCGTCGGCACACCAGCCGCCGACGGTTTTGGCAAGATACGTCATGCTCGCCCGATGCTGTCACTGAATAACGGGTTTACTGACGAAGATATTATCGATTTTGGTACCCGTATCCGGCGGTTTCTGTCTCTGGGTGAGGATGACGAGCTGGCCTTCACTGCAGAACCGAAGATCGATGGCCTGTCGTTGTCACTGCGCTATGAGAAGGGCCGCCTGACACAGGCCGCAACCCGCGGGGACGGTACCGAAGGTGAAGATGTAACGGCAAATGTTCGGGGCGTGTCTGCCATTCCCGCCACCCTCGCTGGCAGCCCGCCTGACATTCTTGAGGTGCGGGGCGAGCTGTATATGGACAGGCGGGATTTTATCGCCCTCAACGCAGCGCAAAAACAGGCTGACGGCAAGATTTTTGCCAACCCGCGCAATGCGGCGGCCGGATCGCTGCGGCAAAAGGATGCCAGCGTGACAGCGTCGCGCAATCTGCAGTTCTTTGCATACGCGCTGGGTGAGGTCAGTACCCCGCTTGCCAGCACCCATGCTGACAGCCTTGCCGCCCTGAAATCATTTGGTTTCAGCGTCAATGAGCTGTCCACCCGTTGCACTGACAGCGACGCGCTGCTGGCACATTATGCAAAAATTGGCAGCCAGCGTGCTGATCTCGGCTATGATATCGACGGCGTGGTCTACAAGGTTGACCGCCATGATTATCAGGAGCGGCTCGGCCAGGTGGCGCGGGCTCCGCGCTGGGCGCTGGCGCATAAATTCCCGGCAGAACAGGCGGAAACCGTGCTGAATGCCATCGACATTCAGGTTGGGCGCACGGGTGCGCTGACCCCGGTGGCGCGCCTTGCCCCGGTCACTGTTGGCGGTGTTGTTGTCTCCAACGCCACCCTGCATAACGAGGATGAAATTCGCCGCAAGGATATCCGCGTTGGTGACCGCGTCGTCATTCAGCGCGCCGGTGATGTGATCCCGCAGGTGGTGCGGGTGCTGACCGAAATGCGCCAGCCTGACAGTGCTGAGTTTGTCTTTCCCGACAGCTGTCCGGAATGTGATGCCCCGGCCATTCGCCCCGAGGGCGAGGCCGTGCGGCGCTGCACCAATACGCTGGACTGTCCGGCACAGCGTCTTGAATGGCTGAAACATTTCGTGTCGCGTGATGCCTTTGACATTGAAGGACTTGGCGCACGCCAGATCGACCAGTTTGTGACGCTTGGCTGGGTATCACGGCCTGCCGATATCTTCCGGCTTGCTGCGCGGCGTGATGATATGGCGGGGCTGGACGGTTACGGCGATATCTCGATCAACAATCTGCTGGCCGCGATCGAAGCCCGGCGCAGCATCGGTTTTGAACGTGTGATCTTTGCCCTCGGCATTCGCCAGATCGGCCAGGCAACCGCCCGCCTTCTGGCCCTGCATTACGAAACGCCCGATGCGCTGATGGCCGCCACCGCTCCCGATGCAGACAAGGACACCAGCGCGGCAGAGCTGGTTGAGATCGATCAGATTGGTGACTCGATGGTGGCCGATTTCATGGGTTTCTTTACGCGTGAGGGCAACCGCGATGCGGTCAGCGACCTGTTTGCGCAGATCAGCATCATCCCGCCCGAACGTCCGGCTGATGACAGTCCGGTCAGCGGCAAAACCATTGTCTTTACCGGCACCCTGACCGGCATGTCGCGCGCCGAAGCAAAGGCGCGTGCCGAAGGGCTGGGCGCAAAAGTGTCCGGTTCGGTGTCAGCCAAGACCAATTTTCTGGTTGCCGGTGCCGATGCCGGATCAAAAGCGCGCAAGGCAGCCGCGCTGGGGGTAACCGTCCTCAGCGAAGAGGAATGGCTGACGATGATCGGTGGCAATTAGCCCGTAACCGATAGGCTTGACCTATTACGGCCAGGTCTTCCTAAACCGGTGCGCAGGCAGCGGTCAGCCAGTCAAGGCATGCCGTCTCACCGGCCAGTTCAGGGGCCAGCTTTTCCATAACCTCGGCATGATAGGCGTTCAGCCAGTCACGCTCAGTTGGAAGCAGCAGGTCCGCATCGATCAGATCACGGTCGATCGGGCAGAGCGTCACGGTTTCAAACCCGCTGAACCCCTTGTCATCGGGCGCAGTGACAATCACCAGCGTTTCCGTGCGGATTCCCCAGGCACCTGCCTGATAGCAGCCAGGCTCATTCGACAGCAACATGCCGGGCAACAACGCCTCGGTGCCACGCTTGGAAATGCTGGCAGGCCCCTCATGCACCTGCAGCACATGCCCTACCCCGTGGCCGGTGCCATGTGCATAATCCAGTCCAAGTGACCACATCGGCGCACGGGCCAGCGAATCAATCTGCTGGCCTGTTGTACCCGCTGGAAACCGGGCCAGCGCAACAGCGATATGGGCGCGCAGCACAGCTGTAAAGGCGCACCGCATCTGGGCATCGGGCGTGCCGATCGCAACGGTGCGGGTGATGTCTGTCGTGCCGTCATTATAATGCGCGCCTGAATCCACCAGCAGCAGGCTGTCTGTCTGCAGCACACTGTCCTGCCCGGCGATGGCCCGGTAATGGACAATCGCACCGTTCGGGCCGCTGCCGCAGATGGTATCAAAACTTGATGCAATGAAATGCGGGCTGGCCTTGCGCAACGACAGCAGATGCGCGGCGATATCAGATTCCGCCATTCCGTTGCCGCCGCCCACCGACAACCAGTGCAGAAAGCGCACCATCACCGCGCCATCCTCAATATGGGCGCGGCGCGTTCCGGCACATTCAGCCGAATTCTTTTGCGCCTTCATCACGGTAACCGGGCAAGCAGCCTCAACCAGCTTCGCCCCACAGGCGGCAAGCGGCGCATACAGCGCTTGCGGCAGGCTGGCTGGTTCAAACTGGATGACCGCACCTTCCCCATATCCGGCGCGCGGGTCAATCAGCGCATCAAATTGTTCCAGCGCGACAATCGCCGCCTCATTCGCCAGATCGCCTTCCATCACCGGCGCGAGGCTGGCGACATCCCCCAGGATCAGCAGCCCGTTTTCCCGGTGATACAGGGCAAACACCAGATTGACCGGCGTATTGGCCAGATCATTGCCGCGGATATTGACCAGCCAGTTCACCGCATCAACACGGCTGATCACCACGGCATCAGCGCCGCTATCTGCCAGCTTTTTGTCCAGAACAGCCAGTTTTTCGGCCATCGTCTGACCTGCCACACGGTCCGGCATGCGAAACGGACGGGCGGCACCGCGCTGTGGACGACCAGTGCCCCACACCGCATCTATCGGGTTTTCAGACTGCGCAAGAAGTGTGGCACCGGCCTGACGGCAGGCTTTTTCCAGACGCTTGTATCCGGCAACCGTTACCAATGACGGATCGACCCCGATACGCCTTCCATCTGCGCCGGCCTCGGTCAGCCAGCTGGCCAGACTTGCCTCGGGCAGGGTATGTGTCGACCAGACCGCCGGGTCGGACTGGTTCGCCATCTGCAATGTATAGCGACCATCACTGAACAGCGCTGCCGCATCATCAAGGATCACGCCATAACCGGCCGATCCGGTAAACCCGCTGATAAAGGCAAGCCGCTCTTCGCTTGGTGGCACCTCTTCACCCTGAAACATGTCTTCACGGCCAACATACCAGCCATCCAGCCCGGCATTCTTGATGGCGGCACGAAGGCTTTGCATACGCGCAGCAGTAGCGGTCATCTTGAACTCTCTTGAATCATTTATGGTTCTGTCTGCGAGCCTTTCGGGTGACTCTTTGCATAAGTGGTCAGCTTGCCACAGACGGTAAATAGCACCAAGTGGCTCGGACATGCCTGCATCTGCGCGTCTATGGACTATCTAAGCGCGCATGATCAGGGTGGTCCAGTCCCCGATGACCAGCCGCCGCGCGCGCCGCGCACCATGCGCCGCAAAGCGTGCCTCAACCATATCTGCCTGTTCATTCAGGATGCCCGACAGGATAATCCATCCCGCAGCGGCCGTACTGGCCACAAGATCGCGCGCCATGCCGCATAATGGTCCGGCCAGAATATTGGCAAACACCAGATCATAGGGCCCAGCGCCACGCACCGACGGCGCATCAAAGCCGGTCGATACCACACAGCGCATACGGTGGCGCGCAATGCCGTTGATCCGCCGGTTTTCAACCGCCGTCCGCACTGCCACCGGATCATTGTCGGCAGCAATCACCGTGCTTGCCGGGCGGGCACGCAACGCGCCAAGACCAAGGATGGCCGACCCGCACCCCATATCGAGCACGCGCCAGCGCGACTTGCGATATGTCCTGAAAATAGTTTCTGCAGCGCGCAAACACCCTTCGGTCGTCGGATGGGTGCCCGACCCGAACGCCTGCGCAGCCTCAACCAGCAACGGCCAGCTTGCTGCCGGCCTGCGGCGCGTCACATGGCTGCCATAGACCCAGAAGCGGCCAATATGGCGCGGCGGAAAGGCGGCGCGGTTCTCGGCCAGCCAGTCACGATGTGCCAGCGCCTCAACGCTGACCGTCACGGCCGGCAAGCCCAGCGCCTCAAACTGCCGGGCCAGCAGCGCATCGATAATCCCGGCATCAGGTGCATAGCTGAACAGCGCTTCAATCTGCCAGGCGCCGGCGCCATCGCGAAGATGTGCTGTCGCTTCGGCATCCAGCAATTCCGAAAACACCATCTCGAGCCGGCTTACCTGTGCCGCGCCAAGGTCTGCGTCAAGACCCAGCCGCACCGCCCACAGGCGCGGCATGTCAGTATCTGGCTGCATGGTCATGGCTTGCTGACAAATCCGGCTACCACTTTCTTGCTGCCCGCCTTGTCGAAAGCAATCTCCAGCTTGTCACCATCAATATGCGTGATGTTGCCCATCCCGAACTTCTGATGAAAGACCCGCTCGCCAAGGGCGAATTCGGTCTTGTTGTTGCTGGCTCTGAAGCCGTCATCAATGCCGCCAGCACGCCGTTCCGCCATACGCCGCCATCCCGGCCCGTATCCGCCGCGCGTCTCGCCGCTGCCGCCAAAGCTGCTGTCACCCGACATTTGCACCTGCGCTGCGCGGCCAAAGGGAATGGCACCGCCAAGACCCTGCGCGATATCCTCAATCACGGTTTCGGGCGGCAGTTCCTGGACAAAGCGCGACGGGATGGATGACTGCCACTGCCCGTGAATGCGCCGACTGCCCGCAAAGCTCAGCTGGACAGTCTTTCGTGCACGGGTAATCCCGACATAGGCAAGCCGCCGTTCTTCCTCCAGCCCGACCGCGCCATTCTCGTCAATCGTGCGCTGGCTTGGAAAAATGCCCTCTTCCCATCCGGGCAGGAACACCGTATCGAACTCCAGCCCCTTGGCCGCATGCAGCGTCATCAGCGTCACTTCGCCGGTCTCACTTTCGCGGTCGCCGTCCATGACCAGCGAGATATGTTCGAGGAACCCCTGCAGCGAGTCAAAATCCTGCATCGCGTTGACCAGTTCGGTCAGATTCTCCAGCCGCCCTTCTGCTTCCGGCGATTTGTCTGCCATCCACATGCCGGTATATCCCGATTCATCCAGCACTATCTTGGCAAGATCGGTGTGATGCATGCTGCCGACTGAGTCACGCCAGCGCCGTATATTCTGGCAGAATTCTCCCAGCGCGTTGCGCGCTGCCGGCCGTAATTCATCGCTTTGTGACAGGTCAATCGCCGCGGCCAGCAATGGCTTGTCCGACGCCCGCGCCTGCATGTGCAACGCCTGAATACTGGCCGTACCGAGCCCGCGCTTCGGTGTGTTGATGATCCTTTCAAACGCCAGATCATCAGCCGGTTGCGCAATCAGGCGCAGATAGGCGATGGCGTCGCGAATCTCGGCACGTTCATAGAATCTTGCACCAACCACCCTGTAGGGCAGGCCAATGGCAATAAAGCGTTCTTCAAATTCGCGCGTCTGGAAGCCGGCCCGCACCAGAACGGCAATCTGCGACAGATCCTGCCCGTCAGCATGCATCGCCTCGATGTCTGCCGAGACCGCGCGCGCTTCATCCGCGCCATCCCAATAGCCGTTCACCCGCAGCTTTTCGCCCGCGTCAGCCGAGGTATAGAGCGTCTTGCCAAGACGGCTTTCATTATGCGCGATGATCCCTGATGCCGCGGCCAGAATATGCCCGGTCGACCGGTAATTCTCTTCCAGCCGGACAATGGCAGCGCCCGGAAAGTCGCTTTCGAACTTCAGAATGTTGCCGACCTCGGCCCCGCGCCAGCCATAGATCGACTGATCATCATCACCAACACAGCACAGGTTGCGCTCGGTCCCGGTCAGCAGACGAAGCCACAGGTACTGGGCCACGTTAGTGTCCTGATACTCATCCACCATGATATGGGTGATTCGCGCATGATATTCAGCCAGCACATCAGGGTGCGATTGCAGCACTGTCAGCATATGCAGCAGCAGATCGCCGAAATCGACCGCATTCAGCGCCAGCAGTCGCGCCTGATAGGCGGTATACAGCTCACGCATCTGGCCGTTCGCCAGATCGCCCGCCTCGGCAGCGCCGATCTTCTCAGGTGTCAGCCCGCGGTCCTTCCAGCGCTGGATCACCCCGCCAAGAAGCCGGGCAGGCCATCGCTTGGCGTCGATATTCTCCACCTCCATCAACTGCTTGATCAGCCGAATCTGGTCATCCACATCGAGAATCGTGAAGTCAGAGCGCAGCCCGACCAGATCGGCATGGCGGCGCAGCATCCGCGCCGCAATCGCATGAAAGGTGCCAAGCCAGGCCTGTTCGGCCAATGGCCCAACCATTGCCGAAACCCGCGATTTCATCTCGCGTGCGGCTTTGTTGGTAAAGGTCACAGCAAGGATATTCCAGGGTTTTGCCGTACCAGTCGCCACAAGTTCGGCCAGCCGCGAAGTCAGAACGCGGGTCTTGCCGGTACCCGCGCCTGACAGGACCAGAACCGGGCCAGACAGGGTCTGCACGGCAACGCGCTGAGCCGGGTTCAGGCCATTCAACCAGGGATTTTCGGAGTGCGGAGCGGTTTGCATGGCGCCAAAGTCGCAAATCGCCGGGCACCGGTCAACGGGCCGATGCCAGGTGCGGCAATTCTTTTCTGCATTATAACAGCTGTGCGCGACTTGCCGATCAGGGTGATGCGTCCTGATATTTGCATTTAACGTTGCATGCTATATTCTGCAGCCTGACTGGAGGCGAACCCTTCGCGCTCTGCACTGTGTTTTTCAAGATTATGTTGGGCAATGGCATGATGAACCGCCAACGCTATATGCCAGGTGACAGCTTATCAGGTGATAAAGCGATTCCTGCCGCATTCGCGCCAGATCAGGGCAGCGTCGCCGGTGATTCACGCGCCAATCATGCCCCATCGGTGAACAGGCTTGCCACCAAAGCAGCGATTGTCGGCATGGCCTGCCTTATGGCCGCCTGTTCGACCACCCCTCCGGATGAACGCACCGATGAACGTGACACGTTCGAGAACGCCAATCGCAGCATCTATGATTTCAACATGAAGGCTGACACTTACGTGCTGGAGCCGGCCGCCGACCTTTATCGCAGTTCAGTGCCAGAAGGCGGTCAACGCGCTGTGGACCAGCATCTGCGCTGGGCAGCCATGCCGTCCACGGCCATCAACTCGACGCTGCAGGGCAAGTTTGAGAATGCCGGCCTCGCCACACTCAATTTTCTGGTCAACGGCCTCACGCTTGGCTTTGCTGACCTGACCAACGATGAAGACACGATCGAACAGGAAGATTTCGGCCAGACGCTTGCTGCCTACAAAACACCACAGGGACCTTATGTCATGATGCCCCTGCTTGGTCCGCGTACGGGCCGCGCGCTGGCTGGCAATGTTGTTGATTTTGCGATGAACCCACTGCGTGTGTTCGGCAGCGGCAAGGAAGTGCGCGCCCTGCGTCAGGCACAGGCACCGGTCGGTGCGGTCAGTTTCCGGGCAAAGACGTTTGATGCCTTCAACGAGGTCAAATACAATGCCATCGACCCCTATGCCCGCACACGCTCGTTCTACTACCAGACGCGGCTCGGCCTTCTTGAAGACCGCGTGACCGGTGCCAGCACAACATCCGAAGATGCATTCGAGTTCCTGTTCGATGAATAGCTCGCCAATCACCACACCAATAATCATCCCCGCATCAGCTGCCCTGCGCAGCATTGTGATGCCGGGTCTGTTGGCGCTCACCATGGTCATCTGCGGCATGATCGCCCCGGTACCGGCTGCCGCCACGGACCAGCAAGACGCCGCCACTGCCGTTGTCGAGGCGCTGATCAGCGATGTTGAGGCGTTGCTGGAGGTAAAAGATGCCAGCATGGATGACCGCAGATCGGCGATCACAGCGCTTCTTGATGCGCATTTTGCAATGGACACCATTGCCGCCTTTTCCACCGGCCCTTATTGGCGCGCTGCAACACCCGAAGAACGCGATGAATATAAACGCGTGTTTCGTGAGGTGCTGGTCAGCACCATTCTGGGTAATTTCGATCAACTTTACGGGCTTGAATACACTGCCGGCAAGGCAACCCCAAAAGGGGACCGGTTTGTGGTTGTCAGCGGTATTTTTGCCGACACCACCGGTGCACGGCCTCAGGTTGCGGTGAACTGGCGTGTCATCACCCGCAAAGGCAAGCCGATCAAGCTGTTCGACATCGAGATTGAAAACCTGTCATTGCTGGTTACCCAGCAGCAGGAAAATGTTGCTGTCATCCGCAAGAACAAGGGCCGGTTCAGCGCGCTTATCGACGTGATTCGCGATCGTATCCCGGCTCAATAACCGCCAGCAAAGCTGCGCCTCACCATAAGGGGCCGCGCGATAACAAACCCGGTATCAGACGGTCCCGTGCATCCCGGACTTACCGGCTGATCGGCTTGTATTTGATGCGGGTCGGGCGGTCAGCCTCGGCACCAAGGCGGCGCTTGCGATCAGCCTCATATGCCTCGTAATTGCCCTCGAACCATTCAACATGGCTGTCACCTTCAAAGGCGAGGATATGCGTTGCAATCCGGTCAAGGAACCAGCGATCGTGGCTGACCACAACCGCGCAGCCGGCAAATTCTTCCAGCGCTTCTTCCAATGCACGCAGCGTGTCGACATCCAGATCATTTGTCGGTTCGTCAAGCAGTAGCAGATTGGCCCCGCTTTTTAACATTCGGGCCAGATGCACACGGTTTCGTTCACCACCTGACAGCTGGCCAACACGCTTTTGCTGGTCGCCGCCCTTGAAGTTGAACTGCCCGACATACGCGCGTGAGGGCATCGTACGCTTGCCAAGTTCAATTTCATCAAGCCCATCGGAAATCACTTCCCAGACGGTCTTGTCATTTTCCAGATCGTCACGCGACTGATCGACATAGCCAAGCTTTACCGTGTCACCAACGGTGAAGGCACCGGCATCAGGTGCCTCGCCGCCGGTAATCATCCGGAACAGCGTTGTCTTGCCGGCGCCGTTTGGTCCGATAACGCCAACAATGCCGCCCGGTGGCAGCCGGAATGACAGATCTTCAATCAGCAAACGCTCACCAAATCCCTTGCCCAGCCCGTTGGCATTGATCACCACATCGCCCAGACGCGGACCGGCCGGAATATGGATTTTGGCGGTATCAATCTGGCGATCATTCTCATCAGCCAGCATTTTTTCATAAGCGTTGATCCGCGCCTTTGATTTTGCCTGACGCGCTTTTGGCGCACTGCGCACCCAGTCCAGCTCCCGCGACAGCGACTTCACGCGCGCATCCTCGGCCTTGCCTTCCTGCTCAAGCCGCTTGTGCTTCTGCTCCAGCCAGCCTGAATAATTCCCCTCATAAGGAATGCCGGCGCCGCGATCGAGTTCCAAAATCCAGCCGGCGACCTCGTCGAGGAAATAGCGGTCGTGCGTGATGGTAACGACAGTGCCCGGAAAATCGTGAAGGAAGCGCTGCAACCAGGCGACGGATTCGGCATCCAGATGGTTTGTCGGCTCGTCAAGAAGCAGCATGTCCGGTGCGCTCAACAACAGCTTGCACAGCGCTACACGGCGCTTCTCACCACCTGACAGCTTGCCGACATCAGACTCGCCAGCAGGTACACGCAGCGCGTCCATGGCGATCTCGGCCTTGCGCTCAAGATCCCAGCCGTCAATCGCATCGATCTTTTCCTGAAGCTCGGCCTGCTCGGCGATAACCTCATTCATTTCATCGTCGCTCAGCTCCTCGGCAAATCGCGCGCTGACTTCGTTGAACCGGTCCATCAGCTCTTTGGCTTCACCCATGCCCGACAGCACGTTGCCAGTGACATCCATGCTCTCGTCCAGCTCTGGCTCCTGCGCCAGATACCCGACCTTGATCCCGTCGGCGGCCCAGGCGTCTCCATTATACTCACTATCCAGCCCCGCCATGATCTTCAGCAATGTTGATTTACCGGCACCGTTCAGGCCAAGAACGCCGATCTTTGCCCCGGGCAGGAATGACAAGCTGATATTCTTCAGAACTTCCTTGCCGCCGGGCCAGGTCTTGGACAGACGGTGCATGACATAGACATACTGGTGGCTGGACATGATTTTCCTCTTTCATTCAACGCGCCTTGCAAATGCCGATCACTATGGGGCATACGGCAAGCTGTGCGCCGGGTTACAATGCTGCTCACCTTCTAGCCGGTGCTGGAGGCAATCTCAACACGCAATCATCACCAATCCTGATGGCGGGCATGGCCGGCCTGTTATGGCTTATTCTCGGCTGACAGGTATGGCGGCACGCGCTGGTTGCCACAGCTGCGGTTTGCAATCTGTTGGAATCTCCTTTGCATAATGCGCGCGTGTCACTAAGGTGTTATCGATTTTGGCCAACAGTCAGGCGAACCGGACATGGGCGAGGACATACCCGCACTCGGGATCCTGATAGATCTGCCGCTTGCATTTCTCATGTGGGCGGCGATTCTGCGGTTTCTGCTGTCGATGGTAATCAAGGAAGACAGCCGCACCCCGGTCATGCGCTTTCTGAACAGCTTCATCATGCCGATTGTGCATGTCACCAGGTTTTTCACGCCAAGCTGGGTGATTGAACGCCTGGCACCGGTATATTTGGCCTTCTGGGTGTTTATCCTGCGCTATTATGTGATGCCGCTCTTCATCGGGTATGACATCAACGGGTTTGGCAGCCTGTCGATTGAATATCTGCTGATATCGGTGTGGGTCGAATACGGTTTCTAGCTGCCACCGGCGGAACACCTATTCGGGCACGACCATGATCGTCTGCACGCGCTTGCCATCAGCTGACAACTGCCAGATTTGCTGACCATCCGGTGTATCAACCACCAGGACCATGCCCGAACCATCGCTGCTTGCTGCCCTGATTTCGCTGCCAGCAGGTATCGCCAGCGTCAGGTCTGCAGGCGGCGCACTCATCCCGGCAAGGCGCGAGGCGATGGTCCCCACCACCACAATCGTCAGCACGATAATCAACACCCCCATGATAATCGCCGCCGCCTTGATCATTCCCAGATTGCGAACAATCGCCGACGGTGCCTCTTGCGGGCTGGAATTGGGTTCTGGCGGCGTGCTGGTCATGACAGGTCCCTTTCGGAGATGCAGGCTGGCGGCAAGGGTAACGGCTTTCAGTGTCGCTCTGTCGCAATATAGGCTAGGGTGACGCCCCATGACCAGTGAACTTGACCGCGACATCCTTGTCACCGCCCCGCCAGATGCCGGCGGCGTGCGCATTGACCGATTCCTTGCCACCGCTCTTGAAGACAATGCCGCATTGGACGCACCGCTGTCGCGCACCCGTATCAAGGCTCTGATCCAGAGTGGCGGCCTGTTTGAGGCCGGCGCCCCGCAGATCGACCCGTCCGCCACCGTGCGCGCCGATATTGAATACCGGCTGGTCTTGCCACCGGTGCGCGATGCGACGCCGCAGGGACAGGATATTCCACTGGATATCCTGTTTGAAGATGCGCATCTGATCGTCATCAACAAACCGGCGGGCCTTGTTGTTCATCCGGCCCCGGGCCAGCCCGATGGCACGCTGGTCAACGCGCTGATTGCGCATTGCGGCACCAGCCTGACGGGGATCGGCGGGGTGATGCGTCCGGGCATTGTGCACCGGCTCGACAAGGATACATCGGGCGTGATGCTGGCCGCCAAGAGTGATCGCGCGCATCAACGCCTGACAGAAATGTTTGCCGCGCATGATCTTGACCGCCGCTATCACGCGCTTGTCTGGGGCACCATCGCCGAACGCGACGGACGGATTGAGGCACCGCTGGGCCGGTCCAGCCGGGATCGCAAGAAACAGGCTGTTGTTCCGAATGGCCGCCATGCCGCCACCAACTGGGCCGGACTGCGCCAGCTTCCCCCCTTTGCCAGTCTTGTGGAATGCAAGCTGGAAACCGGTCGCACGCACCAGATCAGGGTGCATATGGCGCATATGGGCCACGGTGTGATTGGCGACCCGCTTTACGGACGTGCGCTGCGCAGCGGCCAGATGCCCGATGCCGTGTCGCGTGACTGTCTTGCCGCCCTGCGCGACTTTGCGCGCCAAGCGCTGCATGCCGCCAGCCTCGGATTTGATCATCCTGTCACGAAAGAAGCGCTGAACTTTGAAACCCCGATGCCCGATGACATGGCCGGCCTGATCAAGACCATCGAGCAGGCGATTGCCGCCCGCGCCCGCGGTGATGGCGGTTAAAGGGGTAAAATGCTGCGCAAATTGGCAAAATATTACAAAAAAATGACATAAAAACAGTATTAAGCGCGCAGTAACCCTCTTCAAAAGGGGCGTTAACCTCCCATATAGTCACCAACAAAAGACTTTTGCTAAATCCCGCCTTAATTCTGCTCGGATGGCGTGTTTTAGTTCTGCTATCGGCAAAAGCCGGTAATGAAGGCCGCTCCGTGCATCACGGCCTCCATGGGGGAACAGGACCATGGATGAACATGAATGGAGACAAGACGATGACGGCAAGAAAACAGGCGCTTCCCGCGCTCAGCCCGGATGGAAATCTCTCGCGCTATCTTGAGCAGATTCGCGCGTTCCCGATGCTCGAGCCGAAACAGGAATTCATGCTTGCCAAATCATGGAAGGACCGCGGCGATGTGGATGCCGCGCACCAGCTCGTGACAAGCCATCTGCGCCTCGTTGCGAAAATCGCCATGGGCTATCGCGGGTATGGCCTGCCTGTCGCCGACCTGATTTCCGAAGGCAATCTCGGCATGATGCATGCGGTCAAGAAATTTGAGCCTGACAAGGGCTTTCGCCTCGCCACCTATGCAATGTGGTGGATCAAGGCGGCCATTCAGGAATATATCCTGCGGTCATGGTCACTGGTGAAAATCGGTACTACGGCCGGCCAGAAAAAGCTGTTTTTCAACCTGCGCCGCGTCAAGGGCCAGATTCAGGCGATTGATGATGGTGATCTGCGTCCCGAACAGGTGACCGAGATTGCCACGCAGCTGGACGTATCCGAAGCCGAGGTCATCTCGATGAACCAGCGCATGGCCGGCAATGACCGGTCGCTGAATGTGCCTCTGTCGCGCGATGGCGAGGGCAGCGGTGAATGGCAGGACTGGCTGGAAGATGATGGTGAGGACCAGGAAACCACCTTTGCCGAGCATGAGGAATTTTCAGCGCGCAAATCGCTGATGATGACGGCGATGAAGGATCTGAATGAGCGTGAACAGCGTATCCTGCAAGCGCGCCGTCTGGCCGAACCCCCGCTGACGCTGGAAGATCTGGCATCGGAATTCGGGGTCAGCCGTGAACGTATCCGCCAGATCGAGGTGCGTGCGTTTGAAAAATTGCAAAAGGCCGTCCGCGATCAGGCCACCGCAATGAACCTGCTGCCGCACGGGGATGAAACCGCCGGGCTGCTGCCCGCATAGGCCACCCCTCACAATCACAGATGTGATGGGACCAAAAAAATAACCTTGCCGCGGTCGCCGAAGCGAGAGGCCGACATGGAGGTATTCAGGATCTCCAGCCCAACAAGCACTTGCCGTCTAGGAATGTTCTGCTAACCCACGGTAATTTCAATAAATTTTGGGTCATTCCGAATGCTTTTGGCTGTCTACAGATCGGGTTCACGCGTGTCGGCGTGCTTGATCAGCGCGTCAAAAAACGCGTCGACCCCCTTAAGGTCCATGACCTGACCGGCTGTACCGGGCAATGGGTTACCGGCCGGATTGCATGCACTGCCTGCACTGCATGCCCCCAGCACCGCGCAGAGGGTGATGATCATCACCAGATGGCCTATTGATGTTTTTCGAGACATGATGTTTCGGGACATGGCGTCCCCCTTCATAGTGGTCTTTTCCGGGCGCACGTAATCGAACACAGACATCCGGCCCTGGCGTCGGGCCGACCACTACGTAACAACGCACAGGCGAAGTTCCCGCCTATTTCCCAAAGGGTATTTTATTCGGCAAGCGACCCGACAAGGGGCTTTGTCCCTGTCATGGTCCATCGCGTGCGGCGCGTCATGTGGTGGCTGACCGACTGGTGTCAGGCCGGCCACTACACACAACGCGAAAGCGAAGTCTCGCCTGTTTCCCGCAAGGGTATTCTATTCAGCGAGCGACCCGACAAGGGGTTTTGTCCCTGTCATGGTCCATCGCGTGCGGCGCGTTATGTGGCGGCTGACCGACTGGCGTCAGGCCGACCACTACGTAACTAGGCCAAAGCGAAGTTCTTGCCTATTTCCCAAAGGGTATTTTATTCGGCAAGCGACCCGACAAGGGGTCGCTTTGACCGCGATTTACGTAGTGGTACGCAAACCATAGCCACACCCCCCGACCTTTGCAAATCGGGGGTGTTTTCTCTAAAAAACTTATTTATTTCAGCGTTTTAATCACAACGCGATACGCATAATGATCTTAACGGAGCATCATAGTACTCACTCGGCGCAGCATTGTTAACGGAAATTTAACATCCCCGGGAATAGGGTAATGAGGATACGGGGTGGAGGAGCAAATTGACGACCCAACAATATTTCAGCCGCTTTAAAAACACATCAATATGGGCAAAAGAGAATCCCATGTTGGCAATTGCGCTCTTCATTGGACCCTTTCTTTGCCTAGTAGGCTTGGTTTCCTTCGCATTCGGCTTCATCCGCACATGGTCCGAATATGGAACACTTTTGCAAAGTACAGGCTGAATCATAGGACCAATCGGCGCAGCCGTTGCACTGCACTACTCAGGCCAGCGTACGGCGCAGATGATCAAGCAAGTGGACACACAAATGGCGTCGAATGCCCAAAAACTCTTTATGGACGCTTTGGGCTTTATACATAGTGAGAAACATCACGAGCAAATGGCGGCCATAACCTCCATGAGGAGCCGCGTATTCGCACTTGAAGACACCTTCTATGAGGCCACCTGTATGGCGTTGGAGGATTTCATAAAAAATCGTGGCCCTAGACCAATCTATCAAAGGAAGGAACAAAAAACAGAATCCAAAACTCTCTACATTGACGACAGTGGCGTTCAAGAACCGTTGCGTATCGCAGTGGTTCAGGAAGCGTTCAGAACGCTACTCTTCTTAAGAGATGAAAGACGGAAAGCAGGGCTCGGAGGCAGCGACAAACACATTTGGTTTATCAAACTCAACATTGTTGGAATGACACTGGAAGATGATGGAGAGATGCACAAATTCACATTCACAAGTTGCAATCTGTCTGGAGTGCCAATCAACAACAAGCAAATGCGACACGTCACATTTCACGGTTGCTCGCTTGATCCCGCAAATTTCAAAGGCTCAAAATTAATAGACTGTGTATTCACCGGGAAAAAACCCAACTTTGAATTGAGCAAGGATCAAATAGGCGAAAATGTCTATTGGTTTGACCGCATACTCCCTCCAACGACTTAAGACCCTCCCCCGTGATGTGATGCGCGGTTAACGCATTGGTTGTCATCGCCTCCTAGGGTTTGAGAACGAAGACTTGCAGGGGGCACAGTTGGCGGAATTTTCCGACTACATCGTTTATGTAGACGAAAGTGGCGACCTTGGATTGAGGAACATCGACCGAGGTTTTCCGCTGTTCTGTCTTGCGATGTGCGTATTTCCAATACAAGACTATGCAAACACAACAGTTCCCGCCATCAGCGCATTGAAATTCCAACATTGGGGACATGATGGCGTCATTCTTCACGAAAACGAAATACGCCAACGCAAGGGTGATTTTAAAGGTATCATCCAGAACAGGGAGAATGAATTACAACTGATCAAGGACATACACACCATCATCACAGAGGCCAATTTTCAGATCGTCGCATCAGTCATCAACAAGGCTGCATTGATCAAAAAATATTCTAATCCGTGGAGTCCCTATGAACTGGCAGTGCATTTCTGCCTCGAACGGTTGCATCGCCTCATGATCGGTAAAGGTCAGCCAGGAAAAACCGTCCATGTCGTATTTGAATCACGTGGCAAAAAAGAAGATCATGAACTGGAGTTGGCCTTTCGACGAATCATTGCTGGCAACAACTCCTGGGGGTGGGAAGTCAGTGATTTTGGCACCATATCGTATGAGCCAAAGTTCCTTCCAAAGAAAACAAACATCGCGGGACTTAAAGTGGCCGATCTGGTCGCGAGACCGCTGGCTCTCAAGGTTATGCGGCCGAACAAGCCAATCGAACCTATGATGTGCTAAACACCAAAATTCATAGGGTAAAACAATTTCCGTGATGTGCTGTGTGGCGAAAATTCTGCCAAACAAAAAGGCCCCGGAAACGCCAGAACCTTTATGCCGACCGGGAAACGCCCAATCCATTATTAGATACATGGGACTACACAAAAAAAAATCAATTCACAGTCAAGTGATCTGCCTCTCGCCATTGCGGCCCCACCACCTCATCCCGCGTATATTCCATCGGTGAACTTAACCGGAAATTAACTGGTCATGCCGCATGATGGGGGGATGATGATTCGCACCCCAGATCCGATCCCCTGCCCTG
>ERZ802822.67-NODE-67-length-75306-cov-17.683088_pt1 | contig 75306 bp, 65 predicted proteins | sample MGYA00345649_ERZ802822 | MGnify/ENA primary metagenome ERZ802822 (study PRJEB30503, sample SAMEA104212359) | marine metagenome | biome: Westerlies Biome; feature: [SRF] surface water layer (ENVO:00010504) within the epipelagic zone...; material: water... | reverse complement strand
ATTTATAACGAGCGAAAGGCACTTGGACGCCTGCTGTTTCCAAAAATACATGAGTCAGTCAATGGCGAATTGAAAAATACGGTTTTTTCATATATCCCAAACACGGCAGAAACGTCTTTTTATGGACTTGTTCAGCGGGTACAGGATTTTATGCTTGAACAGTCCGAAGCAGCGCTATTAAACGCAAACAACCTATCTCCCGACCAATTGAAGGCGTTGTTATCGCCACGGCCACGAATCGAGAAGGTTATTCTTAAAGACGTTAAGTTGCGCACCTTTATCACAGAGGACAGCAGCAGAGACGATTTGGTGGCGCATGTTTACGACATCACCTACGGGTCTGTAAACAAAGACGACAACCTTGTAATTATTGACGACAGTATTGTAAGGGGTACGACTTTGCAAAAGAGTATATTAAAAATATTAGACCGGCTAGGCCCAAAAAAGATCGTTGTGGTTTCCAGCGCCCCACAGATTCGATATCCAGACTGCTACGGCATCGACATGGCGCGTTTAGAAGATCTAATTGCATTTAGAGCCATGCTGGCATTACTCGAAAAGCAAAACAAGACGGCACAGCTAAAAACGGTTTATGAAAAGGCCAAAGCGACAATAAACCATAAGGCAGCAAACATTCAAAATCATGTCAAGCCGCTTTACGATCAGTTTACAGACGAGGAGATTTCAAAACAAATATCAGCTATGTTGCGCACCAAAGACATCAATGCGGAGGTAGACGTCATTTTTCAGTCTGTTGCCAATTTGCACAAGGCTTGCCCCGAAAACAAAGGCGATTGGTACTTTACAGGCAACTATCCAACCGATGGCGGAAACAAGGTTGTCAACCAGGCTTATATCAACTTTTACGAGGGTAATAAGGGTCGCGCTTATTGAAATTTAAAAAAAACTTAAATTTTGCTTTGATTTGTAAATTCTGTTTGTATATTAGCAGAGCCATAACATAAGTAGGTTAAGTTCATGGTAAGATTTGGGGCAAAAAAGGTGGATTCTTTCCACCTTTTTTATTTTATACAAAAAAAGAGGGCTTATTGCACTTTTTTCTGTTTCTATAACTAATTGAATATTAGCGAGAAGCGTAGCGTTTGCTGACCTCGCTCCAGTTAACAACATGAAAGAATGCTTCGATATAATCTGGTCGGCGATTTTGGTAATTTAAGTAGTAAGCGTGTTCCCAAACGTCCAATCCGAGCACAGGCGTACCACCACAGCCGACGTTTGGCATTAGTGGATTGTCTTGATTTGGTGTGCCACACACTTCCAAGCTGCCATCATCATGTGCGCATAGCCATGCCCAGCCCGAACCAAATTGCGTAGCTGCCGCTTTTGAAAAGGCATCTTTAAATCCTTCAAAAGAACCAAATGCCTTGTCAATTGCTTGAGTTAATTCAGCAGACATTTCTCCAGCGTCTGGCCCCATGATGTCCCAAAATAAGCAGTGATTGTAGTAGCCACCTCCATTGTTACGAAGAGCGGCGTTGCCCATATCCAATCCAGAAAGAATAGCGTCAATACTACTCCCCTCTAATGCGGTGCCTTCAACGGCAGCATTAAGTTTTGTTGTATACCCGTTATGGTGTTTGCCATGATGTATCTCCATGGTACGTGTGTCTATGTGTGGTTCCAATGCATCAGCAGCATATGGTAAAGAAGGAAGTTCAAAAGCCATTTTAATATTTTTTAATTTGTACAAATTTAGGCATATATTCCTATATTTAATAAAGACTTTTAGAACACGGCATGCTCAGTTCAAATACGCCTCCATTTATCATTTACAATGCCTCTGCAGGAGCGGGAAAGACGCATACGCTTGTGCGTTCTTTTTTACATAGGCTTTTGAGTAGTCCATACGCAAATCAAGTACAACGCCTACTCGCGATTACGTTTACCAACAAAGCGGCTCAAGAGATGAAGCAACGCATATTGGAAAAACTAGAATGTTTTGCCTCTGGCGTTCAAGCGGCAGAACAAGACAACATGTTTAGAGAGCTTGTGAAGCTTTGCGATATTTTGCCTAATGAGCTGCACCAACGAGCCAAAAGAGCATTCCTGTACACATTGCATCATTTTGGCCAATTAAATGTATCAACAATTGATAGACTGACACACCAGATTATTCGAACCTTTGCTCGAGATTTTGGACTAAATGCTCGTTTTGATGTCGTATTAGACAGCAAAGAATTTATGTCAGAAGTGGTCGAAAGAATTTTGAGCGAGGCAGGACAGAATAAAACACTAACTAAAACACTTGTTGATTATGTGTTGCAAAAAGCAGATGACTTAAAATCGTGGGACGTAACAAAGGAAGTTACAGAAGTTGCCCAAATGTTTATCAATGAGAATCACATGCAGCCGCTGACTAGGCTTTCTGAAATGCCAATGGATGCGTTTAAGGCATTTGACAAGAAAACGGATAGTCAGATTAACACGATAAAGCACCCATTTAAGGAGAAAGCAACGGCTATTTTGATGTTTTTTCAACAATCAGACTTAATTGACGATTTGTTTCCACGTCAGGCCTTACCAAACATGTTGCGTTCCGTGCAACAGGGCCAGTGGACAAAAACCCCACTAAACATAACCATGCAAAAAAGCATGGAAACAGGTGTTTTTTTAAGAGCAAACGCAAAACAATATCAGGCATCAATAGATCCTATTACAGATGATATTATCAGTTTTTTACAATCGTATAATCGTTATTGGCGGCAGGTTTCGCTTTTGGAATTACTTAGGAAAAACATTGTGCCGCTTTCACTGATGCAGTGCATAGGGCATGAGGCAAGTTTGCTGCAAGAGGAACGCAACAGTCAATTATTAGGATTTTTTAACAAGTACATTTCAGACAACATAAAGGACATTCCCACCCCCTTTATTTACGAACGATTGGGGGTTCGGTATAAACACTTTTTTGTGGATGAGTTTCAAGACACTTCTGAGTTACAGTGGGAAAACTTGCATCCGCTTTTTTCACATGCGCTAGAGGGGGAACAGCGCCAAGGGTCTTTGGTGCTTGTTGGCGACGCTAAACAGTCAATCTACCGATGGCGCGGCGGAAACCCAGAGCAGTTTATGAGACTGACAAATAAAAAAGGGCCATTTACGATATCGCCTGAAGTGAAAAACCTACCCACAAATTACCGGAGTGAGGCAGAAATTGTATCGTTTAACAATATGTTTTTTACAAAAGCAGCGCAATTTTTACCCAAAAAACAGCAACAAGAACTCTATACAACTACCTGTAATCAGGCGGCTCACACTCAAACCGGTGGTTATATTACAATCGATACCATAGAAGGAAAAATAAAGGATGAGCGTGTAATTGCATATCAAAACGCGGTAATTGAAAAAGTTAATGATTGCATAAACCACGGTTTTCAGAAAAAAGACATTTGTGTACTGGTAAGAAAGAACGAGCAAGCCTCACAAATTGCCAATGCCCTTACGGAAGCAGATATTCCTATTATTTCATCAGATGCACTACTTATATCCCAAAGCCCAGCGGTGCAGTTTTTAATGCATTTAGTGAAGCTTAGACTGGAGCCTAAAAGCGGCATCAGTCGGTATGCTGTTTTGGAACGATTTGCACTCCAACAACTAGACCCAAACGCATGGACACAACAGCAGCTAGAGCGCCCTTTGACAGCTGTACTTGTGGAGTGTACATCTGGAAAATTTGATTTTAGAACGTTTCAAAAACTTACCCTTTATGCTGCACTTGAGTATGCCGTGTGGGCCTTTTCATTAACCGATAAGCTAACGGCACATATACAAGCCTTTTTGGATGAAGTTGACAAATTGCATGCAAAAAAAGAAGCAACCACCACAGCGTTGTTAGCCCAATGGGAATTAAAAAAAGAGAGTTGGACGGTATCTCCACCAGGAGAAATAGATGCGGTTCAAATTATGACCATACACAAGGCAAAAGGGTTGGCGTTTCCCGTAGTAATTCTCCCGTTTTCGGATACTGCTTTTATTAGCAGAAACACCACCTATGCTTGGTATCCACTACCAAAAGAGTCGTACGCACCATTTGAAGAAATGCTTCTGCCTGTGAATAAGAGACTTAACGCAATGGGCGATGGCGCAAAAAACATTTATGAAACCTACTATTCACAAGCAGTTATGGACACATTTAATACACTTTATGTAGGAATGACACGCCCTGTAAAAGAGCTGCATCTCATAACACAAAAGGGGAAAACAAATGATGCCCCAAGCAACTTGGCGGATGTTATCGCGCAATTGTTCCCAGAACTACTGGAAAGAAGCGCAGTATTTGGAAAGCGTGAAAAACCAATTAAGTCAGGTGCGCAAAAAAGTACAATTAGAACTCCGTGGCAATTTAATGTATTGCACACTACAAACACTACTGCACAGACATATAAAAAATCTGAAGAGATGCAATATGGATTACTTTTTCATGAAATAATGGCTAAAATTGAGGTTCCGCAAGACATAGATAATGCTTTGTCACAGTCAAATGCTAAGACATTGTTGAGTTCAAGTAAATTCACGGAATTAAAGACTCAAGTTAAAGACTTGGTAGGGCACAAGGGCTTGAGGAGCTTTTTTGACCCAGCCAACAACGTTTATTGCGAACGACCGCTACTTACGGAAACAGGAGAAGTTATTCGTCCAGACCGTTTTGTGATAACAAAAAACAATGACGTTTTTTTATTAGACTACAAAACAGGTGTTCACAAAAAGAATCACGAAAGTCAAATTGACGAATATGCGCGGGCATTAAATAAAGGAACAGTGAAAATTAAACAAAAAACACTCGTTTATATAAATAGCCCCATAACGATTAAAAACATCAAAACATCCTCTTAGCCCCTTAACTGTAATTATTTTTGACATCAGTGGTTTACAGGAGAAATTATTAACTGGGGTTGACTCGTGTTTTTTTATTAAATTTGCGCAAATATTAATCTACAAATGAAAAATTATATATTTATTACACTTCTACTAGTTGGTTTAACAACTAGCGTTGTGGCGCAAAACGATACCAATCCATGGAAAATAACTATGGGTACAAATGCTGTTAACCTCATGATGGAAGGCAAAGACAGAGAAACACAAATTTCCCCAAACTTTTCTTATTTAGAAATTTCTAGATATGTAGGGTCTGGATTCTCACTAGATCTGTCAGGAACAATTAACAACTTAACACGAGAGTCAGGTGCTGATAACATATACTTCGGAGTTAATCTAGGGGCATCTTTAACTTCAAGAGAAATAATCGATCTTGGAAATTTTGAACCCACTTTACACGCAGGTTTAGGTCTTGTTGATATTGAAGGAGATGACTTTATTACCTCTTATGTAGGGGCCGGCTTGAATTATTGGTTTAATGACGCATTTGCTTTAAGCATTAAAACATCGTATAAGCCAATTGCTAAGGAGGTTAACAACTTATTATTAGATGGAAATTATTCACACTCTAATCACTTACAACACACGGCAGGCTTATCTTTTGCTTTTGGTGATGGAGATAAAGACAGAGATGGCGTTAAGGACAGCGAAGATGCATGTCCGGACGTTGCAGGTCTTGAAAGCCTTAACGGTTGTCCTGATGATGACGGAGATGGCATTAAAAACAGTGACGACGACTGCCCGTTAACAGCTGGCTTAGCAGCTCTAAATGGTTGCCCAGATGCGGATAACGACGGCATTAAGGATTCTGAGGATGCTTGTCCAAATGTAGCTGGAGTTGCAGCGCTTAACGGCTGCCCAGATGCAGACGGAGATGGTGTTACAGATGCAGATGACGCATGTCCAAATGCTGCAGGTAGCAAAGAATTGAATGGCTGTCCAGATGCAGACGGCGATAGCGTTGCAGATAAAGACGATAAATGTCCTGCGGTTCCAGGTCCTGCATCAAATAACGGCTGCCCAGAGTACCCTCTTTCTATGTTAGCCGATTATGATATCAATTTTGACTTAGAAAAGTACAACATTGACTCACAAGACGTTCAACGTCTTTCAACAGTTCTTAAAGTATTGTTGGCAAACAGTGATGCAAACATTAGCATTGAAGGGCATGCCGATAACACAGGTGAAGAATCGTACAACAATCCACTTTCTAAAAACCGATCTAAATCAATTAAAGATTACTTGGTGAATCTCGGTATAGACGAAAATCGTTTAAGCACTAAAGCATTTGGCGAGGCTATGCCAAAAGCGAGTAACGACACAGAAGAAGGTCGTGCGATTAATCGTCGTGTAGAGTTCAAAGTAGTGAACTAGTCACGTTTAAAATAAAGCATTAGAAAACGCGGTGAATTCACCGCGTTTTTTTATTTTAGGCTATGCCTAACTCTTTTCTTGGAAGCGTCGTTCAGCAGTTAGTAGCCCAAAACATAGACTGGGCAAATGTGTGCTTTGTGCTACCCAACCGTCGCGCCCGACTGTTCCTGCAGCGAGAATTAACCCAAACATTACAAGGGCCGCTTATTTTGCCCGAGGCGGCAAGCATCGACGACTTAATAGCGTCAATGAGTACCATGCTTCCTGCAACGGAGTTACAGCAACAACAGGCACTTTACAAAAGCTACTGCACAACAATAGGCTTGAAAAAAGCAGATTCTTTTGAGACCTTTTTGGGCTGGTCTTCACCGCTAATGAAGGATATCAACACCATGGATCAATATCTACTGGAACGAGAGTCTTTTTTTACATACCTCAGTTCGTTGCATAACATTCGCTCTTGGGGTGAAAACCAAGATAAAATCATTCAAAATTATACTGCTTTTTGGGAGTTGTTGCCTCAAATGTATCAGGACTTTGTTTCTATATTAGAAGAAACAGGTCATGCTCCACCTGGTTTGTGCTACCGTTTAGCCACAGCGCATCTAGAGAGCTACCTTCAGCACAAAAAATCTACACATTTTATTTTTTGTGGGTTTAATGCGCTAAGCCCAAGCGAAGAATTGATTGTACAAGAACTATTAGCACAACAACGGGGGCAAGTTTTTTGGGACATCGACCAAAAAATGCTTGAAAATGAATACCATCAAGCCGGCGTATTTATTCGTGGGTATGTAAATAATTGGTCGTACTATGCGAATGGTTCTTTTGATCAGGCGCATCAAATTTTTAATGCCGCCAAAAAAGTTAATGTTATAGAAGTGCAACAGCAGGTTGGACAGGCCAAACAACTGGGCGCGTTACTAGCAGAATTGCCTACAAGTCAGGATTGGTCTAAAACCGCAGTCGTGCTTGCAGACGAATCACTTTTGTTGCCCCTGTTGTATGCGCTTCCAGACAGCATAGACCAACTCAATATAACCATGGGATATCCCTTAGAGCAACATCCGCTGGCGATGTTTGTTTCATCGTTTATGAAAATGGTTATTCGAAAAACTGCTGTAGGATTTTACTACAAAGATGTAGAAGCGCTACTTTCATTACCAGAATCACAAGTGCTATTTGCAGAACACGACAAAACATTTTGCACAAACGTATTAAACCAAGCAAAAAAGGAACACCGAAGTTTTCTGAGCACGGCATTTATTAGTAAAATAGCACCAGAATCGGCCTTAGAAGTAACTACGCAGCTATTTCAAGAGACACGCACTCCCGAACAATGGATTGATGGCGTGCTTGCGTTATTACCCATATTTTACACGCCACAGCAAACACAGTCACTTACAGAAGTTTATCGAGTAGCGGTTGAGAAGCTTTTAGGGTTGTTTCACCAAATCAAAGAGGTGTCGGAGGGATTAAATGAAGAAGTTACATTTACACTTCTCCGCAGCTTGTATGCGCAACTGAGCGCTGGACAAAAACTTGACTTTGTAGGTGCCCCCCTAGAGGGGCTTCAAATTTTGGGTGTGCTGGAAACGCGAACCATTGATTTTGACCGAGTACTTTTGGCAGGAGTCAATGAGGGCATTTTGCCAAGTCAAGGCGGACAACCGTCCTGGATTCCGTATGATGTTAAAAAAGAATTTGGCCTTCCCACACAAGAAGAGCAAGACGCTATTTTTACGTATCACTTTTACCGCCTTATGTATCGCGCCAGTGAGGTGTATATGCTTTACAACGGCACCACAGACGGCATTCAGGTGGGAGAGCGCAGCCGTTTTATCCGTCAATGGGCATATGAGCGCCCGCCTACCCATAACTGGCAAGAGCAGATACAAGAAGCGGTTTTTATTCCTCCAGTACAGCAGATCAAATCAGTGCCGAAAACCAAATCTGTTTTAAAGAAACTTTTTGAATTAGGAGAAAATGGATTTTCGCCCTCTGCGCTCAATTTGTTTGTCAAAGACGAATATGCGTTTTACAAACGCTATGTACTGGGCTTAAAAGACGAGGACGAGCTAGAGGAGTCGTTTTCGCATCGAACCTATGGCACATTAGTACACAATTGCTTGGAGGCACTCTATGCGCCTTATGTCGGTAAAACGCTAATAAAAGCGGATTGTATAGCAATGATAGGCAACATTGATGCGGTTGCCGAAAAAGTTGTCAAAGCAATCTATCCGCATGATATTTCAGGGAAAAATGTATTGGCGTTTGCGGCAATCAAGCGGAATATCACGCATATTATAAATGCTGAAAAAGAAGAAATTGTCAAAGGGAATACCATAACCCTGTTGGCGCTCGAACAAAAGCTAAAGGCTTCTTTAATCATACCAGGCATGGACAGTCCAATTAACATTCGCGGAACAGTAGACCGTATTGATCGCTATAATGGAAATATTAGAGTCTTAGATTACAAAACGGGAAAAGTAGGAAAGTTAGGTATATCGGATTGGGACTTGCTAGGAACTGACCCAGAATATGGCCAAGCGCGTCAACTGCTGCTATACAGCATGCTATGGAACGATGCGCACCCTTCTAATAAAGCGAATCACGCTGGGATTATTGCATTGAAAGAACACGATAAAGGAGTGAGGTATGTAGGCGAGAAAACTTCAGCCCGAAACATAGATAATGAGCTTAGTCCTGCCATTATGCAGCATGCAGTACGTGTATTTACAGAAATTATTCAGAGGCTCTTTGATGCCCAACTGTCTTTTAGCGAACCAGAGGATTAACGACTGTAATTACGCACCACGGCTAAACCATAGCTGATATACGCAACGGATTGCAGGCATACAGCTAGGGTTATAAGAGGCATAATTGAAGGAACTACTTCCAAAATTTTAGTAAAGCTTTCTAATTCTTCATCACTAAAATCATCATAGTTGGGTTGTTGTTCCATAGCAGCTTGAATTATTTCAGGATCTGCTACCACAAACACAATTGAAGAAATGATACACAAAACACCCAAAAGCGCTAAAACACCACCGTACATAACCACAGCATAAGAAGCAATCCCTTCAATTTGGCTGACGGTTTGCTCTTGCTTTAGCTTTATATGGGTCGCCCAAAACCAAGCAGGTACAATTCCCCAAAAAAGCCCAGCTACTATAGAGCCAGAACTTAAGACAAGAATAAACTGAGCAACCCCTAATACAAACCCAGCTAAAAACGAAAAACGGACAAAACGTGACATAAATTGAGCTTTATGCGAAGATATAAATACTTTATTTAGTGCGTTACAAAAGTTGAAGATTGCTTACTTTTGTCATTACTCAGGTCCTATAGCTCAGTTGGTTAGAGTAGCTGACTCATAATCAGTTGGTCCCTGGTTCGAGCCCAGGTGGGACCACCAACAAAAACCCTGGCTTATATCCAATATAAGTTAGGGTTCTTTTTTGTCTAAAGATGCTTTGTTAATTACAAAACAGTAAAAGGAATTTCAAACCGGACATTTGCCCAGCCCATATGAATTTTTGGTTGTCCATCGGTATCCGAAAAGATAATAGAGAAAGCGTCTAAGGATTCTTTAGCGGTAGTTCGTGGAACAGTAACCCGTAAAACATCGTTGTCTTTAGCATACGCGTAAGATCCCCAAAGATTAGTTGAACTGTTTACAACAAAGGTTACGGTTTCTTCTTTTGGGATCGTAAATATTGAATAGTTTCCAGCTTTGATAGTTGTATTTTCTATTTGAATATCAGCGAACAGTCTTAGTTCCGTAGCTTCGTTTGCGCCTGTGCGCCAAACCTTGTTCAAGGGCACAACCTCTTCAAAAGTCCGGCCATTTAGTTGAGGTCTACTGTACGTGATAACAGCAATTTTTTCTGTAACTCGATAACTAACTGGGTATGCAGCTTTATCCATAGGGCTTTTGTCTAAGCCCTTGAAATTTTGCGCTAAAATAAATTGAGTGGGTAAAAATAACAGTACTAGATATAATCGTTTCATGATAAGATTTTAAGAGTTGAATGCTAATATAGGTGTTTTGGCTAAATGAAAAAGTACTGGATGTCTACTTATAAAAACACTACACCCTTCCTGTAACAACCAAGGTCCCTGCCCAGCCTTCTTTTGGGTCAACACGCCAGGAAGTAACAGACTTAAAGCCAGCATCGTTAAAAAATGAAACCCATTCATTTTCAGAAAACAACCGCATGTTTGTGATACCACAGTCATCGGGCCAAGAATGCGAAACGGGATTTTCGGCGTAAAAATCGATTCCAATAACAAGCTGCCCATTTTTGGCAAGCCAATTGGCGTAAACAGATTTGATAAATGTTTTTGGATTGTCGAGATAATAAACAACTTCCATAGCATGTACAACATCAACCTTTTCGTTGGGAATCCACGTCATTAAGTCAGCATGGCGATAGGTGCCACTAGGGTCAATACGTTGAGCTTTATCAATCATTTTTTCTGAGCCATCAACACCCAAAGCCGCATTGCATCTTTTCAATTGCTTTACCATACGCACCACCCATCCATTTCCGCACCCAGCGTCAATAAAGCGGTACGCGACATGGTTTTTCAGAACGGCCTCAAGCATGTTTTTAACGGCGCTTTCGTGCCCTTGAGCCATTTTTTCATCTTTACCCAATGCTGCCCATTCGCCAAAAACTGCTGTTGCTTCTCGTTTTTTCATCGCACCAAACTAAAATGACCTGTAAAACTTCTACCGTCTTGTAGCTTAACTCGAAACCAATAATCATCCGCAGGCAGAGCGGAACCGTTATACGTGCCATCCCACCCGATTCCATCAGCGGGAATTTGAGCCATCAAACGACCATGTCGATCAAAGATATATATCAATGACAATGGTTGAAAGGCTGCACTAACGCCCAAAATTTGCCACGCATCATTTTTCCCATCTCCGTTGGGGGTAAAAAATAATGGATATCCGATTACAGAAACCAATAGTTCTGCGACACCACAGGTGTTTTTATCTTGTGCATATAAGGTGTGCACGCCAGGGGGTACATTTTCAAAAACGGGATTGTCTTGGTATAGACCGATAGGGGCGTCATTTAGCTTTAGTGCAAACTCATAATTACCAATACCCAAAGCCGCTTCGCTATTATCAATTTCAATGCGGTTGCTACCATCCCCTGTAAGGTCGTAAATTGTTACATCTTCAGAACCAAGCAGAGCAATTTCAGAAACAGACACGCTAATAATCTTTGTGGTGGTACAACCTGTAATTAGATTTGTTGCCATTACGGAGTAGTCTCCCCCTTCCGTGATAATTAAGTCTTGTGTGGATTGCAAGGGAATGGGCACACCGTTCTGCTCCCATGCGTAAGCATAAGTATCTATAGGGTTGGTTACAGAAATAGTATCAAATCCTAAATTTTGGCAAAACACATAATCTGTAGCTAACTCAAAAACAGGGTTTTCATCTACCTGAAAGGTTAGGTATTCCTCAACCAAACAAATGGCATTTGTGGGGTTGTAAATTTGAGCCACGACAGTTGTAGTTGGCGTTGTAAACGGATTGGGTAAACTGTTGCCTAGAATAGTTTCATTACCCGCTCCATCGCGTTGTAAAAACTGAATTTCCATATTGGATTGCCCTGCAAGGAGTTCTGCATTGAGCGAGGTTGTATCAAAAACGCCTAAACCATCTAACACACCATCATCGTTATCACATACCGCAGCTAAGGTGTAATTACCAATTTCAGGGCTATCGTCAACAGTAAACGTAATCAATGCTTCTTGATAACAAGCTGGTGTAACGTTTGAGGGATTGTTTTCAACTACTACGCGTACAGCTTGAGAAGGACTTAGGTATTCCGCAGGAAATCCATTTGTGCTAATAACAACATCATTTTCATCAAAAAATGTTATGTTATAATCGGCAGGATTTTGCCCAAGTAGTAATTGAGACATCACCGTACTCGTATCAAATGGGAAAAGCCCATCTTGAGCGTTTAAGTCATTGGCACTATCTCCATCGCATTGGCGTGGAATGCTTACGGGATGAAGTATTGCAAGCGGCTCTACAATAAAATTGGCAACTTGCTTAAGCCCTAAACAAGTAGTTTCAGATAATCCATTTGCATCAACAGCCGCCCAAATTTCTTGACTGTTTGGAGTGGTGTTGTTATAATCTTGGGACGTGTCAATGGGGTTGACTTTAGAAGCGGCGTCGCTTTCGGTTTCATAAAATTGAATCGTTACATTGTTGTTTGCAAAAGCGGGATGTTCTGCAATCAATGCGGTTTCCAAATCTCCAAAAACAGCTTTTTCAAAAGTACTTAAGCCGGTATTTGTTTTAACGCTAGGGTCTAAACAGGTGTAGTACGTTTCTAAAAAAGTGTCTTCAATGGTGCTGGCTCTTACACGAATTTCGATGGTAAGCGGGTCGCCAGTAGCAGGGTCAAAGGTGCGCTCACAGCCATTGGAATTGGTAATTTTCACGTATACCATTTGATTCATTGAGGTATTATAAAATTCCTCAGGATTTATAATTTGGTTATCGTGCGCAGTATCGGTGTAGTAGGTAAATGTTTCATTTTCGTGATTGGCGGAGAAAAAAGCATTGTATAATGTTAGGTTGTCTTGAACAACACCGTCTGTATCGGTATCACATTGCTCGCGCAAGAAACTACTATCACTAATTTTGGACAGTTCTAAGACGACTAAGTCAATTGTATTGTCTATTCGGGAACAGCCCGTAGTGTTGTCTTCTAAGCGTACAACAATTTTTTTTGTTCTAGTATCAGAAACTGAGGTAGTATATTCAGTTATTGCATTTTCTGCTTCAGCATCTGCAACAGTTTCATGATAGCTAATTGACCATTGTGTCGTACTGCCCAGTAAGCTTTCGATGACTGCAGTTTGTGTTGCAAGGTCAAACCGTAAAATGCCATCTTCATCGCTACCGCTCGTTAAATCATCACACGCTTCAAAATCAGGAATTGTTATTGTAGGTGGAAGTGCATTCGCTTTAATTGTCAACTCACCAATATCGCTAACGCAATCTGTGTCTGTATTGGTAACACGATAGTAAATGGTTTGCGGATTTGATGTATTGGTGTATGCGTCGGGCGTCAGAATTTTTGCAGCAGCAATTTCATTTTCAGCACCATCACGAGAGGTGTAATATGCAACAGCATGATTTGTATCATTTTGACTTCCCAGAATAGCTGCTTCCTTGCTTGTTAAGTCAAAAGAACCTTGTAAATCTGTTGATGCGATAGCTCCGTTACTGTTGTCGATACAAATTTCAAGGGCATCTGACACGGTGTTAGCTACAGGCAACGGGTTAATGGTAACCGTAAATGGGGCAGAATCACAAACCACTCCGTTGGTGGTAACGCGGACAAAATATGATGTTGTTTCTAGGGGAGATACTTCCAGCTGGCTGCTGTTAGCAAAACCAGCCATTGGGGTTTCTGCCCCATTTGTTTCAACGGTAAACCATTCAATATTTGTTTGGGCTTTGTATTCAAAAACAGGGAATGACTGGCCGCCTGAAAACGTCAAATTCATGTCGTTCCAAAATTTGCCGTTATCGGCGAACTCAAATTGCCCGTAATGTTCATTTCCAGCATTATTGGGCTCGCCACTCCACCAGTTTTCATACGTCAATGGCGTTCCATCCACCCAATACCAGCCACCATAAGGTTCACTATAATCGCTTGCATTTTGGTCTTGAAACAACCCTAACCAAAACGCTACACGATCGTCTCCTGTAAGCCCCATGTGCTGTAAGCCTTGATAAACGGCATCTTCTTCTGCGGTGCTATTTATGATATATAGGGTAGCACCTACAATAGATTCGCCAAGCGCTTTTGCAGCGAGCCACGTTATAGGTTGCACACCAGAATTGATTCCTTGCTGTGTGTAGTAAAATCCATTATCATACTGGACAGGACCTGTGGCATTTTCTATGTATATCAAGTTATTGATGCGGGCAAAATCATCTGGAGCGGGCAAAATTTTGTTTGTATCAAGCGAGAGTATAACGGAGTCTTCGGCACAAAAAGTGGTATTGCCAGAAACGGTACTAATCACAGGGTCATTAACCACTACTTTGGTTTCGCTTCTTAATTCACCAATGCATCCATTTACAACGGATGCAGCAAAATAGGGAGTATTATGTGCCAAAACAGCATCATTTGCAAGCGGACTTCCGCCTGTAGCCGCGTTATACCAAACCACATCTGCAACGTTTAGGTCAGCTACAGTGGCCCCGTTACATACAACGGTTAATGGATCAAGATCAGGCTTGGTGGTATTGTCTTCTACAGTAAGGGTAAAGGGTTGCGTGTCTTTCATACAAACATAGTTGCTTTTGCTAAGTCGCGCACGAAAAACGGCTTTATCTAATGTCGTTGTAACGTTATTAATAATGAACTCATGGGTGTCACCGTCATGGGCAATTGTGCCTAATGTGTTAGCAGACTCAAAAATACCGTCAGCATCGGTATCTACTTCCCATAAAACGATTTCGGCATCGGGAGATTTAAATGTTAAAGAAAGCGGCTCTCCTTCGCATAATACAGCATTTGTAGCCGTAAAATCTTGCGAAAGTGTGGCCTGTGTTTCAGGTTGTTGAAAATAGTAATTCCCAGCACTGTCAGTACTAATTGGTTTGGAGTAATCGTGCGCAGCAACAGTTCCATCTTCATTAACTTCCCCCGTATCAACATTTAATGAATTATCACCAAACTTTTCAGGGTTCTCTTCGTTGGTAAATCCAGCCTCAATGTAGTCAGGACAACCATCACCATCACTATCAAGTTCAACTTCATCAAATATCCCGTCTCCATTACTGTCTTTTCCATAATTGACAAGCGTTAGATTTGCCTTAAATGCAGAATTGTTGGGGTTATTATTTACCTCGTGAGAGAAAACAATCCCGTCTGACGAACCAGCGGTTGTTTTGATAAACGAAAACCCGTAAGTACCCGTAAACGATACACTTGAATTGAAAGTGAAACGTATTGAACTAGCGCTAAACTGCTGTATGTCTGATTCATAATTACCATCTAAATTGGTGTCAATAAGCAGTTCGTTGTTGGGATTAAGCAAGGTTATGGGGGATTTGATATTAACAGATTCAATCACAAATGATTCGTTGTCAGAAGCCGTATGAGGAGTTGAGGCCGCATAGGAAAACAAAAGAGTAACGGAATTATCAAAAACAAACTCAGCCGTCATCTTGCCCACAGTGCCGGGGCTAAATGAACTTGTAAGCCGCCCTGTTGCATCACCAGAAACGGTTGCGCCATTGCTGGTAACATCACTGCTAATTAGTGTTGTCGGGGCACCAGTTGGGACACCAACAGTTGGAGCATTTACATCGGTCAGGTTTAATGGGAAATCACCATACGACTCAATAGTATTGAAAATACCATCATTATCCTTATCGAGGTCTAGGTTGTCAATTACTCCGTCTTGATCAAAGTCTGCGGGGCAAAAGCTGACAACTATTGGTTCTGAAAAAATTTCGGGATCGGTAAGGCAATAAATTTTAGCAACAGCCCGATACTGCCCCTCAGAATCAGGGGTATAGTTAGCAGCGTCCATGCTTACGGCATCGCCCAAAATATTTTCCCAATTATCAGTAGTTTGATTTTTCTTCTGCCATTTGAATTCGTCAAACCCCTTGTAAGAGGCACTAGAAATATTAAAGGAAACATTTGAGGTTCCATTTTCGTAAATGCAGCTTCCAAGCGTACTTATTGAAAGCTCTGGGCTAATTTTGGGCTCTAGGGTAAATCCTGAGTAAAAGGCACCTGAAGTTGCGGCCTCATTTACATTGAAATACGACACGTATAATTCATCTGAACCAACTACAGACACATCGCCGCTTTCGTTATCGACGCGGTGTAAGGTGTACGCGTCCAAGCCACCGATGGGCACGTTGATTTGCGCATTTGCGATGGTGTTAATGTCTTCTCCGTTGAGTGTTACGTTTGATCCTGATGTGCTGAGTACAAATACACTCCCTTCAAAAGCTCCGCCAGCTCCGCCTCCATCGTCTACTTCATCAATTCGTGCAATACTCTCTACATCACCCGTTGAAGCACAGTTTAGAGGCGGCACAAAAAACATTCCTTGATTAGCAGAGTAATTATGACGTACCCCAACTCTTACTCCTCCACTATAAACATCCTGTTCTCTAAGATATTTATCACCAGTCCCTTGAAAAACATAAATATTTTTTTCTGAAGTAATATGCATGTACTTCAGTACACCGATAGTTGAAAAAGAGGTCCCTTCAATAAAAAAATGATCTCCTGCATTTAGTGTTTGTTGTCTTGTCTCTGGATCTATATACGGCACGCCATTTATGTTAATTTGCGTGTCGTCTTCATCGGCAATAATTAGGGCATTTTCTATGCTGTTAAAACTATCTCCTTTGACTATTATATATTCTTTTGCATCAACATTAGGATTTATACTCACTAATTGATCTATACCCATATCACCCCCTGTGAAATAATTCGTGTTATCATATGGAGATAAGTCAGGACTTTCGATAATTTCGTTACTAAAACTTCCGTACATGGTACCTGTAGTGACAACAATATCTTTGGTAGATGTAATGAGAGTTCCAATGTTTTTAACAATATTTTCCCCAGCAAATGAAACAATAAAAGCCTCTTCTTTGTTTAGTACCAAGTCAGTTGGAAGGTCTGTGTTTTTTGAAGTTAATAGGAATCTATCTGCAACAAAGGAAATATTATTGTTGTCTTCTGTACTTATGATGGAGAAAAATGACGAGTCGCCCCCAGCGCCTGTTCTTTCCATTCCCGCAACGCGAAAACGTTTTCCATAGCCATCTAATCCTTTGCTGACAACAGCGCCAGCATGATTTTCAGCTTTTACTCGAACAGAAACATAAATCTCTTTATCTGAGATTATTTGGTATCCTTTGTCGTTAAATACATTAGTAGAAGCAAAATTTTCCGTGTAAGCACCTATAACCTCTCGATCAAGAAGCCGTTTATAAGAATTGGTTTTGGTAACACTCCCGGTAAACCATTCTGAAGGAGGGCTGCCCAAAGGCTTTATGGTAAAATTAGCTAGACTTTCAGGAGTTGATATATATATGTAAGCACTGTCAAAAGTATAGCGGCCGTTAGATATGTTAGCGCTTGGTAGTGGCGGGATATAATGCACCTTACTTAATTGCCCATAAACAGAAGTAAAAGCCCATAGTAGCATAAAAACAACTGTTAATTTTATGGTGTTAAGGTGCATTTTCATAGGTTTGCGTATAGATTACCAAAATAATGAATTCTTAGTATGTTATTTAAACTTTTAACACAAAACTTCTTTTCAGTTTTTTTTTTGGTAATAATTTTTGCGGCAAATGCACAATATCGCATGCCGATTTACACGGATTACCTCACGGATAATTATTACGTACTACACCCTGCCATGGCGGGGGCACAATACGAAGGATTAAAGGTGCGTACAGCCTACAGAACCCAATGGTTAGGCATTGCCAATGCGCCCTCCATGCAAACCCTTAACGCTCATGCGCGTATTGGTGATAAATCGGGTGTCGGAGGATTGTTTTTTCACGATAAAAATGGATTTCAATCGAAACTTGGATTTCAAGGAACTTATGCACATCATATAAATTTCTATAGAAGCCGCGCCGATGTTAACCAACTCTCTTTTGGACTTTCTGCTGGGGGCTCTTTTCATCGCCACGACCAATCCAGCTTTAACCCAACAGATGACTTACAAATTTCAGGGACGGAAATAAGCGCATCAAGCATGTATGTTGATGTGGGGTTTACATACAATCTCGTATCTCTGTATGTGCATCTGACCATTCAAAACCTAGTGTTTGTTGGCAACAACATTTCTGACCAAGTGTTACTCAACAATCCAAGGCGTCTATTGGCATCTATAGGGAATTTCTTTGAAATTCAACCCACTTGGGCACTTGAGCCATCCGTCTTGGTAGATTATATCGAATATGTAGATAGACCAAACCTTGATGTCAATTTAAAATCACATCACAGTATCCGTGAAACACAATTGTGGGTAGGAACGTCTTACCGAAAAGGCCTCACAAGCACCCAGACCAACAATGGTACTGACCCCTACAGCGAGCCTTTTTCACAGCTCACGGGAATCATGGGACTGAAAAATAAAAAATGGACATTTTCATACACGTATAGCGTTGGCATAGGAAAAATAAAAATCAACAACTCGGGATTTCACCAACTCACGCTCGGCATTGATATTCTAAGTGATGCGTATCGCCCAACAACCATTCGTGGAATTTTATAACCTTTATTCAGTCAAATCTCAAAGACTTGAGTCCACAACTCTTTAATTTCCCTAATTAAATTCTAATGTATAATAATTTTGTTGATAAACTTGTTACCTCTAAAATCAATTTCCAATAAATATAGCCCTTCACTAATATGTGTAACATCTATAGTCTTTGTATCCTTAACTGATTTTACAATATAACCCGATAGAGAATAAATTTTAATTTGTTCAGCATTATTATTTAATCTGATAATATTTCTAGCAGGGTTAGGGTAAAATAAAATTGAAGCTTTATTTTCAGCTTCTATTGAAGCTGTAGGTTCAACGATTACAACCTTTCCTAAATTATCTTCATTTTGGGGATTGGCAGCAGGGCCACGGACTAAAAAGCCATATTGAATATTAGAACCAAGATTTAAATCACTTGAAGACACTTCTATAGAAAAAGGTCCTGTTTCTGTAAGCTCGATTGCTTTGCTGTAAACAACATCCCATGTTAAATTATAAACTTTGACAAATGACTCAACATAATATTGATTATCAATAGTGAAGGATTCTACATTACCATTGAAGACTAAATTTTTCCCAATCAAAGAATTATCAGTTATAAAAGTACTCGCTTCAAGACTTTCAAAGTTACAAACGCCATTTTGATCAAACCAATAGCTATTGTTGAGTTCATTTGCATATATACCGAAGTTTGGTTGTAATGTTATGGAACCGCTTGTAATAGTTGACTTTAAATCATTTACCCCCCAGTTATCTCCATTACCACCTTCGCCAAACCATGTCATGTACCCAGCCCAATCACTAACGTTAGCAGAAAAAGGCGTTACTATATTTAATTCTGATTGATTTGGTGTGTCAATCGCAACAACGGCACCTAATGTGTTTTCTTCATTTGGATTACCAGCAGGACCTCTAACTATAAAACCATACTGCACATTAGGACCTAAACTCATATCTGAAGCTAAAGCCTTTAGGGAAAAGCTTCCAGTATTTAAAATTTCTAAAAGATTTTCATAAAGAGTATTCCAATTTTGATCAAACACCTTTATAAAAGCTTTGACAGAATATTCATCTGAAATAGTGAAAGTTGAGATATAGCCATTAAAAACTAAATCACTTCCATATAACGAATTATCTGTTACAAAAGTACTTGCCTCAAGACTATCAAAATTACAATCACCATTTTCATCAAACCAATAGCTATTGTTGAGTTCATTTGCATAAATACTAAAATTGGGTTGTAGTGTAACAGATTTATTATTAATAGTAGATTTTAAATCATTCACACCCCAATTATCTCCATTACCACCTTCTCCATACCAGGTCATGTAACCTCCCCAATCAGATGTATTTGCTGTTGTTGGTGTAACGTAATTGGTTTGAGAGTAACCAAACAATGTTGTTACTAATAAACTATATAAAATTTTGTTTTTGAGATAATTATTTTTCATGAAAACAAAAATAAAACACTATAATCTAAGAAAATGATAATTTTACTTTACAAAAGCTATACAGAAAAAAGGCCCTCATATTATATGTTATTAAAATAATTAAGCTTAGTCTACATTAATTATATTAACCGATTAGATTAAAATAAAATGATTTTTTATTGGTTTTTAGTGTGAAAACCTAAAACTAATTGTATTAGTAGTTTCATATCAAAAAAAATTACACATAAATCTAATAACAACAATTTTAACTATATGTTAATAATAACATTCATATTTTTAAATAATAAATTACACAAATAATTCTTACAAAATGAAAAAAATAATAATCCTTTTTACAATCATAATCTCCATTAATCTTTCTGCACAAGAAAAACCTTACTGGATATGTTTTAATTTTTCTGTTGATAAACAATCTGACGCTACTGATCTTGTGAATGCAGTGGATATGATGATGAATGCAGATGAAATGTCACAATTACCTTACACTGTTTTCTTGTTTGAAATGAATTTTGCTAATTCAACTAGCGGATTTACTCATCAATTATGTTTTCTTGGTCAAAATGCCGATTATTTCAAACAATGGGGTGGTGGACCTGGTGAATTTGCTGAAAGTATTCTTGCTAACATGATTTTTGAAAACGTTGCTACTCCATACTCTAGTGTTTTAGCCTCACCTTTGATTTTTGACAGTGAAAAAGCAGGAGAATATGCTTACGCAAATGTTTGGGATATTAAGGTTAAAGATGTTGAAAAATTTACAGATTTAGCCGTAGATTTTATACAAGCAAACTCAAATAATTTTGATGGAGTTATTGAACTCCATGAAATAATTAGCGGAGGTGAAAACGGGGTTACACACATAATGGTTGCTAGATCAAACAACTTAGGCGATTGGTTAAGAGGAAGAGAGTCAGTTATTTCTAATCCTAAATCTCAACCTTGGTTTGCTAACTCCAATAAGTATTCTGAATTTATCAATTCTTTTGCAGGGACAAGATTAAAAGTTTACCCAGCAAAACAATAGACAAATTAAATTTTAACAAAAAAAACCCCAACTACGGGGTTTTTTATTATATAATTATTCAGCAATTTATATAGCCTTTTATGCAACGATTACAGCGCTTATTATTTATCTTTTTTATTGTGATTTTCCAACAACAACTTCTCGCAGAAGATTGGGGTAAAACCGGACATCGCGTTGTTGGTAAAGTCGCACAAGATCACCTTACACCAAAAACCAAAGCTGCTGTTGATGCGCTTCTTGATGGAATGTCGTTGGCGTTTGTGTCTACCTATGCAGACGAGATACGTTCCGACAGCAGGTACGACTATCTAGATACTTGGCACTATGTTAATATGGATAAAGACACGCGTTATACGTCGGCAAAGAAAAATCCAGATGGCGATATAGTTACGGCAATCAACAATTGTGTGGAAGTGCTTAAAGACCCCGCTAAACCGAAAGCAGATAAAGCATTCTACCTTAAATTATTAGTTCATTTTATCGGAGACATACACCAGCCCATGCACGCAGGAAGAAAGCCAGACAGAGGGGGGAATGAAATCGAGCTTACTTGGTTTGGAGAACCAACAAACCTACATAGTTTATGGGACACGGATTTAATTCAGTATTACGAAATGAGTTATACCGAGCTGGCGGCTCATTTACCTAGACTTTCAGCTGAGGAAAAAGAATACTGCATGACTACACCGCGACTGGATTGGGTGAACGAGTCTCAAGATTTAGCAAATAAAGTTTATGCCAACACCCCAATGAATGCATCTTTAGGCTATACATATCACTTTCAATACTTTGAAACAGTACGCGTTAGATTACTTCAAGCGGGACTCCGTTTGGCGGCCACACTAAACGCTATTTTTGATTCGCCTGACTCCTCTTAGCAAGTATTCCAGCACTGTAAGTACTGAAATATTGTTAATAAAAGCAAAAGCATTTTTTTGTATTATGCTTATAATCAGTATATTAACATGAAAAGACACAATTTATAACTGTTGAACACTAAACAATTCGTTAACAATAAGTTGTGGTTTTTTTAAAGGCATTAAAATAAAATTGTATAAATGCAAATATTATGAAACGCATAGATCTTGAACATTATAAAATTTGTTTGATTAACAACCATTCGTTACAAGATCAAATAGATAAGCTTATCAAAGACTCGTTTGAAAGCTATTGTAGCAACAAAAACATCATGTACAATGATGTGGACGTACAGATGGAAGACTACAGAGAAGCTTATTCTATTTCCTTAAATTACTTGTTTAAGGAAGTTAACGAGTGGTAAGCTATTACGTTCAATTTTGTATTTTGGCTCAAAAGCCAAAATGCTAGAAATAGAGCGTAAGTTTTTAGTTAGTAACCTGCAAGCGTGCCTTGAAATGGCCACTGCCTCATTTGCAATTTTTCAAGGGTATCTTTCAGTCGACCCTGAGCGAACCGTCCGGTTGCGCATTCAAAACACCCACGCTTTTTTGACTATTAAAGGAGCTTCCTCAGCTGATGGTACTACAAGAGTGGAGTGGGAAAAATCCATTTCTCTTGATGAAGCCAATACCCTTTCACCGCTTTGCCTCCCAGGAGGTATTCAAAAAACACGCTATCACGTTCCATTCAACAAATTTCTTTTTGAGGTGGATGTATTTGAGGCAGCATTATCGGGATTGGCACTTGCTGAAATTGAACTCCAAAGCGCAGATCAAAAAATCGAACTGCCTGATTGGATAGGAAAAGAAGTTACCGGAGATAAACGTTACTATAACAGCCAATTGACACAATATGGCATGCCAAATTAGAGCCCTAAATCACTTAAGTCTTCGTCTTCAAAAAACGATTTTTGCTGGCGTGCAACAGATAGCGAATCGCAATCTAAAGGGATAGAAACAACGTCTGGTGCCATAAACTCGTCTTTTGAAACCACTAGTGTAGAATCTGCGTAGCAAGCTTTCATATAATTTGCCCAAATAGGAAGCGCCATCGTTGCGCCCTGTCCGTAAGCAATGGTTTCAAAGTGTATGGATCGATCTTCGCCACCTACCCATACGCCAGTTGCTAAATTGGGGACCATTCCAATAAACCAGCCATCGCTTTGGTTTTGTGTGGTTCCCGTTTTACCCGCAATCGGATTGTCAAACTCATAAGGATATCCAGTTACAAGATCTCTAAAAATCGGATTGGTTTTCTCTGCTCCTCTATGCCTTAATCGTACACCAGATCCTGATTCTGTAACCCCTTCAAGCAATTTAAGCGTAACATAAGCAGACTCCTCACTCAACACATCTTTTGTTTCTGGAGCTGTTTGATAAATAACGGTGCCGTTTTTATCTTCGATACGCGTTACTACTACGGGTTTTACATAAATTCCTTTATTGGCAAAACTCGAATACGCCCCCACCATTTCATAAACGCTTAAGTCGGCAGATCCCAAGGCAATAGCCGGAACATTTGGGATTGGGGAACTCACGCCAAGATTACGCACCAAATTTACGACGGGCCTTGTACCTACTTTATCTATTAGTCTTGCACTAATTGTATTCACCGAATTTGCTAGGGCGTTTTTTAGCGTTCGCTTTCCAATATACCGATCTCCAGAATTTTTAGGACACCATGCATCATGCGCACCAAATTTGGCGGGCTCTACACAGTAGTATCCATCGGGTAACGAATCACAAGGAGACACTTTGAGTTGATCGATAGCAGATGCATATACGAAAGGCTTAAACGTAGAACCTATTTGTCGCTTCCCTTGCATGACGTGGTCAAACTGAAAATGGCGGTAATTAATGCCACCTACCCAAGCCTTCACATGTCCTGTTTGCGGCTCCATAGACATCATCCCAGCACGCAAAAAATGCTTGTAATACCTAATTGAGTCTGTGGGGGTCATGATGGTGTCAATATCTCCGTTCCAGCCAAACACTTCCATTTGTGTAGGCTTTTCGAAACTTGCTAAAATGGTTTCTTCATCGTGTCCTAGTGCTTTCATCTTACGCCAACGCTCAGACCGACGCTTCGCCTGTTGCATAATATTTTCGACGTCTTCTTTTTCAACATCTAAAAATGGTGCAATGTCATTATACTCGGGTACATTTTGTCTAAAAAATTCTTTTTGCAAATTTGACATATGTGCTGTTACAGCATCTTCGGCATACGTTTGAAGCCTTGAGTCAATCGTGGTGTAAATCCGCAGACCGTCTAAGTAAAGATTATAAAACGTACCATCTTCTTTAGGATGCTTGGAAATCCACGAACGCATAAATTGCTGTAAGTATGTTCTAAAGTAGGTGGCAATACCCTCGCGATGCGATTGCGGGTTAAAGTCAAGCGTTATGGGTAGTGCAGCCAACGAATCTCGTTGTTCTTCCGTGATAAGCTTATTACGCAACATTTGTTGGTAGACAATATTTCGTCTGCTACGCACCATTTCAGGCCGACGAAGCGGATTGTATAACGAGGAGTTTTTTAACATACCCACGAGCATGGCAGCTTCACTCAAATCTAATTCAATAGGTTTTTTTGAGAAGTAAATGGAGCTTGCTGAACGAAGCCCATCCGCGTTATAATTAAAATCATAAATATTGAGGTACATGGTTATGATTTCATTTTTGGTGTAGCGGCGTTCCAATCGAATGGCAATAACCCACTCCTTGATTTTTTGTACGATTGCTTGAAAGGTGTTTTGTGAACGAACACCCACAAAAAGTTGCCGCGCTAGCTGCTGCGTAATGGTGCTTGCTCCCCCTTTTTTACCCAAGTAAAATACGGCGCGGGCTGTACCGCGAAAATCAATACCTGAATGACTGTAAAAACGCTCATCTTCAGTGGCAACAAGCGCTTCAATCATTGCTGTTGGGATCTCATGAAATGAAATAGGGGTCCGATTGTCGTTAAAATAAAACTTTCCCAAAACGGTGTCGTCAGCTGAAATAATTTGAGTAGCCAAATTTGTCTTTGGGTTTTCCAATTGACGAAAATCAGGCATAGGGCCAAGCAGCCCAAGTGACGCTGCACCAAAGATGGCGATAATGCCAAAAGTGATGCTTCCAAAAGCAACCCATATTAGGCGCTTAAATCTTCCGTATCCTTTTTTTCTACTCATTTAATATGGGGTTTATGGCAATTCCAACCTGATGGATTCCCATCAATCTTTTATTTGCAACTAGTGTCTCAGTAGCCCGCACAGCTGGGTGGACACGAAACGTATATTCTCCAGGCTCATCTAACAAAAAGCGTTCCACAAATGGCAGGGTGTGTTCTTTAATATAAAGGCCTTTACCCAGCCATTTGCCATTGGGCTTTGCTAACAAATAACTCAAAGTGTCCGTCTTTTCAACTCCTTTTGGATTGCGCCATGTGGCAATTAAATGAATGTTAGAAAACGGATAATCGTCGTCGTGACGTAAAACCCAATAAAGCGACACTTGTTTTTTAGGCAGGCGATTCGTGTAATCAAATTCAACCCATTGGTCTTGCATCCATCCTTCTTTTGGAAGCTCTTCAAAAAGCAATTCACTTTGGCTGGTACAACCCACCACCAAAAGGGTTGAGGCAATAAGAAAAATGGATTTTATCACGACTGATCAACCGTCTTTAAATGATGTGCGCGCCCTTTTTTAAATATCTTGTTGCTGTTGTGCTTGCCTTTACGCAATGCCTTTTGATCTGATTCTGGAAGTGCAATAATTTCAGCACAAGTATCCGAGCAGCAGCTGTCCAATTTTTCGGCACAAGAGGGACATTGAATAAACAGTAAATGGCAGGCTTCGTTAGCACAATTGACATGCGTGTCGCATGGACTACCACATTGATGACACCTAGCAATTACGTCTTCTGAAATGGCTTCGCTTCTACGTTCATCAAACACAAAATTTTTCCCAACAAACTTGTTATTAAGCCCTTGATTTTTGACCTGTCGCGCATATTCAATTATACCTCCTTCAAGCTGATACACGTTCTTAAATCCTTTGTGTTTAAAATATGCACTGGCTTTTTCACAACGAATTCCACCGGTACAATACATCACCAAGTTTTTATCTTCTTTATGTTCGCAAAGGTCTTCTTCTATAATGGGTAAGGAGTCACGGAAGGTATCCACGTCGGGTGTGATTGCCCCTTCAAAATGACCAATTTCACTTTCGTAATGATTACGCATATCTACCACTATGGTATCATCTTGACTGGTGAGCGCATTAAACTCGGCAGCACTGAGATGCACTCCTTTATTGGTAACATCAAAAGTGTCATCATTCAGACCATCTGCAACAATTTTGTTACGTACTTTTATCTTGAGTTTTAAGAACGATTTATTGTCTTGCTCAACAGCAATATTAAGACGAACATCCTTTAAAAAAGCTATGCTATCAAGGTGCGCCTTAAATGTATCAAATTTGGGTGCCGGTACAGACAGTTGAGCATTTACTCCTTCGTGTGCGACATATATACGCCCCAAAATATCTAATGCATTCCACGAAACAAATAGATGGTCGCGGAATTCTTCGGGATTGCTAATGTGTGCATAGGCATAAAAGGATAAAGTCAGGCGTTCTTCGCCAGCCTCGTCGATAAGGGCAGCGCGTTCTTGCGCGCTTAATGTGTTGTACAGTTGCATGCTATACAGGATTAAGATTACGCGACAAAGGTATCAAATTAAAAATGCGTAAAAAAAGGCAGAGCCATAGAAAAATTGTACTTTAGCAGGAAGCTAAAAAATGAAGCATGAGTAACGAAAAAGACGCAAAATTAAAAGCACTTCAGTTAACCCTAGACAAATTAGACAAAGCCTATGGAAAAGGTGCAGTCATGAAAATGGGCGACAGCGTTATTGAACAAGTAGAAGTAATTTCTTCGGGTTCACTTGGTCTTGATGTGGCGTTAGGCGTTGGCGGATATCCACGCGGTAGAGTTGTGGAAATCTACGGTCCAGAATCTTCAGGGAAAACAACACTGACATTGCACGCCATTGCAGAGTGTCAAAAAGCAGGCGGTATAGCTGCATTTATTGATGCAGAACACGCTTTTGATCGGTACTACGCCAAAAGCTTGGGTGTGCAAATCGATGACCTTATTATTTCGCAACCTGATCACGGCGAGCAAGCGTTGGAAATTGCTGACAACCTCATTCGGTCTGGAGCAGTAGATATTGTTGTAGTAGATTCAGTAGCTGCATTGACTCCAAAAAGTGAAATTGAAGGAGAAATGGGCGACTCTAAAATGGGACTACATGCCAGATTGATGTCGCAAGCCCTGCGTAAACTTACGGGATCTATTAGCAAAACAAATTGTACCGTTATTTTTATCAACCAGTTGCGTGAAAAAATTGGTATTATGTTTGGAAACCCCGAAACCACTACAGGTGGAAATGCACTAAAATTTTATGCTTCGGTGCGTTTAGATATTAGACGTTCAACACAAATTAAAGACACCAACGGGGCTGTTATGGGGAACAAAACCCGTGTGAAAGTGGTAAAAAATAAAGTGGCTCCACCGTTTAAAACCGTAGAGTTTGACATCATGTATGGCAAAGGAATTTCGCGTATTGGCGAATTGTTAGACATTGGTGTTGAAGCAGAAATTATCAAAAAAAGCGGCTCGTGGTTTAGCTACGGCGATACCAAATTGGGTCAAGGTAGAGATGCGGTAAAGACACTTTTAGATGACAATCCAGAACTTGCTGAAGAAATTGAAGTCAAGATCAAAGACATTATCGCAGCTGCGGAGTAACTCCTACTTATAGCCTTCTTTTTTGAGTGCATCACGCATAAATTCACGCACTTCCTCTTTTAGTTCAGGGATGTCTTTTTGCGTCAGCCCTTTTGTGCTTATGGGCGCGTGCACATTTGCGCGGACAACGCCAGGTTTTCCTACCCAATAGTTATACGAAAACTGAAAAGGAAATCGCTTTTTGCAATCGGGAAGCGTAATGGGAACAATGGGAATTTGATGTTCAACAGCAATGCTGAACGCACCATTTTTAAAAGGCGCTAAAAACACCTCGGGCTCCGGCACCAAGCCTTCGGGATAAATGACCATATTAAATCCCAATTCTAATTTGCGTTTGGCCTGTATGTACACATTTTTTCTACTTGAAATACTGTCGCGATTGACCAAAATAGCAGCACGCTTGTAAATTGTAGCAAAAAAAGGAAGGCGATCTAACTCCATTTTCCCTACAAAAACCGCAGGCTTTCTAATGGCCATAAACGTCATCATAATGTCAATCATGCTCAAATGATTTGCCACAAACATATATTGCTTACCGTAGTCTAAGTCCAATTTGTGTTTGATTACGGGGATAAAACCCATTCCAAGCATGATTAGGGGCGACCAAAAATAGCGGGCTGCATAGAAAATACCCGCATACCACCTTTCTCTTGTAAGACACAGCAGTAAAAAGGGAAATACCAACAACAGGCTAGCACCTGAAATAATATAAAACCAAATGTTCCAAAGCCCTAAAAGTAGCTTGCGGAGATAAACCATAGCGTCAAAAATAGCGATTGATGCGTGAAATCCGTTATTTTTGTGCAGATACAATTTTTATGGCACGCATCCTTACGGGCATTCAAAGTACAGGCACACCACATTTGGGCAACTTATTGGGCGCTATACTTCCTGCGATTGACATGGCAAAAAACACAAATGAAGAAGCGTTTTTGTTTATTGCTGACATGCACTCGCTGACGCAAATTAAAGATGCCCAACAGCTTAAATCAAACACATTGGCTACGGCAGCTGCATGGTTAGCCTGCGGATTGGATCCCAATAAAGCCTGTTTCTATCGCCAGTCTGACGTGCCCGAAGTAACCGAATTGGCCTGGTATTTAAATTGTTGTTTTCCCTTTAGCCGACTGTCGTTGGCACATTCGTTTAAAGACAAAGCAGACCGATTGGAAGATGTAAACGCGGGGCTGTTTACTTATCCCATGCTTATGGCAGCAGATATTTTACTTTACGACGCAAATTGGGTTCCTGTAGGAAAAGATCAATTGCAACATTTAGAAATGGCACGTGATGTGGCAAGTCGTTTTCATGCCGTTTATGGCGAGACCTTTGTATTGCCCGAGGCGAAACTCCAAACCGATACGCAGTATGTGTTGGGTACAGATGGCAGTAAAATGAGTAAATCCAAAGACAACACCATCAATATTTTCTTGCCAGAAAAGAAATTGCGTAAACAAGTGATGGCCATTGCAACAGACAGCACACCACTAGAAGCACCCAAAAATCCAGATGCGTGTACGGTATTTTCCTTGTATTCGCTAATCGCAGCCGAAGCAGAGATTGGGACCATGCGCTCAAATTATGAAGCAGGTGGCTTTGGCTACGGTCATGCCAAACAAGCCTTATATGAGGCTATTTTGGAGCGCTTTGCTACAGCTAGAACGAAATTTGATTTGTTGATGGAACAGCCCGAAGTTTTGGAGGGGCAACTTCAGCATGGCGCGGATAAAGCACGTAAGGTTGCACAAGAAGTGTTACAGCGTGTACGCACCAACGTGGGGTTTTCGCCTAAATCGTTTTAAACTGCTTACCCGCTTGTGCCATCACGGCACCTTTCATCTCCAACTGAAATAAAATGCTCGCGATTTCGCTTACTTTGAGCTTGGCTTCTAATGCAATAAGGCCGATGTGTTTTGGGGTACCGCTCATGTGGCTGATCACCTGTTTTTCTTTTTCGTTGAGTTCAATAAAAAGTTTAGGTCGCGGAATAGGATTTTGACGTTGCTTCCAGCCTAAGGCGCGCGCCACATCTTCACCGCTTGTAATGCACTCTGCCTGTCTTGTTTTGATGAGTTCCAAACATCCGCTTGCGGTTACATCGTTTGGTCTGCCGGGCGCAGCAAACACATCACGTTGATAGCTATTGGCGTAATGTGCTGTAGTTAGCGCACCGCCTTTTTCTCGCGATTCTACTACGATGGTGGCTTGCGCCAGTCCCGCAATGATACGGTTTCGTTGTAAAAAATGTGCCCGCCGAAAGGGTTCGTTTGCCCAAACTTCAGACAAAAACCCACCCGTTTCTTCAATGCGTTTTCGGTATTTTGCGTGCTCCTTGGGATAACACCCTAAAATGCCATGCCCAAAGCATCCATAAGTAACCAACCCATTGTCAAGTGCTGCAAGTTGCGCTTCAATATCAATCCCATAGGCAAACCCCGATACGATTATGGGCTGATAGGCGGCAAGTTCTTTGACCAGTTGCCTTACAAAAGCCTTTCCGCTCTCGCTGGGTTGCCGTGTGCCTACAATACTTATGATACGTGTCGTATTTGGAAAAGGTTGTCCCGAACAAAACAGCACAAGAGGTGCGTCTGCACATTGGTGTAAAGAGGTCGGAAAAGCAGCATCGGAATAGGCCATCCAATTAATATTGCGCTTTGCTATCAGTGCCACTTCTTTTTCAGCAGCTTTGAGGATGTTCTGTGTTTCGGAACGTCGAAACAACTTTGAAATCGTTTCAAATTGGGATTGGGTTGTATGTTCGATTTTTTCAAAAACGGCAGCTGCATTTCCAAAATGACGAATGAGTTTTCGCGCGGTTTTACATCCAACTTTAGGCATTTTTGGAAGCGCAAGTGTAGCGATGAGTTCTCTTTTTTCCATAAGATTGGGTTGAAGTAAAAATACAAAAACAGAAGTTTTCTCGATTTACACAAAAAATGTACATTTGTGATATGGACCTTTCAGCGCACATCCACTATTTGTTGTACAAACACGACTGTGTTACTGTACCTGGTTTTGGGTCTTTTTTGGTAGAGCAAAAAGCAGCCTATTACGATGTGGATGCTCAATTGTATTTCCCTCCTTCAAAAGTAGTGTCGTTTAACGAACAATTGCAATCTAACGATGGCACCTTAGCCTCGCATTTGGCAACATCGTTTGGACAAAGCTATGAGCGTTCTGTTATGGACATGCATCAAGAAACCATTGCGTGGAAGGAAAAGCTTCAGAAAGGTAAATTAAACATCCCAACTTTGGGTTCGTTTGTGTTAAACAGCGAAGGGAAATTGGTATTTACTCCCGAAAATGGCCTAAATTTTTTGGTGGCGAGTTATGCGCTTCCAGAAGTGCTTGCGCAACCGATTTCTAGAACGATTGCCGAGCAACCCGCCAAACCACCGGTGTATTTTGAGCTTGAACAAACAAAATCGAAACGAGCGTTTGGGTATGCAGCTGTAGCCGCAAGTGTTTTGGCCTTGTTCGCTGTGGGCTCAAATAGTTTTTTAAACCAACAAGCCGATGCACAATGGCAAACCGAGCAGATGTTGCGACAGCAGGCACGCGAGCAAGCAGCCGTTTCGGTTTATGATTTAGGCGAATTGCCGGCCTTAAACATCGAATTACCCAAAGAAGAGCAAGTTGTTGGCTTCCATGTTATTGCAGGCTCATTTAGAAGCGAAGCAAACGCACAACGACTGGCAACTGCCCTACAGCGAAAAGGCTATTACGGTGCAAAAAAATTAGCACAAACGCCACAAGGTTTTTATCAAGTTTCCTTTGCTTCTTTCCCAACAAAACGTGAAGCCTATAACGCCATGTCAGGCATTAAGCGCGACAATTACCCAGATGCGTGGGTACTGAAAAAATAATTCCGATGAAACCAAAGCACCCAGAGCAGTCCAAGACGGTTATGACCGACTTGGTGTTACCCTCAGATACAAACCCCATTAACAATCTTTTTGGGGGTGAATTGTTAGCACGAATGGATCGCGCGGCTTGTATTGCAGCCCAACGCCACTCCGAGCAGATTGTGGTTACCGCTTCGGTAAATCACGTGCATTTTAGAAAGCCCGTTCCCCTTGGAAGTGTGCTAACGTTAGAGGCAAAAGTGTCCCGTGCATTTGGTACGTCTATGGAGGTATTTATTGATGTGTGGATCGAAACACAAGACGGCACCTCGCGCGAAAAAGTAAACGAAGCGATATATACGTTTGTTGCCGTAAGCAAGGCAGGCAAGCCTGTGGAGGTACCGCCTGTGCAACCCGAAACGGAACTCGAACAAACACGCTTTGATGGCGCCCTACGTCGTAGGCAGCTTAGCCTTATCTTGGCAGGGAAACTTACGCCAGACAAAGCCACAGAGCTCAAAGCGCTTTTTAGTTAGGTTTTTTGGCACGAGAGAGGACCCTCGAGCCAGCGGGGTGTGTGTTGGTAAATAGCACTGGACAATACGCAAGCCTGGCATAGCAAAAGCCCTTATCACGTTGTAAAACAAACCTTATTGGAATGGCACGTTCAAAAGCCCGTAGATGATTTTGAACGAAACAGAAATAATGCGATTTATCAATTCCAAAACAATCTAAATCCTTTTATTGACCATCCTGAGTTGGCGGCCTACATTTGGGGCGACAAACAAACAGCGATGTGGCAATAGCGCAGCCCGTAAAAAGACTCCACTCTTGTTTTGTACCTTTGCGCTTTAATAAAGCGATATGATATTTTCCATGACAGGTTACGGCAAGGCCGAGCACAACTCCCAAGGCAAAAAGCTGCATATTGAAATCAAGTCGTTAAATAGCAAATCGCTAGACCTTAATTTTCGTGTGCCGTCCAAATACCGTGGCTTAGAATTAAGCGCTCGAAAAGCCTTATCTAAAGCACTGCATCGTGGAAAATTAGAAGTCAATGTGTTTGAAGAATGGGTAGATGCGCAAGAAGCAGCACAACTAAATGCCACTGTGGTACATAATTACCTCGAGCAATTAAAAGCCATACAACCCCTATCAGACGAAACGCTTTTGCCATTGGCCATGCGCTTACCCAACGTACTAGCCGCTACCAAAGATGAACTCACAGACGAAGAGCAAGCCGTGTTTCTAAACACGCTAAAAGATGCCGCTTCCAAATTGGTGATGTATCGCCAGCAAGAAGGAATGTCGTTAGGAAAAGACCTAAACGTACAGTTGGAACAAATCGATACCCAACAAAAACACATTGCCGATGAGGCCGCTTCAAGAATAGACGAACGCCGTCAAAAACTGGAAGACAACCTCCAACAAATAGCCTTAGAATACGATCAAGAACGCCTAGAGCAAGAGTTGGTGTATTACCTTGAAAAATGGGATATTAACGAAGAACTCGTGCGCCTGCAACACCATTTGGAATACTTCCATGCTACGCTTCAGGAAGACACGCCTACCAAAGGCAAAAAATTAGGATTTATTGCGCAAGAATTAGGACGTGAGATAAACACCATTGGCTCAAAAGCCAACGATGCCGGCTTGCAAAAACGTGTAGTGATGATGAAAGATGCGCTCGAACGCATCAAAGAACAAGTACTAAACGCCCTGTAATGAAACAAGGAAAATGCATTGTTTTTTCTGCGCCTTCGGGAAGTGGCAAAACCACCTTGGCAAAGCATTTACTGGATCAGGATGATTTTAAACTGGAATTTTCCATCTCTGCTACCACCAGACCACCACGCGGCAACGAGCAGCACGGCAAAGACTATTACTTTTTAACTCCAGAAGAATTTAAAGCCAAAATAGCGGAAGCTGCGTTTGCTGAATACGAAGAGGTTTATCCAGGGATGTTTTACGGGACTTTAAAATCGGAACTGGAGCGCATTTGGGAACGTGGCAAAAATGTATTGTTTGATATTGATGTAGTAGGTGGACTAAATATCAAAAAACAATACCCCAATAACACCATGGCTGTTTTTGTTAAAACACCAAATATCGCAGACTTAAAAGCACGACTGCAACTTCGCGCAACAGATACGGAAGAAAAAATTGCCATGCGTATAGCCAAAGCCGAAACCGAGCTGGAACGTGCTGTTGATTTTGACCACATTGTCCTAAACGACAAGCTGGAAACCGCCAAACAGGACGTACAGGAATTGGTATTCAATTTTCTAAACCAATGAAACGGGTTGCGCTTTTTTTTGGCAGTTTTAATCCCATTCACAACGGACATATCCATATTGCACAAGAGGTACTACGGCAACAAAAAGCCGATGAGGTGCAGTTTGTACTTAGTCCGCAAAACCCGCATAAGCCCGCAACCGAATTGCTTCCCGAACACCACCGCTGGAACATGCTACAACTTGCATTGGAACCCCATCCAAAGACGATTCCAAACGACATTGAACTGCATTTGCCAACGCCAAGTTATACCGCAGCAACGCTTCAAAAACTAACGCAAAAAAACCCCGATACTACCTTTCTGATGGTATTGGGTGCAGACACTGCCGCATCGCTGCCGAGTTGGAAAAATGCCGACTACCTGATGCAATTTCCATGCATCGTATATCCCAGAAAAGGCATCGCTTTGGAAAATAACGCCTCAGAAACGGTACTTCAAAACGTATCCTTACAAGATATTTCCGCTACGCAAATTCGATTGGAAAAAAAAGGGGACAGGCTCAAGAACTGGCTTCCAAAGAGTGTTTTTGCATACATACAAAAGCACCAACTTTTTAGTGATACTTAATCTTCCGCAGTATCCGTTGCGTGTCTTTTAGGCTTTGGTAGGCGCTTTCGCCTTGTTTTTTCATGATTCCCGAGAGGTCATGGAGCTTGTCTTTGGCTTCTTCAAATCCGTTGAGGTAGCACAACATATAGGTAGGTGCCAAATTGATGATATCCGCCTTTTCGTTTTTGGTAAGGCTGGTGCTTTTACGCAGTTTTTCGCAAAGGGAGTTGTTGGCATTATAGATGTGATGCAATAGCTTTTTTTCAAACCTAGGCGGCGAAAACAAAAACTCGGAGTCAATTTGATACGACCCCTTATCATCAAACAAAAAAGACATGCGCTCTAATGGATAGTATTTAAAGCTATCGTTAAAACCCAAACGCACATACTCGATAAGACTAAATGAATGCGCATCCACTTCAATTTCCACCTCATCGTGCGCGGAGTAAAATAATTTTACATGTTCATTGATAAGCTCCACGTCTACGCGCGAGAAATAGCTGTTGTCTTTTACTCGTTTTTCCAGTCCAGCCCAACACACCACAAACGATTCTTTAAATACTTTGTATTGCGGGTGTAAGTTGCTGTCGTAGCGGTGTACAAAGTCAATCACCCCATCAAGTGTAAGCTCTATGTTGTTGTGGGCATGCTTTTCGATTTCGGCAACAACTTCGGAGTTGATATCCTTAATTTCCAGATCAAAAACCTTGGACATGGAAATACTTCCATCTCTAAAAAACACGGAACCGCCGTAATATTTCCAGATATTTTTTCGCAATGCCGTCATTTTTTCGGTTGGTCTAATGGTTACCAGCCCAACTACTTTTCCCTCAGCCAAGTGCGGAAAGTGGATGTTTTCGTAGAGTACTACGGGTGGATTTTCCATATAGGCATTGATGAGGTTTTGCAGTTTTGCGTCGTCAAAAAAGTCAACGCCACAAATGTCATTGTCTTCATCTTTTACGCCTACCACGATGTAAGAGTTGTTTTTGGGGTTTGAGTTCGATAGCGCACAAATATGTTTTAAAAACTTAGCCTTTCCTTCTCTTTCTCCTAAGTTTAGTTGTCTTTTTTTATCGTAAAAACTGTTCTCATCGTTATGCGCTAGCAGGTTTTTGATGAGTAGTCTTTTGTTAATCATGAGCTTGATTTCTAACAAAGGTAAAAAGCTTTGTGTTCTCTTTTTGTAATCAACTTGGGAAACGCTACTTTTAACCTATTATTAACAATCCTGTTGCACTTTTTTTTTGATTTTGCGACAAAATTTTACAAACCTAAATTATGAGTGATACCGCTGTAGATATTAAAGCGTTGAATGAACGGATAGAGAAAGAAAGCGCTTTCGTAGATATCCTAACCCTTGAAATGAACAAGGTTATTGTGGGGCAACAACACATGGTAGAACGCCTCCTCATTGGACTATTGGGGCAAGGGCATATTTTGCTTGAGGGCGTTCCTGGGTTGGCAAAAACGCTTGCTATTAACTCCCTGAGTAAAGCCGTAAAAGGAAGTTTTAGCCGTATTCAATTTACACCCGATTTGCTTCCTGCAGACGTGATTGGAACAATGATTTACAACACCAAGGAAAACGATTTTAGCATTAAGAAGGGACCTGTATTTGCCAACTTTGTTCTTGCAGATGAAATCAACCGTGCGCCTGCCAAAGTGCAATCAGCACTTTTAGAGGCGATGCAAGAAAAGCAAGTCACCATTGGAGATGAGACCTTTAAACTAAAGCTGCCGTTTTTGGTTATGGCCACCCAAAACCCTGTAGAGCAAGAAGGAACCTATCCGCTTCCTGAAGCGCAGGTTGACCGATTTATGCTTAAGGTGATTATTGATTATCCAAAACTTGCAGATGAACAACTCATTGTTCGTGCAAATTTGAACGATTCTTTTGGAACGATAAAGCCTGTTATTTCAACGGCTCAAATCAATAAAGCGCAAAAAGCCGTTCGTGAAGTGTATATGGACGAAAAAATTGAAAAGTATATTTTGGATTTGGTTTTTGCCACACGCTATCCCGACCAATATAAACTGCAATCACTAAAACCGCTTATCAGTTTTGGGGCATCGCCAAGGGGGAGTATCAACTTGGCAACAGCGGCAAAATGCTATGCCTTTATCAAACGCCGAGGGTATGTAATTCCAGAAGACGTGCGTGCCGTTATTTTTGACGTGTTGCGTCACCGTATTGGCATTACGTATGAGGCAGAAGCAGAAAATATTACAGCGGAAGATATCATTCAGCGCATTGTAAATGCGGTAGAAGTACCTTAGAACAATCCTACATTTTCTATATGGATACAAAAGAGCTTTTAAAGAAGGTTCGGAAGATTGAGATTAAAACCCGCCGACTAAGCAATCACATTTTTGGGGGTGAATATCAAAGCACGTTTAAAGGTCGTGGTATGACCTTTAGCGAGGTGCGTCAATACCAATATGGCGACGATGTCCGTGCCATAGATTGGAATGTTACTGCGCGCTATCAAGAGCCCTACGTAAAGGTTTTTGAAGAAGAACGCGAACTTACGCTTATGCTTTTGGTAGATGTTAGTGGCTCCGCCAATTTTGGAACACAGCAACAGCTCAAACGCGATACGATTACCGAAATTGCAGCAACGCTTGCCTTTTCTGCCTTGCAAAACAACGATAAAGTTGGGCTTCTCCTTTTTTCCGATGAAGTAGAATTTTTTATTACGCCCAAAAAGGGGAAGTCGCATGTGCTTCGCATCATTCGTGAGTTGTTAGAACAAAAACCAAAAAGCCCAAAAACAAACCTTTCTGCTGCTTTAGAATTTATGAGTCGTATTCTTAAAAAACGGGCTATTGTATTTGTACTTTCCGATTTTCTTGACTCCGATTACGATCAAGCGGTTCAGTTGGCTGCACGCAAGCACGACCTTACGGGCATTCGCCTTTTTGACCCCATGGAAGCCAAACTTCCAGCCGCAGGATTACTGTATATGAAAGACGCTGAGACAGGCGGTAATAAATGGATAAATAGTTCATCCAAAAGTGTACGCACAGCATATGCACTTGCACACCGAAAAACAGCAGATTATTTCAGTGGGCAATTTACGCGCCACGGCGCCGGAGCTATTTCATGCGCTACAAATGAGAGCTATGTCAAAAAACTGCTAACCTATTTTAAAGGCCGTGGATAAAGTAATTCGTTTATTGGTTTTGATAGTAGGGACAACTTGGGCAATGGCTCAAACACAAGTGTCGCTAAGCGCAGACACGTTATCCGTGAAGCTGGCCGAGCAAATCAATGTAAAAATTACGGTTACTACTGAAAATAATCCGCAAATTCAGTTTCCCCCTTTGCAAGGGTTTCGCCCTTTTGAGGTAATAGACACTACGGCTGTAGACACCCTAGTTTTAAATAAGATTAAAACGTTCACCAAAACCTACGCGGTGATTCATTTTGACACGGGACAAATCACGTTACCAGCTCAAAAAGTAGTTGTTGATGGGAGTTTATTTTCCACAGATTCGCTGCAAATTCAAGTGAATGATGTTGAGGTAGACACCTTGCAACAACCGCTGTTTCCTATAAAAACCATTTTACCAATGGCAAAAAACACCACAGGCTGGTGGAAGCCCTATGCCTATGTTTTTATCATTTGCCTCCTTCTTGCGTTGGGATATTTTTTGGCATCTCAAACACAACAACGGATACGTGCCAAACGACGTAAACTTCCCCCTTTTGAGCGTGCCATTCAAGCCTTGCAAGCGTTAGAAAACAAGCAGTTAGATAAACAAGAAGAGTATAAAGGATACTACTCAGAAATGACAGATATTGTTAAAAGTTATTTGGAAGATGAAGCGCATATAGACGCACTTGAAAGTACCTCAGATGAACTCTTAACAAAATTGGAATTGCTTCGCGATACAGGAAATTTAGACCTAACGTCTGAAACCACAGACCACCTACAAGAAGTGTTACGCACTGCCGATTTGGTAAAGTTTGCACGTGCCATGCCCGAAGAACGATTGGCGCGTTTAGATAGATCGAAAATTGAGGGCGTTGTAAAAGAAACCCAAGCTGCACTCCCCGAACCCACGGAAGAAGAACGCCTTCAAAACGAGGTATATGCACGCATGAAGCAAAAGCAACAACAGCGGAAAAGACTCAAAATAGCAGGGATTACGTTACTGAGTGCCGTTGCAGTATTTGCCATTATTATGATTTCCAATTATGGCGCCTTGCAAGCCAAAGACCGTGTTTTTGGACACCCAACTTTGAAATGGCTAGAACAAGATTGGGTTACAAGCAGCTACGGCATTTCCGAAATGCAGCTTGAAACACCGGATGTTTTGGGGCGTAAGGCACTGCCAAACCGATTGCATCAACAGTTTGTGTTGGGCAGCTTAGAGGATGCTTTCTTGATCGTGTTATATATGGAGCACAGCAAATCTAAAGAAGAGCAAACCATTGACTTACAACAAAAAGTGGATAATGTGATTGGCTATTTTGACAGCATGGGCGCAACCAATATCTTTCAAAAACAAAACGATTATTCTACAACTTCGGGTATTGAGGGCATTGCAGCATCAGGGTCGTTTGATTGGACAAAGAAAAACGGCAAACCCCAGCGCAAAACCTACGAGGTATATCATTTTACAGAAAACAAAGGCTTTCAACAATTGCAATTGGTTTACGATCGCGACGATAGTTACGCCAAAGAACTCATTGAACGTATTTTGGGAAGTATTGCATTTAAAACCGAAACCCCATGACGGAATATACATTTGCCAATCCTGAATTTTTCTGGGGACTTTTAGCTATCCCACTTCTTGTGGCGTGGCATATATTCTCACGTAAAAAGCAAGTAGCACATGTACTTAGCCCAAGCGTAAAAGCCTTTACCAAATCGGGGAGTTTGCCCAAATGGCAAGCTATTTTGGTCGTGTTGCGCATGTTCGCAATTGCGCTTATTGTAGTGGCTTTGGCACGTCCGCAAACGCAAGATGTAAGCACGCAAACCAAAACAAACAAAGGCATTGATATTGTGATGGCCATTGATGTTTCGTCAAGCATGCTTGCCCGCGATTTAAAACCCAACCGTTTATCGGCACTTAAAAAAGTTGCCGCCGATTTTATTTCCAAACGGACTTCAGATCGTATTGGATTAGTAGTCTATGCAGGCGAGAGTTACACCAAAACACCTATTACTTCCGACAAAGCACTTGTGGTAGATGTCCTTGGAAAAGTAAGCTACGACGGGGTAATTAACGATGGAACAGCTATTGGAATGGGGCTTGCTACTGCGGTGAATCGCTTACGTGACAGCAAGGCAAAAAGCAAGGTTATTATTCTTCTGACAGACGGGGTAAACAACACAGGCTTTGTTGACCCCAAAACAGCGGCAGGCCTGGCAAGCTCTTTTGGCATCAAAACCTATACCATTGGACTGGGAAGTAACGGCAGCGCTCCTGCTCCTGTAGCGTTGAGGTCAGACGGATCATTTGTATATCAGCTTACAAAAGTTGAAATTGATGAGGACTTGCTAAAATCGATTGCTGCTGAAACTGGAGGCAGCTACTACAGGGCCACCAATAATAAAAAATTAGAGGCCATTTACGAAGAAATCGATAAGCTGGAACGAACAGAGGTAGAAGAAATCCGCTACACCAAATACCACGAAAAATTCCGTTGGTTTGTTTACTGGGCACTTGCTGCTTTAGTGTTGGAATGGATGTTACGTCACACCCTTTTTAAATCGGCAATGGCATGATACAGTACGAACAATCCCTATATTTTTATCTGCTGCTGCTCATCCCTGTTTTGGCATTAGGCTACGTATTATTTACCCTTTGGAAAAAACGCGTTATGCAGTCACTTGCTTCACCTGAAATGTTGGCTCATATTGCGCCCGAGCGCTCCTTTTTTAAAGGATGGGCAAAGCAAGTATTGCTGTGGCTGGGATTGGCATTTATATGCTTGGGATTGGTAAACCCACAAATTGGCACCGAACTTGAAACCGTTAAGCGAGAAGGCGTGGATTTGGTCTTTGCCATTGATGTGTCTAAAAGCATGTTGGCAGAAGATATTGCACCAAATCGATTGGAAAAGGCCAAGCGATTAGCAAGTGAACTCATCAATCAATTGGTCAGCGATCGTGTGGGGATTATTGCCTATGCTTCTTCAGCGATTCCGCATTTGCCCATTACTACTGACTATGCCGCAGCGCGAATGTTTTTAACCTCCTTGGACACCAATATGATTTCTTCGCAAGGAACAGCGATTTCGGCAGCTTCAAGATTAGCAGAAACCTATTTCGATGATGAAAATCAAACCAATAGGGTGGTGTGCATTATTTCGGATGGCGAAGATCATGGCGAAGATGCGCTAATGGCTGCCAAGCAAGCCGCCGCAGAAGGCATTACTTTTTTTACTGTTGTTGTGGGTACCGAAAAAGGGTCTGTTATACCCATAAAACAAGGCAATGCGATTTCCTATAAAAAAGATGCAGAAGGGGAAGTAGTAATTACGAAAAGTGATTTTGAACAGATGAAGTCTATAGCACAAGAAACGGACGGATTATTTTTGGAAGGGAACAATACCGAAGCCGTTGTAACAGCGATTATCGACCGCCTAAAAGAAATGGATAAACAAGAGTTTGAAGCCAAACAATTTGTTAAATTCAAAGAACAATTTCAATGGTTTTTGGGAATTGGATTATTTTTGATTGTATTAGATTTATTTTTGTTCAACCGAAAAACCCAATGGTTAAAAAAGCTAAACCTATTTCATGATGCGTAAATTGCTTAGTATTGTTTTTTGGTTCCCGTTGATGGTTGCTGCGCAAGACGAAATGCGCATACAGCAAGCCGAAAATTATATTTTTGAGGGCAATGAAGCCTTCGATGCTTTAAATGGCGTTGAGGCAGAGAAAAACTACCGCCGGGCGGCAGCAACAGGAACGAAAACAGATATTGCACGCTTTAATATGGGCGCAACGTTGCAGCAAGACAATTTTGTGGACGAGGCTCTTCGTGCCTATGCTGATGTAACCAAAACCACAAAAGAACGTCCCAACAAACACCGCACGTTTCATAATATTGGCAATGCGCTGATGCAAATCAAAGACTACAAAGGGGCAGTGGAAGCTTATAAAAATGCTCTTAGAAACAACCCTAATGACGACGAAACCCGCTACAACTATGCGTTAGCGAAGAAAATGCTAGAGGACGAAAAGCAAGATCAAGATCAAAACGACAATCAAGATAATCAGGACAATCAGGATCAGCAAAACGATCAAAATCAGGATCAAGAGGGAGAGAACGATAAAGAGCAAGAGGGCGATAATCAGCAAGACAAAAAAGACGAGTCTGGCGACGAAGGCGAAAACGAAAAGGACGAAAAAGAATCGGATAAAAACGATGAACAAGACCAACAAGGGAACAACGAAAAAGAACAACAACCACCCCAAGCAAATCCTGCACAACTATCACCACAACAGGTTCAGAACTTGTTAGACGCCATGAACAATGAAGAGAAAAAAGTACAAGACAAAGTAAACGCCAAAAAAGCGAAAGCAGTAGGCACAAAAAGTAAAAAAGATTGGTAATGAACAAAAAGGGAATTTGGTGTTTGTTGCTTGTCTTGGCGGTTTCGTCAAGGCTTTTTGGGCAAGTTTCGTTTCAAGCTACTGTTAGTAAAAACGAACTCGGCATTAACGAACGTCTTCGTGTGGAGTTTACCATGAACTCCGATGGAGATAACTTTAGCCCACCGTCATTTAATGGATTCCGTGTGGTTGCAGGGCCAAACCAATCGGTGAGTAATATGTTTGTCAACGGTAAGCGATCGTACTCCAAAAGCTATACATACTTTTTAACTCCCCTTAAAAAGGGGGCTATAAATATTGGTCAGGCGTCTATTGAAATTGATGGAAATGTGTATAAAACAAGCCCTGTAAAAGTGGTTGTAAAAGACGCTATTGAACTGCCGAAAAACCCTAACGATCCGAATTATATTGCTTCGGAAAATGTTCATTTAGTAGCCGAACTATCTAAGAACAAGGTGTATATCAACGAGCCGACAACCGTTGTATACAAACTCTATTTTGGGGGCAAAGTAAGACCGTCGGATGTAAATCCTATTGATATGCCGGAGTACAAAGATTTTTGGTCTCAGGACATTCCGTCAAGGCGTACTATTGACAGAGAAATGTACAAAGGCAAGTTGTATAATTTTGTGGCGTGGCAGCAAACGGTTTTGTATCCGCAACGCGCTGGTAAACTTCCCATTGCTCCATTAACACTTGACGTGCAGCTGGATGTACCTACCAATCGACGCGACTTTTTTGGGAATGAAATTTACACACAAGTGTCACGCACAATTACAGCAGGAAAGCGTACACTTACCGTCTTGCCTTTTCCAGATGAAGGAAAGCCAAACAACTTTAACGGTGCAGTAGGCGCATTTGAATTAGAGGTCAAAACGTCCAAAAATGCCCTTAACGCCTCGGAGTCCTTACAAGCCACGGTGCAAGTGAAAGGAAAAGGAAATTTGAAGTTATTTTCACTACCCGAATTGGTTACGCCTAGCGCACTTGAACGCTATGACCCAGAATACAAAGAGCAAGTAAACACGACTTTAGCTGGGATGCGTGGAAACATTCAAGATGCCTATACCTTAGTACCACAGTATCAAGGTAAATATCCGATTCCACCCCTACGGTTTTCGTACTTTGACCCAAGTAGCAAGTCGTACAAGACACTGACCTCTAAGGAAATTGTTATTGATGTAATCGAAGGGCCAAAATCTATCGGCTCCACAACACCGAACACTTCCACAACAAATGCAGTAGATATCCCTGGTATTTCTAATGCCTTTCAGTTCATAGCACAACGCGCTGACTTCAAGCCTATAACTAAGCCATCTTTTTTTGGAAGCCTCTTATTTTATGGCCTATTAGTATTGCCCATTTTATTATTAATCATTTATTTGGTGCTCCGCAAACGCACTCCAGACAAAGCCTTATTAGCGCAGCGTCATAAAGCTAAACTGGTTAAAAAATATTTGGGGAAGGCAAAACGAAGTATGTCGGACACAACTGATTTTTATGTGGCATTAGAAGCTGCCCTTCACAACTACGTAAAAGCGCGTCTGCATATCCAAACGGCAGATTTTAGTAAGGAAAAAATGGAAAACTTACTGACCAAAAAAGGAGTAGACGATGAAACTGTTGCGTTATTTATTCGGATTCTCACCAATTGTGAATTTGCCCGATATACACCAAGTTCAAAAAGCAGCATGGAACAAGATTATGCTACCGCTGTGGAAGCCATAACCCAAATGGACAAACAATTTTAATGATGAAAACGATATCACTTTTTGTATTGCTTACGTGTTTTGTCTGTGTTGGGCAATCTGCTGAAGATCTCTTTCGGGAAGGGAATAATGCATACAATCAAGGCGACTACCAACGCGCCATTACCTACTACGATTCCATTAATACGCTGGGCATTCACGCTCCTGAATTGTATTTCAATTTGGGAAATGCGTATTACAAGCAAAATGCTATTGGACCAAGTATTTTAAATTATGAAAAATCTCTTTTGTTAGATGCCGACAATGCGCAAGTCATAAGCAACTTGGCATTTGCACAAAACATGACCCTAGACCGGTTTTCACCTCTTCCTGAAAGCGACCTCAAAAAGGCAACAGATCGCTTGATATTTTTGACTACCGTTCGCGGTTGGAGTATTGTTGTTGTGGTGTGTGTTTGGCTTACCGTGCTGCTGTTTTTCTTGTATGTCAAATCTGTTAGAAGCGGCACAAAGCGGTTGTTTTTTAGTGGTTTTGTTGTGACAACTTTGAGCGCATTATTTGCACTTAGTTTTGTATGGCAACAAAAGAATATAACATACAATACGCGCCCTGCAATTGTTTTTGCTAAGGAAGAGGCTTTTCGGGCCGAACCTAACCTAAGATCAGAGGTATTGCTCACGATTCACGAGGGGGCAAAGGTTTTTGCACAAGAACAAGTAGAAGATTGGGTAAAAATAAAACTGACAAATGGAGCTATGGGTTGGATTCCACAGAGCAGTATTCAGTACATCAGCTTTGCTGTAGAATAGGCGCAATTTCCTCTATTGGGTTTTTGTCTGTATTGATTTGTTCAAATAAATAGCCCCCCAAATCTTGTAACGGCTCAAAGAACAAAGAGCCGTTGGTAATTTCTTCTGGCAAAAAGGATATAAATACGTTAATTTGACCTAAAATCCATATCAAAACCCCACAAATCACCAACCACTTACAAGCACCAAAAACGGCACCCAATAATCGATTGAGAAACCCAAGCAAGATCACTTTCGCCAATTTTGTTAGGAGCTTTCCAATCCATGCTACACCAATGATAATACCAATAAATGTGAGCGCAAATGCCAAAAGAGGCAAATATTCCCATTCCAAATATTTTGCTAATAGCCCCGCGGTAAAACTCGAAAAATGAAGGGCTCCAAAGACCCCCAACACCAATGCCAATAAGGAAGCTATTTCAACAAAAAAACCGCGTAAAGCACCACGAACAAGTCCGTAGAAGAGCAAACACACCACAGCAAGATCGATATAATTAAGCGGCATAATACAAATGTACGCATAGATTTGATGCCTATGGCGGAACTACGCACGGAATGTGTATTTTTGCTCCCATGACAGACAGCATCAAAGCACATATTTCCGATGTAGCAGCTTTTACGGCAGCCTCAACCGAGGAGGTAGAGCAGTTTCGTATTGCATATTTGGGAAAAAAAGGACATATCACTAAACTTTTCGCTGATTTTAGAAATGTTCCTAATGACCAAAAAAAGGAATATGGTCAATTGCTAAACCAATTAAAAACTGAAGCGCAAGCAAAGGTGAATGAGTTGCAATCAGCGCTAGGTGGCAAAACCAAAACCAAAGAGTTTTTAGACGACGCTAGCCGTCCAGGGCAGCCCATTCCGTTGGGAGCTCGCCATCCAATTAGTATTGTTCGTGACAAGGTAATAGATGTGTTTAGCCGGATTGGATATGGATTGTCGTCGGGTCCTGAAGTGGAGGACGATTGGCATAATTTCACAGCGCTTAACTTACCTGAGCATCACCCTGCACGTGATATGCAAGACACTTTTTTTGTACAGACAAACCCAGATGTAATGCTACGTACGCATACGTCTTCTGTACAGGTACGCCATATGGAGAGCAACCAACCGCCTATTCGAATTTTATCACCAGGGCGTGTATTTAGAAACGAGGCCATTTCTGCTCGCTCTCACTGTGTATTTCATCAAGTAGAGGGATTGTATATTGACAAAAACGTGTCTTTTGCTGACTTAAAACAAACCTTATTGTATTTTACCAAAGCCCTTTTTGGCACGGCTGAAATTCGCCTTCGCCCATCGTACTTCCCGTTTACAGAGCCAAGTGCAGAGGTTGATATTTATTGGGGATTAGAAACCGAAGCGGATTATAGAATTACAAAAGGAACGGGTTGGCTCGAAATTATGGGCTGCGGTATGGTAGACCCAAATGTTTTGAAAAATTGTGGAATTGACGCAGAGGAATTTTCGGGCTTTGCCTTTGGTATGGGCTTAGAGCGAATGGCCATGCTCCTGTATCAAATTGAAGATATTCGTATGTTTTATGAAAACGATGTGCGTTTTTTAAAGCAGTTTACTTCGGCTAGTTAAGGACTTGACTCAGCGCTTTTATTTTTTTCTTCGCAGATGCTTTTTCATAAAGTACATGATAGACACAGTCCATGATGGGATATTTTCCGTTAAAAGATTTGCTTAACTCGTAAGCTGTTCTTGCGCCGTAATAGCCTTCGGCAACCATGGTCATTTCCATGAGCGCGGCCTTAACGGTATAGCCTTTACCAATCATGTTTCCAAGCATTCTGTTTCGACTAAAAACAGAGTAGGCAGTGACTAATAAATCGCCTAGGTACGCAGATTTGTTGATGTTTCTTTTTTTGTTGTCCACGCCTTTGATAAAGCGCTTCATTTCTCGCATAGCGCTACTGATGAGTACGCTAACAAAGTTGTCTCCGTATCCTAATCCATGCGCCATTCCTACAGCAATGGCATAAACGTTTTTTAACATGGCAGCATACTCTGTTCCCACAACATCATCAGTTGTCGCAGTACGAATGTAGCTGCAGTCAAGCTTGGATTTCATCTGTTTTGCCAATTCAACATTGGTGCTTGCAACAGTTAGGTAAGACAGTCGTTCTAACGCTACTTCTTCGGCATGACAAGGTCCGGTAACAGCGCCCAAATGTGTTTTTGGAACATTAAACTTTTCAGCTAAGTAATTTCCCACTAGCATTTTACGTTCAGGGACAATCCCTTTCACGGCAGAAAAAATAATTTTGTTTTCAATGCTTGTCGTTAGGGATTCTAAAGAACTATCTAAATAAAATGAAGGAATAGCAATAATAAAAACATCGTAATCCCCCGCGATTTCATTCAAGCAGGTGTATAGGCTTAAGCGATTAAGATCAAATTCCACGCTACTCAAATAATTGGGATTATGCCCTTCTTCTTGCAAATGCTCATATATGGTTTCATTGTGCATATACCAGCCTACATTGGTATTGTTTTCACACAAAATTTTTACAAGTGCAGTTGCCCAGCTACCGCTGCCAAGCACGGCAATTTTAGAAAAATCAGCCAATTTTTTGGTTTTTTTTAAACATTAATACTTTAACAAATGTTTCACAACTTGGAGCCCAAACACGTGTTACCTTGCAAGTGTAAACGTGAAGCAAAAAATTGCTTAATAGTTTTTCATAGTTTAATATGGTTGGTTATTAGGAAGCACCTTTTAAGGTGCTTTCTTTCTTTAAAACCATTGTTCCCAAGGAATTCTACTAAGAAGTAATACTATTCCTAATCCGTAGAAAACGGCAATTCTAAAGAATTTTTTTCGTGCATTTACTGCCTTTTTGTGTAACGACCAGCCCATAGTAATAAGCACGATAGCTAAAATATTAGTAGTGGGATGCTCCACCAAGAAAAGCCGTAATGTGCTGTCTTTCATAACGGCACCCATGCCATTTTCCCATGCTGAGAAATAGGGAGAAACAAAATAGGTTATAAGACCTAATAGCAGTTGGATGTGTGAAAAAATAAGCGCAAAGAGCGAAAGACGAAGATCGCGATTGCCAAAGCTACGCTTGGTGACTAGTCCCAAAAATGCGTTTAAAATTGCTAAGACCAATACGATAAGAACTATATAGGCAAGGCGAGAGTGTAAAGAAAGAATGATGTCCATAATAAATGTATTACCACAAAAATACAGAATTCACATCGGTTAATCGTCTTCTGAGACATAAACGATTTCGTCCTCATCTAGTGGCGGGTGTAATATTAGTTTTAAATAGACTTGCGCTAGGGTAACCACATCTTTTTCGCAATACTTTACAATGCGGGGCAAGTCATTTTTTTCATAATAAACCCGCGCAACGTCTGAGCCGCCCATGTCGTCTTTGGGCGAGGGAATATCAAAAAAATGCGCCAAAAGTTTTAAGGAAGTGTAGTGTTTGTAGTCGCCAAACTTCCAAAGCTCTAACGTATCAAGATGTGGCACTTCCCAAGGTTTTTTGCCCATAAGCTGTAACAATAACGGTAACGCCAATTGATGTTTCAGCATACGTCTTGCCAAAAAGGGGAAGTCAAATTCTTTGCCGTTGTGTGCACATAGCCTGTGTTGTCGATCTGAAAAATGATGGTCGAGCAACTCTTTAAAGCTCCGTAATAGCTTAGATTCTTCACCTGAAAAACTTCGAACTCTAAATTGCCGTCCTTCTGTAGTGGTCGTTACATATCCAATGGATACACATACAATTTTGCCAAATTCTGCCCAAATACCTGCATGCCCATAGTATGCTGCTGCGGTAAGATCATTTTCTTTACGCTTGTAAGTCGTTTTGGCATCAAAAAGCTGTTGAGTTTCCTGGTCGAGTAAGTCAAAATTCGGCTGCTCAGGAACCGTTTCAATATCCAAAAAAAGGATATGCTCAAGGGGTTGGGGCGTTTTCATTGGCTAACATTGCAAAGGCTTCTTCCATATAACCCAAATAATCCGCAGAATGGCGCACGCCTGGAAGATCAGGGAGTTGTTTGTGACCCAAACGCACTATAATCACATCGTCCTCAGGGAATACAATAACATATTGCCCATTGTGCCCGCGCATGCTAAAATAGCGTTTGCCCATGTGTGAACCCAACCACCAGCCATATCCGTAATCACTGCCATTTTCAAACTGTGGTGTAGTAGATTTTTTTACATACTCAGGGCTAAGGAGTTGTGCTCCGTTCCAAACGCCATCATTTTTAAATAAGCCAGCAAAACGCGCGTAGTCGCGTGCATTGGAATTAAAACAACAATACGATTTTTCAACACCTTTTTTAGCGGAGTCTAGCCGCCAGTTTGAATCTGCCTGTGCGCCTAGGGGATTCCAAAAATAGCGACGTACCAAATCGGAAATGGTTTCTCCAGTGGCTTCCGTTAATACCAAAGAAAGCAATTGCGTGCTTCCACTTTGATATACAAATCGTTTGCCCGGCTCATTTTTGATGGGAATGGATTTCATCACTCGCGTGATATCACGTGTAATATAGGTGCGCGGTGTGATGGTGAGTAAGTTCTCGTAATCTTCTTTCCAATCTAATCCAGAAGACATGGTTGCCAAATTTCCAACAGTCATGTTATCTGCGTACGGACCTTTTAACCACGGCAAAAAGTCTTTTGCTTTTTGGTCATAACTTTTTACATGGCCTTCCTTTATTGCTTTTTCCAGCGATGCTGCTACAATCGTTTTTACCATTGAAAACGAATTGGTTTTGCTGCTTTTATCAAATCCATCAAAGTATTGTTCGTGCCAAATGGAGTCGTTTTTGATGACAAGAAACGCCACGGTTTTATGATCCTTGTGTAGCTTTTTTAGGGTTTCTGTAGCAGGAACATTGTTGTAATTTGTATGAAGTGCCCAGGGTTGATACGTATCGCTTTTAGGGATTTCACGCACATCGAAATGAATATAATCTTCAAGCCCCGCAGTGGTTTTGCCCAACTCAACGACTTTTAGACCCAATTCTAGCAGGTAGCCGTAGCCCGATACAAATAGCAAAGCAATAATAATCACAAGTGCAAATGCAATAACTTTAAGGGTAGCTAGTAGTTTTTTCATGTAAGATTTTCAGTGGAAAGTACGAAATTTTATGTTTTTGATATTATTACAGGAGTTTCAACGCTTGTTCTGCATGATAGGAAATAATGATGGAAGCGCCTGCACGCTTAAACGCCATAAGTTGTTCAAGCATCACGGTATCGTGGTCTAACCATCCTTTTTCAGCAGCAGCTTTCAGCATGGCATATTCACCGCTAACTTGATATACGGCAATGGGCACTTGTATTTCATTTGCCAAATCCCGGACAATATCCAAGTAAGCCATACCCGGTTTTACCATAACAATATCTGCTCCTTCTTCAACATCACGGGCTGCCTCAACGAGTGCTTCTTTTCGATTTGCTACATCCATTTGATAGGTTTTTTTATCGCCAAAACCAGGCGCAGAATCGAGCGCATCACGGAAAGGCCCATAAAAGCCAGAGGCATATTTGGCACTATAGCCCATAATAACGGTATTTACATACCCCGCCTTTTCTAACCCCTGACGAATGGCCAAAACACGTCCATCCATCATATCACTTGGCGCAACAATATTGGCGCCACATTCGGCATGACTAAGCGCCATTTTTGTTAAGACTGCCACTGTTGCGTCGTTTAAAATTTTATCATCTTTTACAATACCATCGTGTCCATAGCTAGAAAAGGGATCCAGCGCCACATCGGTAGCAACTACCAATTCAGGAACGGCTTTTTTAATAGCGCGAATGCTGCGTTGCATCAGTCCGTCTGGATTTAGAGCAGCCAATCCGGTGTTATCTTTTTCTGCATCAGCAACTTTTACAAAAAGCAATACGCCACGTATGCCCAAGTCATAAAGTCGCTTAGCCTCTGCAGTTGCAAGGTCAAGACTAAACCTAAAATAATCTGGCATTGAAGGGATTTCTGTTTTTGTTTCTGTGCCTTCTATAATAAAAAGCGGCACCATAAAATCGTTTGCAGTAAGTGTTGTTTCACGAACTAAATCACGCATGGCCGCGCTAGTTCTTATTCGTCGATTTCTATAAAGAGGATACATCATATGCTACACCCAGGTTTTGGGATTTTTTAGAACGGTTATCAGTTTTGCTTCTTCAGTGTTTTCTTCTGGTTGTACGTCATACGCCCATTGAACGGTTGGCGGTAAGCTCATCAAAATACTTTCAATACGCCCTTTTGTTTTGAGGCCAAACAGCGTGCCTTTATCGTGTACCAGATTAAACTCTACATATCTACCGCGTCTAATTTCTTGCCATTGCCGTTGCTCGCTAGTGTATGGAAGTATTTTTCGTTTTTGTACGATAGGTAGATAAGCGTCAAGGAATGCATCGCCCATTTGGGTAATAAACGCATACCATGATGCTAAATCGTGCACCTCGTTAGGGCGGCAATAATCAAAAAACAAGCCTCCAATACCACGTGCTTCATCACGATGGTGATTCCAAAAATAGGCGTCACATTTCTTTTTGTAATCTGCATAAAAGCTAGCGTCGTGTGCATCGCAAGCCGCCTTGCAAACACCATGAAAATGTGTGGCATCTTCTTCAAACAAATAATAGGGGGTTAGATCTAAACCACCACCGAACCATTGATCTACAATATTTTTATCGTCGTCATACAGTTCAAAATATCTAAAGTTGGCATGAACTGTTGGCACCATCGGATTTTTAGGATGCAACACCAAACTTATGCCACAGGCGAAAAAATCGGTATGTGAAACACCTAACTGGTTTTGCATGGACTCAGGAAGTGACCCAAAAACCTCTGAAATATTTACGCCTCCTTTTTCAAAAACGTTTCCATTTTCAATAACACGTGTTCTTCCGCCACCACCGCCTTCACGTTGCCACTTGTCCTCACGGAAAAGCGCCAAGCCATCTTCTTGCGCTAACGCAGTCGTGATGCGATTTTGAAGGGCTTTGATATAGGTGGTAAATTGGGATTTCATGTTCTAAGCGTTGTAAGATTTTATGGCATTTACAAAAGCTTTGGCGTGATCAACAGGGATATTTGGTAATATACCATGCCCCAAATTGGCAATATAGTGTTGCGTTCCAAACGCATCTACCATATTTTTTGCCATTTTTTCAATCTCTGGAATTGGCGATAGCAACCTCGATGGGTCAAAATTCCCTTGAAGTGTAATTTGTCCGCCTGATAAATAGCGTGCATTTCGTGCCGAGCAGGTCCAATCTACTCCAAGCGCATGCGCGCCAGAGCGTGCCATAGTAGGCAAGGCAAACCAACAGCCTTTCGCAAAGGCAATGACTTTGGTTTCTTCTTTAAGCGCATCTATAATTTGCTGCATATACTCCCAGGAAAACGTTTGATAATCTGCTTCACCGAGCATACCGCCCCAAGAATCAAAAAGTTGTACGGCATCAACGCCAGCACGTACTTTTGCTTTTAAGTATGCAATGGTGGTATCAGTAATTTTTTGAAGCAATTGATGTGCCGCTTCAGGCTGCGAAAAGCAAAACCCTTTTGCCAAGTCAAAATTCTTGGATCCTTGGCCTTGTACTGCATAACACAAAATGGTCCACGGGGAGCCGGCAAAACCAATAAGAGGAACGCGATTATCCAACGCTAATTTGGTTTGTTTTACCGCTTCCATAACGTAATGTAATCGATCTTCAACATCAGGCACAACTACATTTCCAACATCTTTACTGTTGCGAATCGGATTCGGTAGCCACGGCCCAATACCATCTTTCATTTCAACCGTTATGTCCATTGCTTGCGGCACGACCAAAATATCCGAAAATAAAATGGCAGCATCTGTTCCTACTTGGTCTATGGGCATGACGGTAATTTCGGTAGCCAATTCGGGTGTGCGGCAACGTGTAAAAAAGTCATATTTTGCCTTAAGATTCATAAAATCAGGCAGGTAGCGTCCTGCTTGTCGCATCATCCACACGGGCGGTCTTGATAATGCCTCCCCATTGAGTGCACGAAGAAATAAGTCATTTTTAAGCATGCTGTGATAATTTAAAGTAATGAATGGCCTTTGCAACAACCTGTTCCATACTTGCGTTTTTTACTGCTTGAATTGATTTTGGCGTCTGCCTAAAAGCAGTTGCCGTTGTGTTACCAATACAAAAACAGTGTGCATTTGTGATATCATTTTGATTTTGATGGCTTTCAACGCCGCTTGGGCTAAAGAAAAGGATGGCGTCTGGAGCGGCCTCAATTTTTGTATTTGTAAGTTCCGTTTGATACACTACAACCTCACGAAAATTGCACTTCCAATCCTTCATTTTATTGGCTAAAACAGGTAATCTTCGATTTCCACAAAAATGCAAAAAATGAGAATTTTTATCCAATTTTTCAATAAAATCAACCAAAACAGACATGTTTTGAGCAGTTTTAAGCGGTTTTATATTTTTTCCCAAAAGTAGTTTTTCGGACTGTTTTCCCACACAAAGTACTTGTGTATCGTGCAAATTATGTGCTTTATTAAGTACAGCTTTTGTCGCATTTTGACTGCTAAAAATCACGTAATCTGCTGGCGTAGGAAGTTCAAAATGTACGGGCACAATGCGAATCGCGTTATACTCCATATACGCCAATCCGTTTTGAACAATCCGTTCTCTCAACAAACTGGGCAAGGTTTTGGTTGATAAAATGAATGGCTTATCCATCTAACACATCTTTTGCTCCTTTTGCAAGGAGTTGCTCCGCAGCAGATTTCCCAATATGTTTTTCATCTAAAGCAAAAACCGCATCAAAAACCAATTGTTTTTTGCCGTCTTTTTGGGTGATAGATCCCTTAAAATGTATCCCATCATCAACTACTTGCGCATGCGCGCCAATGGGCGCAGTACATCCGCCTTCGAGGACTCGCAAAAAAAGGCGTTCCTCTTCTGCACAACGCGCTGTTTCTTCGTGATTCAATTTGTTGAGAGCAGACAGCAGCTCTTGATTTTCTGTCAATGCAGTAACCAAAATAGCACCTTGTGCGGGTGCTGGAATCATCCAATCCAATACCACACTATTTTCAGGAAGCATTTCTAGTCTAGAAAGTCCCGCCATTGCCATGATGGTTCCATCAAAATTAGATTCGCTGAGCTTTTTTAATCGTGTGGGCACATTGCCTCGAATATCAGTAATGGTATGTGACGGATATTTATGTTTCCACTGAGCTGCACGTCTTAAGCTACTTGTTGCGATAACGCTATTCTTAGATTCCCAACTGGAATTATTCGTAACGATTACATCTTGCCACGCGCCACGTTTGGGAATAAACGCCGTTGTTATGCCTTGCGGCAATTGTGTGGGCACATCTTTCATGCTATGTACTGCGATGTCTACATCGCCAGCAAGTAAGGCCGTGTCAAGTTCTTTGGTAAAAATTCCTTGCACACCCAATTCATACAGCGGTTTTTGTTGTTGTTGGTCACCGCTAGATTGTATGGGAACAAGCTCACTTTTTAACCCAATGGACGTTAACATGGTTTGCACCCAACGTGCCTGCCAAAGCGCAAGTGCGCTACCACGAGTCCCTATGCGAACGGGACTACTCATCCGTTGCAACATTAAAAAGCGTTTCCAGTGCTTTAACACTTTCATCGGTATCGGCACTTTCACGCAACTGGTTTGCCATGCGGTTGGTAAGCTTTTGAATAAGGCGCTCGGATACGGCTACAGCTTGTACTTCATCCAAGGATGGATTTTTTTTACGCTGTACTTCCAGTTCTTTTTGCTGTATGTTCTGCATCAATTTTTTAACGGCACTAATCGCAGGAGCAAACTTTCTACTTTCCATCCATGCGTTAAAATCCGCTAACACTTCGCGAATAACTATTTCGGCTTGCGGTACAAATTTTTGACGCGCAAGAAGCGTTTTATCAGACATTTTGGAAAGCTCGTCTAAGTGCAGTAATGTAACATTTGGCAGTTCCTCTACGTTTGGATTTACATTTTTGGGCATAGATAAATCCAAAATAAGTAGTGGTTTATCTGTATGAATAATTGATTTTGCGATAGTCGGTTTTTCGGCTCCTGTGGCAACAACAAGCACATCGGCTTTTCGAATTTCAACGGGTAGCGCAGCGTAATCTTTTACATCAATAGAAAATTTCCCACCTAATTCTTCGGCACGTTCACGCGTTCTGTTAATTAGGGTGATATGATTATTTTTGGTGTGTTTGATAAGATTTTCGCAGGTATTTCGACCAATTTTACCAACACCAAAAAGCAAGATGTTTTTGTCGTCTAAATCAGGTATGGTATCCAACATATAACGCACCGAAACATAGGAAACAGAAGTTGCTCCAGATGACAATTCCGTTTCGGTTTTTATGCGTTTGCTTGCTTGGATTACTGCATTAAACATGCGCTCCATATACGAGCTCAACATATTCTTTCGTTTAGACAACTTAAAACTTTGCTTTAATTGGGCAATAATCTCAAAATCGCCTAATATTTGACTGTCTAAACCTGTTCCTACACGGAATAAATGCATTATGGCATCTTGCCCTTTACGAACGACACCAACTTTTTCAAACGCTTCTTTAGTACCTTCAGAATGCTTAAACAACAATGTTTTTAATGTTTCTACGTCATCTACTTGTGCATAGATTTCGGTTCTATTACAGGTAGAACTAACAACTAGAGAAGAAATCCCTTGTGTTTGCGCATCGTCAAAAAGGTAAGGGATTACGCTTGTTGTAAGGCTAAATTTACCTCTTAGTGACGCATCTGCTTTTTTGTAACTAACGCCTACACAATAAAAAGTATCCGTTGCCGGCATTTTTGGTTTTTTGTTGCTCAGCAAAAATAACGCACAGCAAAGACAAAAAATAACGCTAAAAGTACTTTTTGTGTCGGGATTAGAACTCCCATAGCATCGGTTAAAATTCCATTTTTTCTTTGTATTTTTGTTTATGTTCATTAAAACATAAAAATACGATGTCGTTAAAAAGTAACGTTTTAAGTCCCCGAGCAAATCAACTTATTGAGGACGGATTTTACGTCCTGACTTACGAAAACGACGCTGATATTTCACAGCCCATTGCGCGCCATGTGGACGCGAGTTTAATTCAATTTCATTTTTGTTTTCGCGGCAGTGCAACCTTTCATTTTAACCAACGCACCTATAGTTTACCCCTTTTGGACGAACATGTGTTGTTGCTTTACAACCCCCAACGCGATCTTCCTATGGAGATGGATGTAAGCCCAAACTCGCAATTGGTTACGGTTTTAATTTCCATCAAAAAATTCCACAGTTTGTTTTCGCAAGAAGCCAATCAAATTAGTTTTTTGTCTGATGAAAACGCCGATAAAAAATATTATAAGGATCACATTATAACTCCCTCGATGGCAGTGGCGTTAAGTCAAATTTTGCAACATCAACCCAACACATTGATGAGCCGATTGTATTTGAAGGGAAAAGTTTATGAGTTGTTGAGTTTGTACTTTAACCCTACCGAAGCAACGGACGTTGCAGAATGCCCATTTTTGGTAGATGAAGAAAACGTTCGAAAGATCCGCAATGCCAAGAAAATTGTACTAGAACGCATGACAAATCCACCTAGCTTACAGGATTTAGCAGACGAAATAGGACTAAGTTTAAAAAAGCTGAAAGAGGGTTTTAAGCAGCTCTACGGAAGTACGGTGTATCAGTTTATTTTGGATCACAAAATGAATCATGCGCGCCAGCTTTTGGGTTCGGGATCTTACAATGTAAACGAGGTTGCGCTACAGCTCGGCTACAGCAATTCTAGTCACTTTATTGATGCGTTTAAAAAGAAGTTTGGCACAACGCCAAAAAAATACCTTTTGTCTGTATCTTCGTAACGAAAAATTAAGCTATGAAAGGAGTACTATTGGTGAACTTAGGTTCGCCGCAAAGTCCTACTGCAAAGGACGTTAAGCCTTATTTGGAAGAATTTTTAATGGATGAGCGGGTAATAGATGTTCCCAAGTGGTTTCGCTCGTTTTTGGTAAAGGGGATTATTCTAAAAACCCGTCCCAAAAAATCAGCAAAAGCTTATCAAAAGATTTGGTGGGATGAGGGCTCACCGCTTATTGTGCTCTCTGAACGATTGCAAGAAAAAGTAGCTGCAAATACTGCTGTACCCATCGCATTGGCAATGCGATACGGGCAACCATCTATTGCTACTGGCTTAGAAGAATTGCACAAAAAAGGTATTGATGAGGTATTGCTTGTGCCGCTTTACCCGCAACATGCGATGGCAACCACCGAAACCATTTTGGTTTTGGCAGAAGAAATTCGCGCAAAGCAGTATCCAAACATGACCTTTACGCATCTGCCTGCTTTTTACCATCACCCCGACTATATTCGTGTGTTGTCACATTCTATTCAAGAGTATTTACAAGACAAGCCGTGGGAGCATTTGCTGTTCTCGTATCATGGCGTTCCAGAGCGTCATATTCGCAAGTCGGATGTGACCAAATCGCATTGTAAAATTGACGGAGAATGTTGTCAAACCAAATCGGACGCACACGCATATTGCTATCGTCATCAGTGTTACGAAACCACACGACAAGTTGCCGAATATTTGGAATTGCGCCCAGGGAGTTTTTCTACTTCTTTTCAATCTCGATTAGCTGGTGACAAGTGGCTACGTCCATATACCGACAAAACTGTAGAAGCGTTTGCAAAAAACGGTACCAAACAAATGGCAGTTGTAACTCCTGCCTTTATATCGGATTGTTTAGAAACGCTTGAAGAAATTGGCATGGAAGCCAAAGAGGATTTTGAAGAAAAAGGGGGCGATGAAATGCATGTAGTTCCTTGTATTAACGACCGTGATGACTGGGTAAAAGTCATGAGTCGATGGATTGATGAATGGGCAATATCGTCTTAGTTTATAAAAAAATGTACCTTTAGATCAATTGTTTGCACGTGGAAGCCTATAACTATATAAAAGCCTTACACCTCATTTTTGTGATCACCTATTTTGCGGGACTCTTCTATATTCCACGATTGATGGTATATCAAGTAGAGGCCGCACTGCGACCCAAAAACGAAGCAGATATTTTGCTGCCACAATTGCAATTAATGATGCGTCGGTTGTGGGTAATTATTACTGTTCCTTCGGGGATTTTGGCAACACTTTTTGCGGTGTGGTTGTTGGTGCTTATGCCTATTTGGTTGGCCCAACCCTGGATGTGGGTTAAGCTTGTTTTTGTGGGGCTGTTGGTGTTATATCATGCCAAAACATATAAAATGTACAAAGAATTTTTACGTGGCGAACACAGGCATAGCGCTACCTTTTTCCGTTTTTGGAACGAGGGTGCTACGCTGATTTTGTTTGCTGTGGTATTTCTAGCTATTCTAAAAAACAGCGTGCATTGGATTTTTGGACTTGTCGGTTTGATTGGCTTAGCTGGATTACTGATGTTAGGAATTCGGCTATATAAACGCTACCGAACTAAAAAATTGTAGCCTTATGCGTTTGCTGTCTTTACGTGCGCGCATTTTTACTGCCCTCATTTTTTTGATGGTTGTTGCTTCGTTGCTTATTGCAGGAGTTACTATTTTCCAGTATCGAGAGCAATCCAACACCTATCACGAACAACGTTTGGAGCGCAAGGAAAATCAATTAAAAAAACGAATTGCCTATCTGCTTAATGACACTGTCTTAGCTGTTACCCCAGAAAACGCGGCTGCTATTTTTGAACCGCACATGCAGCAAACTTCCGATGTATTGAATATTAACTTTAGAATATACAGCCTTTCAGGAGTGTTGCAATCATCTACACAACTTATGGAAGCAGCGCCTGTTCAAGTGCTTCCTGATATACTATTGAATCAATTGCAGTCGAGAACATCTGAGCGCCTTATTGATGTGAGCACCACAAACGGCATCCGAATGCGGTCTTCTTACTTTTATGCTTTTGACGCTAATGGGTTACCCTTGGCAATTCTAAACGTCCCGTATTACGACGATGATTCATTAAGCTCACTAGAATTAAATGCCTTTTTACTTCGCTTGGTTCAAGTATATGTAATCATGCTGATAATCGCTATTATTCTAGCGTTTATTGTATCCTCTTATATAACGCAATCGTTGGAAACAATCAGTATAAAACTTAATCAAACCAAACTGGCTAAATCAAACTCAAAAATTGAATTGACAAAAGCAAGCAAAGAAATTTCGGCATTGGTCGAGGCCTATAACCATATGGTTGATGAGTTGGAACAAAGTGCCATAAAACTTGCCAAATCGCAGCGCGAGATTGCTTGGCGCGAAATGGCTAAACAGGTAGCACACGAAATCAAAAACCCGCTAACCCCCATGCGGTTAAGCATCCAACACTTTGAGCAACAAGTAGCTAAAGGTACTTCGGAGTGGAAGACTCAAGTGCATGAATTTAGCCAAACACTCATCCAACAAATTGACACTATGAGTGCTATTGCTTCAGCATTTTCGCAGTTTGCAGCCATGCCAACGGGGCAGTCAGAGCTATTAAATGTAACAGAAACCGTAAAGCGCGCTCTAGAGTTATACAAAGATGCACCCATAGCTTTAGATGCTGATGCTGCATACTACGCTCAGCTTGACGCAACACAATTGGTACGGATTATTAATAACCTGATGAGTAATGCTATAGACGCATGTGCTGAGGTTAGTAAGCCATTCATCGAGGTACGTATTTTTGGCGATAAAAAATGGATTTATGTCTCTGTAGAGGACAATGGCAAAGGCGTTTCTGATTCTCTTCAAGAACGCATTTTTGAACCTACTTTTACGACCAAAACAAGCGGCATGGGGCTGGGATTGAGTATGGTAAAATCGATTGTGGAAACCTTTGGCGGTACAATACAATTTGAGTCAATACCTAATGTTAAAACACGTTTTCAAGTCCGTTTTCCACGGATTGATTAAGATAGGATAGATACTTTAATTTTCTTTTCTAGCATTACTAATGTATCAGCGATATTATCTTTTGGAATGGCAATAGGCGGATGGACTTTCAGTATCATTTTTGCGCCAATACCCAAAGGAAAGCTTCCGTATCGGGTAATTTTCCACGAATTACTTATCGAAATCCCGACCAGCTTTGCATTTGGCATAGCCTTGGCAAGTTGTGTCAAACCAGCATATCGAAATGAGCGCGGCTCATGGTTTCTACTTCGCGTGCCCTCAGGAAAAATAACAGCGCTACCATGAGTTTTTGCTAGATGCTCCCCAAATATTTTTAGCTGTTCCAAAGCCTGTTTAGGCTTCTTTCTATCAATCAAAACCGAGCCGTTCTTTTTTAGATTAAATGAAATACTAGGAATCCTATTTCCTAATTCTTTTTTTCCAACAAACTTGGGATAAATCTTTCTCAAGTACCAAATCAGCGGGGGAATGTCGTAGGTGCTTTGGTGATTAGCAACAAAGATGTATGATTGGTTTTTATTTAGCTCAAAAGGCATGTTAAATACTATACGCGTCCCTAATATGTTGAGCGTTCGTAATAAAAAAAAATTAAGTACATCAACACTTGTTTTGTGTGCTTGATGTCCAAATAAAAAACACAGCCTTTGGACTCCCTCAAAGAGAATTAAAAAAAACCCAAAAAAGAGATAGTACAATACGCTAAGCGGGTATGCAAGTAGCTTAGCCATATCGTAAATTAACAGTGAGCGTTATACGCGTCTTTGAGATTTTCTGCAATAAGCTCGGCAGGACGTCCTTCAATGTGATGACGTTCTAACATATGCACCAATTCGCCGTCTTTAAAAAGAGCAATACTTGGCGACGACGGGGGGAAAGGAACCATTTGGCTACGTGCCTCAGCGGTAGCCTCTCTGTCTACACCAGCAAAAACAGTAATGAGCTGCTCGGGAGCTTTTTCATTGGCAAGCGACATACGTGCACCCGGACGCGCATTGGCGGCGGCACATCCGCAAACCGAATTAACCACTACCAGTGTGGTGCCACTTTTGCTCAATGCAGAAGTCACATTTTCGGGAGTGGTACATTGTGTAAAGCCAACGGCGGTGAGCTCGTCGCGCATGGGTTGAACAATTTCAGCAGGATACATAGCTATAATTTTAGAACACAAAGATACGTAAGCTTGTGGATTTATGCACGCTCACAGTACACCATATAATAGCGTGGTGTGATATAGCGTAATAAGGGACGGATACCAATTTTTTTGTAATCGGGCGATGCCCAACGCATGGAATCCTTCACCTCCCAACCACTTTTTTCTAGTAAATAATCAAATTGCTTTTGCTCAAATTCGTGATAGTGTTTATCCCAATCATCTTTAGTATTCCAATAGGCGGATGTAAACCACAACTTTAGAGGAACTGAGGCGATAAGCTTATCACAATGTATTTGACTTAAAATATTAAAAGGTGCTAGCATATGCTCAAATATCTCAAAAGCGGTTACGCAATCTGCTCCGGTATTTAAATACGCATGATAATCTGTATCTAAATTTTCGCCTTTCGTATTTTGAACAGTATACCCCGCATTTCCTAAAAAATCTGAAAGGGAATTAGGCGTTCCTAAATCTAGTAAAGAAGCTTCATTGGGTAAGTGCTTTTGAACAAAGGCACGCGTTCTGTTAAACCTGCGGATTTTAGGAGTAGCCATTTTAGCGAATAAAATTTGTGCTAAAGTAAATCAAATCCGCCTAAAATCCTTCGTACTTTTGCACCATGCGATGGATACTTGCTTTTATAGGCTACATGGTGTTCCGTTTTCCGGGCGCACTCTTGGGTTTTTTTTTAGGAACGCTTTTAGAAGCGGGAAGTAATGGACGAATTAGAACCTCATTTCAAACCACACGGGTTTCAGCTCAAGAATTTGAACTACGATTGTTGGCATTGGCAAGCATGGTTATCAAAGCCGATGGCAAAACCACTCAGTCAGAACTAGACTATGTCCGTGCGCAGTTTGTACAGTTTTTTGGAAAAGATAGAGCAAACGAGATTTTTAGAATGTATAATGCGGATTTTAAAAAATCGGGTGTTACGGCCATGGAAATCGGACAGTTTTTGGTAAATCGTACCCGTTACGAAGCGCGTTTGCAAATGCTCGACTTTTTGTTTCGCATTGCCAAAGCCGATGGAAAAGTGTCGCCTGTTGAGGTAGAAAAACTCACCGAAATAGCAGGCTACATGCGCATTAACGGGGCAGATTTTAACAGCATAAAAGCCATGTTTGTTGCTCAAACCGATAGCGCCTACACTATTTTAGAAGTCTCTAAAGCTTCAACAGAAACAGAAATTAAGAAAGCATATCGAGACTTGGTCAAAAAACACCATCCCGACAGAGTTCGTAACTTAGGCCCTGCTGCCGAAAAGGCTGCTAAGGAAAAGTTTCAGCGCATTCAACAAGCATATGAAGCTATTAAAAACGAACGCGGATTTTAATTCTTATGGACGACTTTCTTTTTTACACCAAACTTGGGCTGTATCACATCTTAGATCCTAAAGCATACGATCATTTACTTTTTTTGGTGGTACTTACCCTGCCTTATTTCTATAAACAAATGCGCCAATTGCTGGTTTTGGTTACTGTTTTTACACTTGGACATACGGCATCGCTTTGGGCTGCATCTGCTGGAATTTTAAACATTTCGGCATCTTGGATTGAGTTCTTAATACCCACAACGATTTTACTAACCGCCCTACATGTACTGTATTGGAATTCGAGTATAGTCACAAAATCATCTGCACCATTTATGCTTTTGGTGGTGTTTTTTGGTGTCATCCACGGTCTTGGATTTTCTAATTATTTTTCAATGGTTTTTGCTGGCAATGGCATCAGCTTACCGCTTTTTTACTTTACACTTGGTATTGAAGCAGCTCAAATACTTGTCGTGATAGCCGTGGTTTTTTTAAACACGGTACTAAGTCATTTGGGTGTTTCTAAGCGTGATCGTTTGCTTGTGGGGAGTAGCATAATTATCGGTATTTTAGGGCCCATTCTGATTTCATCCTCAAGCTCATTATGACAAAAGCTAAAAAAAAACAACTACGTTACGACACCGCTTACATGCGTATGGCGATGGAATGGGCGCAACTTTCGCATTGCGATCGCAAGAAAGTGGGCGCATTGATTGTAAAAGACCGTATGATTATTTCGGACGGTTACAACGGAACTCCGACGGGATTTGAAAACGAATGCGAAGACGAAGACCATTACACCAAATGGTATGTATTGCATGCCGAGGCGAATGCCATTATGAAAGTGGCGTCTTCTACGCAGTCTTGCGCAGGAGCAACGCTCTATATCACGCTTTCACCGTGTAAAGAATGTAGTAAACTTATTCATCAAGCGGGGATTAAACGCGTAGTATACGCCAATGCGTATAAAGACAGCTCCGGATTAGATTTTCTGGAGCGCGCAGGTGTAGCAATAGTAGCCCTGCCTCAAGAGTGATTCTTGACTTTTTTCTGTATTCTTAGTGCGACTTGTAAAATCACCAATAAAACTACAGCACACAGGCTAGCTCCAACCCCAATAACGGCAGCAAAGCTATCACCCTCTAAAGGTGCATCAAAATCAATATGAAATACATTGAAAATAAGCAGGCCCGTTGCGAGAGCCAAAAAGATATAAATGAGGGTTTTCATAAGATTGTTTTCAAGCAGATTACACAAGTAATCTTGATTTTTAAACAAATATAGTTAAGTAGGTTTCAAAATCGACATTGAAGATTCACTTTAAGCTAAAATATAATTCATTAAATTAGGGTAATAATCTAAATAATTGTCGTAATCTTGCTCAAATTATTTATTACACATGCAAGGCACAGTTAAATTTTTCAACGAGTCAAAAGGTTTTGGCTTTATTACTACTGACTCAGGAGAAGATGTTTTTGTACATATCAGCGCGTTAGATGGTCTATCAATCAATGAAGGCGACAGCGTGACATTTGAAATTGTTGACGGAAAAAGAGGTAAGGCAGCAAGCGACGTAAAACTTGCTTAAGCTTTAGCGTTTTTTTTCGGTCTCAGTGTTTGTTATCGATTACGTAAAAAGTTGCTGCACATTTCCAGCAAACAGTTTTACGGCAATTGCCATGAGTACTACTCCAAAAATTTTACGGATAATATTTATACCTGATTGTCCTAACACACGCTCTATGCGTTTGGATGACTTCAGGACCGTATAAACAATTGCGATGTTGATGACAATGGCAACGATAATGTTTGCCACATCGTATTCTGCGCGCAACGATAACAATGAGGTAAGCGTTCCTGCTCCTGCAATCAAGGGAAAGGCTATGGGTACTATTGAGGCTGTTTCAGAAGACTCATCTTTGTATAGCTGGATGCCTAAAATCATTTCGAGCGCTAAGAAGAAAATGATTAGCGCACCCGCAACGGCAAACGAGTTTACATCGATGCCAATAAGCTTCAAGATACTTTCACCCAAGAATAAAAAACCAATCATGATAACCCCCGCTACCAGCGAGGCTTTCTCAGATTGAATATGCCCAACCTTTTGACGGAGTCCAATAATAACGGGTGTGCTGCCGATAATATCTATTACGGCAAACAGCACCATAGTACACGTGATGATTTCTTTTAGGCTAAGCATGAAGCAAAGATACTTTTTTTGTGCAATCAATATTGTAGTTTAGCATCATGTTCCAATTAGGAAAAACATTGATTTCTGAAACGCTATTTGAGCAAGCTTTTACGTGTGATGTGTCGGCCTGCAAAGGAGCATGTTGTGTTGAGGGAGAGGCAGGCGCTCCCTTAGAATTGGACGAGATTGAGCAACTAAAAACGCATTGGCACGAAGTTAAACCCTATTTAACTAAAAAAGGTATTACTGCGCTCGAAGCACAAGGCGTGGCTACCCAGAACGCTTTTAAAGAATGGGAAACCCCTTTAATAGACGGTAAAGCTTGTGCCTATATAAACTATGACGATACCGGTATAGCGCAATGTGGCATTGAGCAAGCACATCGTCATGGGGATACCAAATTACAAAAACCCATTTCGTGTCATTTATATCCCGTTCGAATAAAAAATTACAGCGCTTTTGTTGCCGTCAATTACCACGAATGGTCTATTTGTAGCTCAGGCTGTGATTTGGGGCAGACATTAAAACGTCCGCTGTACCAATTTGTACAAGATGCGTTGGTACGAAAATTTGGAAAAGCGTGGTATGATGCGCTGCATGTGGCGGCACAAGAATTTGCCAATCAACAAAAAGAATAAATGCTTTGCTTCCCATAAGACCGTTTTTAACTTGCTTTAAATCAGCATATTAAAATCAAGCTTTTACAGTTGTTTTTGTAGGGGAAACCTTAATTTTTGTTAAAAACTATAAGGCATTGTGGAAAAGTATGCCTTTCATTTGTCCTTAATTTTTGGAACATTTGTAAAGCACTAAGCATCCCACTTTAACATTTAAAAAAAATTATGTCAGTTTCTGTAGAACCCATTTTGTCTGAAAACAAGAATCGCTTCGTTATTTTCCCTATTCAACACCACGATATTTGGGAGTGGTACAAGAAGCAAGAAGCCTGTTTTTGGACGGCAGAAGAAATTGATTTACATCAAGATTTAACAGATTGGTCAACAAAACTGAGCGATGATGAGCGCTATTTTGTAAAGCATATTTTGGCATTTTTTGCTGCTTCTGACGGAATTGTAAACGAAAACTTGGCGGAGAACTTTGTAAATGAAGTGCAATACAGCGAAGCTAAATTTTTCTACGGATTTCAAATCATGATGGAAAACATTCACTCAGAAACGTATTCGTTGCTTATAGACACTTACGTAAAAGATGAAGCAGAAAAAAACAGCCTTTTTCAAGCCATTGAGGTATTCCCTGCTATCAAGAAAAAGGCAGATTGGGCACTCCGTTGGATAGATTCAGACTCATTTGCAGAGCGACTTATTGCGTTTGCAGCAGTTGAAGGTATTTTCTTCTCTGGCGCGTTTTGCTCTATTTTCTGGCTTAAGAAACGCGGCTTGATGCCAGGATTAACGTTTTCAAACGAATTAATTTCTCGTGACGAGGGTATGCATTGTGACTTTGCTGTCCACTTGCACAACACGCACTTGGTGAATAAAGTACCAAAAGAACGAATTCGAGAAATTATCATTGACGCGCTTAACATTGAGCGTGAATTTATCACTGAATCCCTTCCAGTGAGTCTTATTGGAATGAACGCCAAACTGATGACACAGTATTTGGAGTTTGTTACTGATCGCCTACTTGTAGAGCTCAACTTAGAAAAAGAGTTCAACGTGTCTAACCCCTTTGATTTTATGGATATGATTTCGCTTCAAGGAAAAACAAATTTCTTTGAAAAGCGTGTGTCTGAATACCAAAAAGCGGGTGTGATGAACCAAGAAACAGAAAAAGAAGAAAAGTACTCGTTCGGAGACGACTTTTAGTCTGCCCCTCAACGCTGTACAGGTAACGTTGGTCCATTTGGACTTGCGATTTATTAACCAATAAAAACATTAATAAACTATGTATGTAGTCAAAAGAGATGGGCGCAAAGAACCTATCATGTTCGACAAGATTACGGCGCGAGTACGTAAGTTGTGCTATGGCCTAAACGAGCGTGTTGATCCTGTAAAAGTTGCCATGAAAGTTATTGAAGGTTTGTATGACGGTGTAACCACCTCAGAACTTGACAGCCTTGCCGCAGAAACCGCGGCCTCTATGACAACCGTACACCCTGACTACGCACAACTCGCCGCACGAATTTCCGTTTCCAACTTGCACAAAAACACCAAAAAATCGTTTTCGGAAACCATGTCTGATCTCTATGAGTATGTGAATCCTCGTACCGAGAAGAAGTCGCCTTTGCTATCCGAGGAGGTATACAATGTGATACAAGAAAATGCCGATTTGCTTGACTCTACCATCATTTACAATCGTGATTTTGGGTATGATTATTTTGGATTCAAAACGCTTGAACGTTCTTATCTTCTGAAAATAAACGGAAATATAGCCGAGCGTCCACAGCATATGCTGATGCGTGTTTCGGTAGGGATTCATCCAACCGACTTAGACGCCGCTATTGAGACCTATCACCTTATGTCTAAGCGTTATTTTACGCACGCTACGCCAACTCTTTTTAACTCTGGAACGCCAAAGCCACAGATGTCCTCATGTTTCTTACTGTCCATGCGCGATGACAGCATCGACGGCATTTATGATACCCTAAAACAGACAGCAAAGATTTCACAGTCAGCAGGGGGTATTGGACTATCTATCCACAATGTACGTGCCACAGGCTCATACATTGCAGGAACAAACGGTACATCCAACGGAATTGTGCCGATGCTTCGTGTATACAACGATACGGCGCGTTATGTGGATCAAGGGGGAGGAAAGCGCAAAGGATCTTTTGCCATTTATGTAGAGCCGTGGCATGCGGATATTTTCGACTTTTTGGATTTAAAGAAAAACCATGGGAAGGAAGAAATGCGCGCACGCGACTTGTTCTACGCCATGTGGATTCCTGATTTGTTTATGAAGCGGGTAGAAGAAAACGCTGAATGGACACTTATGTGCCCTAACGAATGTCCAGGATTATATGACTGCCATAGCGAGGAATTTGAAAAAATGTACTTAAAGTACGAATCTGAAGACAGAGGTCGTAAAACGATCAAGGCTCGCGAACTTTGGGAGAAGATTCTAGAATCCCAAATTGAAACAGGTACGCCGTATATGCTGTACAAAGACGCCGCAAACCGTAAGTCGAATCAAAAGAATTTGGGAACCATACGTTCTTCAAACTTATGTACCGAAATTATGGAGTTTACCTCTAAAGATGAGGTAGCTGTGTGTAACCTAGCATCTATTGCATTACCGATGTTTGTGAAAGATGGTGCATTTGATCACAAAGAATTATACGATGTAACGGTACGCGTAACTAAAAACCTCAATCAGGTTATTGATCGCAACTACTATCCCGTTCAAGAAGCTGAGAATTCCAATATGCGTCACAGACCGGTAGGCTTGGGCGTACAAGGGCTTGCGGATACATTTATCAAACTGCGTTTGCCATTTACAAGCGAGGGCGCACAAACACTTAATCAAGAAATTTTTGAAACCATTTATTTTGCGTCCCTTACGGCATCCAAGGAAATGGCAAAAGTGGAAGGGCCCTATCAGTCATATAAAGGGTCGCCTATTTCAAAAGGGGAATTCCAACACAATATGTGGGGAATCAAGGACGAGGAACTCAGCGGCCGTTGGGACTGGACTGGATTACGCAAGGAAATCAAGAAGCACGGTGTTCGAAACTCGCTATTGATGGCACCTATGCCAACCGCATCTACCTCCCAAATTTTAGGGAATAACGAGTGCTTCGAACCTTACACCTCCAATATTTATACTCGCCGGGTGTTGTCTGGGGAGTTTATTGTAGTAAACAAGCACCTGTTGGAAGACTTAGTAAATTTGGGTCTTTGGGACGAGGACATGAAGCAAGAATTGATGCGTGCAAACGGATCTATTCAGCATATAGAAACGATTCCAGCAGACATTCGCGAGTTGTACAAAACAGTTTGGGAGATGAGCATGAAAGATATTATTGATATGTCGCGTCATCGTGGATATTTCATTGATCAATCACAATCATTGAACTTATTTATGGAAGGCGCTACGATGTCAAAACTTACTTCGATGCATTTCTATGCATGGAAGTCGGGCTTAAAAACTGGGATGTATTATTTGCGCACAAAATCTGCGGTGGATGCAATTAAATTTACCGTTAAGAAAAAGACAGAAGCTGTTCCTGCAGCTGAGGTTGCTACTACGCCCGCAGCAAAAGAATCAGTTGCCGTAGAACCGCTTTCTCCGTCTGAGCTAAAGGAAATGTTAGCCAAGTCAAAGGAAAGTGATGACGATGACTGCTTAATGTGTGGATCGTAAATAATGAATGAGTAACAAAAAAAAGCGCTACGTGAGTAGCGCTTTTTTTGTTAGCGATCTTTTTGATCTTCGCTGACTCTTCGCGGTGCTACTTTTGGATCGAATTTTTGATAATAAAGCTCAATCAAATTGAAAGTAGCGACAATCAAATCTTTGGTTTCTATCATTAGGCTAAAGAAAAGCGTGGTGTTTTTAGGACTCTTTTCTTCTTTACTCCGCGTTCGAAGTACCTGTTGGTTTATCTTTTCGTCAATGTTTGAAAAGAGGATTTCTTTCTTAGGAAGGATTTCACTCACGGCATTGAAATCGGTCATATCAAACGCAAAACGGATTTCTGCAAACAACTCGTCCAAATCCAGTTGGGTTTCTTTGAGTTCTTTAATCTGCGAATACTTTAACTGGCGGTGGTTGTTGCTCACGTGTTTGTGCGACGCCTTGGTAATGTACTCTAATGATTGCGCCATATCTTCCAAAATACTTATCAAGTTGATGTAGAAATGGCTTACTGCTACACTTTCTTCATCCTTTTCTTGAATAAAATAGAACAGCTCGTTGCGTAGTTTTTCGATTTCTTTACTAAGACGTACGACGTCTTTTTTCGCGATGCGAAGTTCTTCAGCGTTTAGTTTTGCTAGGCCATTTACAGAAGCAAGATAAATCTCGTTACACTTGCTCACCATCATCGATACATTATAGGCACTTTCTACTATGATACCTTGGACTGATGAACTTTCAATCATTTGTAAATCACGCTCACGTTTAGACTCTGCCACATTGCCTTTGTGCTTGCGGTAATTTCTGAAAAGCAGAAAAGCAGTAAAGACGAGTAGCCCCAACAAAGCTGGTAATTTACCAGTGTAAATAATGACCGCTACAATGCCACAAGCCGTAAATGCCGTAAATGCCGTAAGAAACCACCCTGCAATTACATTTAATACACCTGCCACGCGATATACAGCACTGTCTGCGCCCCAAGCACGATCGGCGAGTGAAGTCCCCATAGCTACCATAAAAGTGACGTACGTGGTTGACAAGGGCAATTTATAAGATGTTGCAATTGAGATAAGTACTGCAGCTACCGTAAGGTTTATGGATGCTCTAATATTGTCGAACGCGGGTGCGTCTTCTGATTTTACATAGCGCTTTGCTTTAACAGGCGTAAAGCGCGCCTTCACTTTTTTTGTAAATATGGATGGTGTAACGGCTTCCACAACTCGTACCGAACCCACAAAAGCCCGAACCAAACTACGCGAAAATGCATTTGACTCAAAGCGTTCGTTTGTGCGGTCTTGACGTGATAATTCTATAGAGGTTTTAAGTACTTCTTGTGCCTTGGATGAAAACCACAATGTTACAACCATTACTAAGCCCGCAATAATGAGTAGTGCGGTTGGCGTTGCTACTTTTGCCGATAAGAACGACATATTGAAAAGTTCGGCGGTAACACCTGATACTTTCCATGCTTCGTAGGATTGCCATGCTGCAATGGGAACACCAATAAAATTCACTAAGTCGTTGCCCGCAAATGCCAATGCCAACGAAAAGGTTCCTACGATAATAACAAGCTTATATACATCTGTGCGGAAAATATAGGTTGCGAACAAAGAAAGTGATGTCCAAATCAGCCAACTCACACCAAGTACGCGTTGGGCCTGTGTGGTTACAAAATCTTTAAGCGATATACCTCCTAGAAATTCATAGGTGTTATCTGCAAATGGAGTTCCTTTAATACCTTTTGCAAGGATAAAATAGGTAATTGCCGTTAGGGCAATGCCTCCAAAAACAGCTCCCATCCATTTTGGGTTATCCTTAAAATGAAAGGTTAGGATCAGCCTACTTATATATTGTACGACCGCACCTACCGTAAAGGCAATAAAAACCGAGAGTAGTATCCCCAAAATAATCTGTGATGCTTTGCTAACGTTGATAAATTCATAAAGCGATTCATCAGCATTGCCCCAATATATTTTTACTAGCGATATGGCTACGGCAGCACCCAATAGTTCAAAGACAATGGACACTGTAGTTGAGGTAGGCATTCCAAGGGTGTTAAAGAAGTCTAAGAGTAAAATATCGGTCAGCATCACCGCCATAAAAATGACCATGATTTCATCGAAATAAAACAAATCTGGATTAAAGATGCCTTTTCTTGCCACTTCCATAAGTCCGCTGGAGAAAATGGCCCCAGCAGCTACCCCCAAACTGGCAATAATCATCACTGTTCTGAAGCTTATTGCTTTAGAGCCAATGGCCGAATTAAGGAAGTTAACAGCATCATTACTAACGCCCACAACCAAATCTGCGGTGGCAAGTACCGCAAGAGCAATAATGATGACCAGGTAAAAATCCATGGTTTAGAATTTAATTCTGTACCCCAAGGTAAAAGTAATTCCTGGATTAAATGAATTAAAAATAAATGAATCCTCCCCCAACCATTTATACAAACTCTCTACTTTTTCATCAAGAATATTTGACACTCTTAATTGTAAACTACTATCTAAATCTCCTGAGAAGGATTTTTTAATATTTAAATCTAATTTATTGAAAGGTTTGGTGTAAACATCTGGTATTCCGCCCAGTCCTACATTTGTAAGGGTCTCCCCTTGAACATTATAAAATACACCAAATTCAAAATCATAATTAATCAATTTTGTGTTTAAGCTAGCATTAATAATGTATGGAGATTGACCTTGTAGTGGGCGTTTATTACTTAAAACCTTATCTACTAATTCGTCTTTAGAAGCCTCATATTTTGAATCATACTCATCAATAGACATTGTTTGTTCGGCATCAATTAAAGTGACATTTGACGAAAAGGATGTTAGTGTATTGTCTGTGTCAATAATATTTTCTCTTATCTCAAGCTCTAATCCTTTTACTGTAGCACCACCAATATTTCTTGCCAAAAAAGTATTTGGCGAATTTTGACTAGCATTTGTTATCTCAATTGGATTATAAAAATCTTTGTAAAAAAAGCTAATTGCAAACATTTCATTCTTTTCACTAAATTTTTCTAATCTTAAATCATAATTATCAATATAGCTTGGTTGCACTTCAGGATTTCCTAAGAAAAAGGTTTCAGAAACTGGGTCATAAATATAAGCTGTTGAGGCCTCCCTGAAAGATGGTCTAGCGGTAGTTTCATAATATGACAATCTAAATTTTAATTTGTCGTTTATTGCATATATCATATTTCCAAACAAAAAGTTATCTTGAGTACCTATGAAAGGAGTTTTTTCATATTTATTACCAGGCAAATCCTCTCCTGTGTATTTCAAATCAAAAATTTCATTTCTAATTCCTAAAACAAGTTTAAATTCTTTGGTAAAATTAAGTTCAGTCTCTAAATATGATGCATCTATATCAATTTCAGATTCGTAAATATTAGTTCTTTCAAAACCACCTCTTAGGTACGTACCAATTCTTTTGTCTCGAGTCCAAATATTTTCCTCAAAAAAATAAGCATTCGAATTGCCTTCAAGTATAGTTGAGTCCCCAAGGTACCAAACATCAAATTTCTTTGAGTTAAAATTCCTTCTCTTCGAATTTCTTGTTTTTCCGATTGATATAGAGCTTGTTTCACCAAGACCATCAAAATTTACTTTGATATCGAGGGATAAAACATTGGACTCTTCATCTAAATTTCTCCAAATCCTTGAGGGAGCACTAACCTGATTGGGGCTAAAATAAAACACATCTCTTGATGTGTTTGTTTCAAATACAGACCTTCTAAGATCTTTATCTCTTAAACTAGATCTAGAATATGAATATGCCCAGTTAAATTCAACACCGCCGTCTTCACTTTTGTGCTTTCCTTGTAAAGGGATTGATAGCATACTTTTTTCAGTGTAAGATAGCGTACTACCAACACCTAAGTAATTGTTTTCAACGCTTTCAGCTCTGTCCAAGTTGGTTGCTTTTGACTCACTATTTTGCAGCCTTAAGATGTTCAATGAAATTTTATTTTGATTGTTTTGAAGTGTTACGCCAGCAAGTCCACTTAAAAACTTATTTATGACTCCAAGTTTACTGTTTTGCTCGCTATAAAACTCTAAAGCACCCTCGTTTTTTTGGACGGTGTTATCAATATAATTTTCGTAAAATTGCTGTTCAGTTTTGTATCCTACTGATGCAATATATCCCAATTTTGCCTCTCCTCCCAAATCTATTGAATTAGAAGTACTAAAATTGAATGAGTGATTCATATCACTTGTATCATTCAACGGCACCATTCTTTTACTTAATGAACGGGTTGATTTCGTTAGAATTTCAGTGCCAGGTAAAAAGGATAATGCTGGGGGTAAATTAACTGTTGGATCTAGCGGCAGTGTTCTGTAGTCTTTATCAACCCCTCTCCAGTCAGTACCACTTCTCTGATCTCTAATGAAAGAGTTGTTAAAATGCATGTCTGGGTTAAAACCAGCAGAATAACTAAAATTATACTCAGGGGTAAATGTAAATTTTTTCAATTCAATATTTACAACACCTCCTGTAAAGTCTGCAGCCAATTTTGATGAAGCAGATTTCTGTACAAGTATATTTTCTATAATTGAGGTTGGGAATATGTCTAGCGGGAGTGTATTTTTATCTGGATCAATTCCTGGAAGCTCAAGCGAGTTCAACATCGTTTTTGAGTACCTATCTCCAAGGCCTCTAACAAAAACGAATTTACCTCCTTGTACAGAAACCCCAGGGACTCTTTTTACTGCAGACGCAATATCACTATCACCTGCTTTTTTTATTGCTTGGATAGATAAACCGTCCAATACAACGTTAGCATTTTTTTGGATATTTAACACAGCTGTCTCTGAATTTCTTTTTGCAGTTGTTGTTACCACTACTTCTTCAAGGGCGTTTGAAGATGCATCAAGTACTACATCTAGACTTGTAATTTTTCCTTCTGAGACGTTAACCCCAGTAATTCTTTTCTTATCATATCCAACAAATGAGATTTCAACTGTATAGGATCCTTGAGTTAATTCCAAAAAATATTTGCCATCGAAATCAGTTGTAGTCCCATCACCTGTTTCAATTACAACCACATTTGCAAATGGAAGCAGATCATCGAATTCTCCGTCAATCACTATTCCACTAATTCCAGTCTGTGAATATAAAAGGGAACAGAATAACACCATTAGTACTGATACGAATATCTTCATAATACACAGTTTTCACAAATATATTCCATCTTTAACCAGAAGTACATTAACTTAATGTTAACAAAAAAACCCCCTAAAAAGGGGGTTTTATTTAATAAGAGCTTATCACTTATTTTCTAATTAATTTACCAAGTACTTTTTGTTCATCAGTAGTTACCTCAATGATATATATTCCTGGAGTTACTTCCTTAATATCTATTGACTTTTCACCAGCAGCACTTTTAATTAATTGTCCTGTTACAGCGTATACATTAATTGTGTTAATCTTTCTTTCGCTTATAACATTAATTAATCCATCAGTTGGGTTAGGATAGAATGATATAGAATCTTGAATATCTATGTCTGCGCCAATCGAAAGTGCACCGCCATTATTGAAAGCATAAGCAGTCCACCCTGTAAATCTACTTTCAGTGGCACCAGTATTATTTGCTTGTGCAGCAAGTATTTCAGCCTGTGTAGCTGTAAGTTCAGCTAGTTCATCAGATGCACTACGGCTACTAGTACTGTTAACAGTTGCTAGGTTGTCAGTAGTTACAAAGTCAAGGTTACTAAATGTAAGTGTACCTGCATCGAAAGTAGCTTTTTCAACACCTTCAAGGTAAGTGCCAGCAGCAAATCCTTTGAACACGATGTTGTTGTTAGCACCAGTTGCACCAGATTTCCAGTGACCGTATTGGTCTAATTTTGCGCTGTTATCGTAAGCTTGGTAAGCAGTTACACCATCTATAGTGTAAGAACCAGTTACAGCTTTAGTACTATCTTCAGAACCGTCGATTTCAAACACGTTATCTGAGTCAGCACCCATTGCAACGTAAGCGTTAGTTATTGTACCAGCGTAAGCCTCGTCAATATCGATTGCATCATCTTTTTGGTTGAAGATAAGGATGTTAGTTACATCAACGTTACCACCGAAGAACTCAATACCGTCATCATCGTTAGAGATGATTTCGATGTTGCTAATCTTAGTACCAGAACCTACACCACCAAGGGTAAGACCGTTGATTTCATCACCGTTAGCAATAGTAGCACCACCGTGACGGATAGATACGTAATCTAAAGTACCTGAGTTGTCATCAGCAACAGATCCACCGTAAGTTGTGAAGTCGTATCCTTCAGCAACACCTTCGATATCATCTTCACCGCCGTCTTCACCAACGATACCTTTACCTAGCATGATAATACCACCCCATAAACCGCGGGTAGTAAGGTCATTGGTAGCTCCATTGACAGTAGATACAAGTTTACCATTATCTACGTCAGTAGCAGTAAGGTCATCATATTCAGTTGTGAATATAATTGGCTGATCAGCTGTACCAACAGCATTAAGCTTACCACCTTTAGCAACGATAAGTGCAGTTGCATCTACTGGGTTAGCCGTGAAAGTTGCTTTTACAACTGTACCAGCAGCGATAGTTAGTGTAGCACCGTCCTGAACAACAACTTTACCAGTCATAGTATAGTTACCATCCCAAGTTGTATCTGCAGAGATATAGGTAAGGTTACCATCTCCAACACTTACTGTGAATGGGTTTGCACTACCATAAGCAGTCCATCCGGCAAATTTACCTTCGTTAGCACCAGTATTAAATGCTTGTGCAGCAAGTATTTCAGCCTGTGTAGCTGTAAGTTCAGCTAGTTCATCAGATGCACTACGGCTACTAGTAC
>ERZ802822.66-NODE-66-length-76182-cov-12.002457_pt1 | contig 76182 bp, 74 predicted proteins | sample MGYA00345649_ERZ802822 | MGnify/ENA primary metagenome ERZ802822 (study PRJEB30503, sample SAMEA104212359) | marine metagenome | biome: Westerlies Biome; feature: [SRF] surface water layer (ENVO:00010504) within the epipelagic zone...; material: water... | reverse complement strand
AAATGCGTCTAAGTAAAATTTTTCAAAATAAAATCAAGATTATATTTATAGTCTTGATTTCTTTTTTTTTATTAAATAAAGGTGTGACTGCGATAGAACAATACACTGCCCATGGAGGTCCGGTGAAGGGTTTGGCAGTATCATCAGACAATAAATTGATGGCGAGTGCGAGTTTTGACTATTCAGTAGTAGTTTGGGATTTAAAGCCTATAAAGGAAAAAGTAACACTCATAGGACACGACGCAGCAGTTAATACAGTTAAATTTTCTCCAAATAATGATTATCTAGTATCAGGCGGGGACGATAATCAAGTTTTATTATGGCCATTAGAAAAAATAAGAAATAATAATGAAGAAATAGAACCAATAAAATTAGGTAACCATAGAGGTAAGATTGCAGATTTAGACTTTTCAAAAGATGGAAAATTTTTATTAACAGCAAGCTGGGATGGTACAATTGGAATATGGGATACTTCAAAAAGAAAAAAAATAATGTTACTTAAAGGACATAAAGGTCCTGTTTATTCTGCTAAATATTCAGAAGATAATAAATTTATATATAGCTCAGGAGCTGATGGAGAAATAAAACTCTGGAAAGCAGAAGATGGAGAATATGTAAGGCCTTTGATAAAAAATGGGTGGGGAATATCAAAATTTGAAATAGATGAGAAGAAAAATTTTATTGCTTATGGTGCAACTGATGGGCAAATTCAAATAACGGAATTTACAAAAGACAAATCAATTTTAAAAATAAAAGAAGACAGAGTTCCTATTTTGTCCATGTATTATTTAAAAAAAGAAAACATGATAAGTTTTGGTAATGCTAAGGGTCGAATGATAATTTTAGATACAAAAAATTGGTCATTAGTAAGGGACTTTAATGCTGTTAACGGACCTATATGGGATAATATTCTTTTTCCAAAAGATTCTTCATTAATAGTAGCAGGATTAGATGATTTTTTAACAAGATGGGAAATCTTTGACTTTCCTCCAAAATTTTTAGAAAGACCTGGACCAGCGAGGAGATTTAATCCCGCTATAGAAGTTAGTAATGGTGAAAAACAATTTGCTAGAAAATGCAGTGTTTGTCATACTCTTATTAAAAATGGGAAAAAGAGAGCTGGGCCTACATTATATAAAGTATTCGGACGAGAAGCTGGGACACTAGAAGGATATAAATATTCCAATGCTTTAATAAATTCTGATATAATATGGAATGAAGAAACAATAAATAGATTATTTGATGAGGGACCAGATAAGGTAACTCCTGGCACAAAGATGCCAATACAAAGAATGAAAAAATATCAAGATAGAAATGACCTTGTTATGTTTTTAAAAGAGGCTACAAATTAAATAAAAAGGGAGATGCAAATGAAAATGGTATTGATGAGTAGTGCATGTGCTATTGTCGTTGGTATAGGAGCGTATTATATCCTGATGAGTACTGGAATGGATACTGCTAATGTTATGTCAAGTATTAATGTAAGGTTATAAAATTAATTAGTGAAATATTTAGATGAATAAAAATATATATTTTATATGTAGTTTAATAATTATATATTTAATTTCATTTAATTCTAATGCGCATGATGCATCAGAAGCATGGAAAAATGCATATAAATCAACAGTTATAGTACTGCCAACCTGGCCAGGTTATAATAAGCCAGGTTATGGGGCTCCTAAAGGAACTGCTCCAGCTGGAACAGGTTTTTATATTTCAATAGGTAATGACAAATCTGAAACTAAATTCATCATGACTGCTGCGCATGTTATTAAAAATTCAAATATCGTAGAAATTAAAAACTATAAAAACGAATACGATGAAGTAGAAATTATCTTAGTTGATTATAAAACTGATATCGCAATCTTAAAATCTAAGAAAAAAGGAAAAGCTATAACATTATCAAAGAAAAAAATAGTAAATGGCAACCAAGTATGTGTGATTGGAAATAGCTTTGGTTTAGGACAAAGTCTTTCATGTGGAATTGTATCAGGAAAAAATAGACGTGGCTTAGGGTTTAATCAAATTGAAAACTTTATTCAGACAGATGCAGCTGTAAATCCCGGTGCTTCTGGGGCACCATTAGTAAACGAGAATGGGCACTTAGAAGGTATGGTAGATGCGATTTATACGAAAGAAGCAGATATTGATGCAGGCGTAAACTTTGCTATAGATAAAAAATTAATACAAAGTTTTCTTAAGAGTAAATTTGCCCAAATTAATTAGAAAAATCATGCTTATAAAACCCACAAAGTTAGAACACGCTAGAGTTGAATTATTAAAATCAATTAGTTTAAAAAAAAAAGCTATTGAGGTGCCACTGGAAAAGGCATCGGAACGCATAAGCAATAAAAAAATAGATAGTAAATTAAACTTACCATCTACTGCAAACTCAGCAGTTGACGGATATGGTATTTCATCTGCTACATTTTTTGATAATCCTAATACAGTATTTAAAGTTATAGGAGTTGCAAAAGCAGGTCATCCATTTAAGGAAAAAGTTTTACCTGGACAAGCTATTGAAATCTATACTGGTGCAATAATGCCAAATGGTATTGACACTATTATTATGCATGAAAAGTGTGAAAGATTAGATAAGAAGGTAAAAATAAAAGAACATATTAAAAAAAATCAGAATATGAGACCTATTGGAGAAAATCTTAAAAAAGGAGAAGTAGTTGTAAAAAAAGGTAAACTACTTAATTCTGCTGATATTGGTCAATTAGCTGCTTCGGGTAACAGTAAGATAAATGTTTATGAAAAAGTTAAAGTATCAGTAATTTCCACTGGAGATGAATTGATAAATGCTAATGCTAAAAATAGGTTAGAAGGGCAAATTTTTGATTCAAATAAGCCGATGCTTCTCTCTTTGTTAAATCAAAATTATTTAGAAGTACTAGATTTGGGGATAGTTAAAGATAATAGATCAAAACTAGCGGCTAAATATGCTGAAGCTTTGTCAAAAACTGATGTTATTATTTCTTCAGGTGGTGCATCAGATGGCATAGAAGATCATACGCAGAGTGCACTTAAAGATATAGGCGCTAAATGTTTAGTATGGCAATTAGCTATGAAACCTGGAAAACCAATGGCAGTTGGAACTATTGGTAATAAATTCATTTTTTGTTTGCCTGGAAACCCAGTTGCAGCATTTGTGTGTACAAAATTATTAATTAAACCATTGTTGATTAAAATGTCTGGAGGAGTTGATTTAGAACCTCTTCAAATTAAGTTACCTTCGGGTTTTGAACATAACAAACGTGTTGGAAGAGCAGAGTATCTAAGAGCTAAAATTATAAATGATGGTAAAGATACTGTTATTAAATTGCATGGTAGAAAAGGCGCAGGTGTTATTTCTTCTTTAACAGGAGCTGATGGAATAGTAGAAATACCTATGGAATATAAAAGTGTTAATAGAGGAGAGTTATTAACATTCTTTCCTTTTGAGCATAGAGGTTTATAGATAAAGTTAATCTGGTATTAAATTACTGTCCCATTTAACAATTACATTAAATGAAATTGATATTCTTGGAAAATCAGACATATTGGGGTGCACCAAGTGATGGATAAATGCAGGCCATAATAATAAATCTCCAGATTTGGGTAACACTCTATGTTCAGGGTCTACTTGTTTATCTCCTTTGATAGAATTCATATTAGCTTGAGGTCGAGGATCAAAAAAACTTATTGATGCTGGATTTAAATCTGATCTATAAATTTCAGCATCAGATTGATCTGGTACGTTTACATAATAAGTTCCAGATAACCACGAATGAGGATGATTATGAAGATTGTGATAGTCACCCTTCATATTCACATTTCCCCAGCCTTGAATAGACCATTTTAATTCATAATTTATTCCACTTTGACTTGCATAGTCATAAATTGCTCTGTCAAGACATTGTTTGAGCCAGTACATAGCAGGATGGTCCATATTTAAAATATTTTGAGCAACGTAATTTTCCGTCATATTTTCTTGAGAGGCATTGTTAGATAAAACTATGTCAGCGATAACAGAATTAGCTGTTTCAAAACCAGGAAGGGACATTTCCATAAATTGAGTTGGCCAAAGATCTAAGAATTTAGGCTTAATAGTATTTTTATTTTTGGCCATTAATTTCTCCCATTAATTTTTAAGAAATTTTATATTTATCAATCAAGAAATCAGTTATTGAATTGATATTGTTTAAATCGAATGAAGGAATTGTTGTTTCTAAATAACCTTCTAAGGCGATTGCAAATATATTTTTATCATCTTGATAGAGAAGTGGTTTGCCTATAATAGGTCTGTGAACCTCAAGCTTTGGGATAGCCTCATTTTTGTAGCCTTCAACAATAATAATATCGCATTTATTAATTGGATGTTTAGAAAAAATTTCTAACATTTCAAACAAGCTTTTTTCATCGTTTTGGTCATTTTCTTGAATTAGAGCAAACCTTTCTTTAGACGAAATAACCATAGGCCTCGCTCCAGCCTTTCTTAAGTTATAAGAATCTTTTCCTGGTTTATCTATATCAAACTTATGATGTGCATGTTTTAAAGTACCCACATTAATACCAATTTTAGTAAAATTTCCAATTAATTTTGTGGATAAAGTTGTTTTACCTGATCCAGACCAGCCTGCTAGCCCAAACAAAGGAGGTAATTTACCAAGTATTTGTTGGGCTAAAATAAGATCCTGGGGTGAATTTAAATTTGTAAAAGGATCAAATTCAGAATTTGTTAAATTATCAAAGTCAACATAAGCAATGTTGAGTTGAGATGTAAACAAATCAATTTTTCTAACACCTTCATTTAAAGCGTTTTGTAGTTTGTTATTAATATCTGACTTCCATAAGGCAATTACTGGATGATTAAACCCTCTTGATTTTGCAACTATCAAATCAACTTCTGGAGTATTATTTTTCTTTTCAACCATAGATTGAATTAGATCATTAGGGAGAAACGGAGTGTCACAAGGTAAAGTCATAACCCAGTCTTTTTTAATTTCCTTTGCCCAATTTAATGAAGCTAAAATTCCGGCTAGAGGTCCTAAATGACCTTTGATAGGATCTGTTATAATTTTATAACCAAACTTCTGAAAATCATCAAAATTAGTATTTATATTTAATGCAATAGGAGCAACTTTACCTGATACTTTTTCTAAAACATAAGATAAAAGTGGTCTATCTAAAAGATGGATCAAGGCTTTTTCTTTGCCACCCATTCTTTTTCCCTTGCCTCCTGCTAAAATGACACATGGTATTATTTCGTTTAATATTTCCAAATCATATAACCTTTAGTTTATTAGAGATCTTTGTGCTGATATCACATCTTCATTTTCAACTGCCTTAACATCAGTATCAAAAATAACTCTATTAACACCATTTGCTATTATCATTCTTTTACCCTTGGCTCTTCCAATTAATGTAAGACCCGCTTCTCTTGCAAGCTTAACTCCTGATTCTGTAAAACCTGACCTAGATATTAATATTGGAATTCCCATTTGGACCGTTTTTATAACCATTTCTGAAGTAAGTCTTCCGGTAGTATAAAAAATTTTATCATTTGCATCTTCTTTGTTTAAAAACATCCAACCAGCAATTTTATCTACCGCATTATGCCTGCCCACATCTTCAACATATACTAAGGGTGAATCATTTTTGCATAATACGCAGCCGTGTAAGGCTCCTGCTTTTAAATATAAGCTTGGCCTTGTGTTAACTTTCTTGGAGATTGTATAAATCCAAGAAGTTTTAATTTTTGTTTTTTTATCAAGATTAACAGATGAAAAATCTTCCATTATGTCCCCATAAACTGTACCCACAGCGCATCCACTTGTCCTAATTTTCTTTTCCATCTTTTTTTCATAGTTTGTTTTTCGTTCAGTTCTTACGATTACAACTTGAAGGTCTTCGTCATAATCAATTTCTGAAATGACATCATCTTTCTTGAGCATATTTTGGTTAAGTAAATAACCTACTGCTAATAGGTCAGGCATATCGCCTAAAGTCATTGCAGTAACAATTTCCTGTTTGTTAAGATAAATTGTCAATGGAATTTCTTTAACTACAGGTAGTTTAATATTTTCCCCAGATTCATTTAAGCATTCGATTGATTCAGTTAAATCGTCATTTTTTAAGTCAGGTGATATATAAAACTCTTTATTCTTTTCCATAGTCTAACCTTTTATTTAAGAGTTTGTTTTGAGGCAGCCCAATTAATGAATTCTTGAGATTCTATTGATAAGTGATCACACAAATTCAAATATTTTATTAAAAGCTCTTTTCCAAAAGAAGTAATATGTGTTCCTTTATTTCCCATTTTTTTCTCTAAAATAGGAGTTGGAAATGCTTCTTCTATAGTTTTAAGAAGCAAAGTAGCTCTTCTTGTGCTCATACCCATAGCTTTTGCTGCCGATCTAATAGAACCTTTGTTAGCAACTAAATGAAAAAGCTCCATTTTCCCAGCACCAATCATGTGACCTTGAATATAAATTTTAATCCTAATACCATTTTCATTTTCATTGACTAGTCTGGGCGGCAAAGAAGAATTTTTTAAATTTGTTGACCTGTTTTTCATTAACTAATTATATAGTATAATGTTAAAATACACTAAATATTTATTATGGAAATGAGCTTATGTCTGAATACTTTACTACTGATGAATTAGCAGATTTTCTTAGAATTAAACCAAGAAAAGTTTACGATTTAGTTTCTACAGATAAAGTTCCTTATTCAAGGGTAATGGGTAAATTATTATTTTCTAAAGCAGAAATTTCAAACTGGATTTCTGGTGGTAAAAACAATATTTCTAATCCAAAAAACCTACCCAATATATTATTAGGTAGTCACGATCCTCTCCTTGAATTAGCAATTAAGCAGTCAAAATCTGGGATTGCAATGTCATTTGATGGAAGTGCAGAAGGTTTAGGAAGATTTAAACTAAATCAAGGTATTGCCTCAGGACTTCACATTTATGATAGTGATTTAAAATCATGGAATGTTCCAATAGTAAAAAAAAATCTAGCAAAACAAGATTTTGTTTTAATGGAATGGGCCAAAAGAGATCGAGGTTTAATCTATAAACCTAAAGATAAAATCAAGAAAACATCTATAAAAGATTTCTTAGGACAAAGACTTGTTACTAGACAAAATGGATCCGGCTCAGATAATTATCTTAAATATATTTGTAAAAGAGAAAATATTAATTTCTCTGATTTTATTGATACCGAAGTTACTTACTCTGAAAATGATGCAGTTTCACTTATTTTATCAGGGCATGCAGACGTAACTCTTGGTCTTGCATCTGAGGCCAAAAAGCATAAGTTAGAGTTTCTTCATATTGTTACTGAAAGATTTGATCTAGTTGTAAATAGAATTTCATGGTTTGACAGGCCTTTTCAAAAACTTTTGAATTTTTCTAGAACTGACAATTTTTTTTATACCGCATCAAAGTTTTCTGGTTATGATATTGATAATTTAGGAACAGTACATTTCAATAGTAAATAGGCAAAAAGAATGTTTAAAGAAATTGGTAAGGGATTATTAGGGATTGCAATAATACTTACTTTATTTTTTTTCTTTTTAGGGGCTAAAACATTTATTTTTACTTCTTTAATTTAAGGTTTTAAATGAAAATTACAGGTATAGAAACAATACAAAATACTGAATATTCTAATTTTGTATGGATTAAAATATATACTGATGAGGGTTTGACCGGATTAGGTGAAACATTCAGAAATCCTCAAGCAATAATATCGTACTTACACGAAACATGCGCACCCTATCTTATTGGAAGGGACCCTCTTAGAATTAATGAACATTCAGACAACCTAATTAACTGGACACCTAATAGATATATTGGATATCCAACAAGATCAGTTGAATTTAGAGGAAATTCTGCAGTTGATATAGCACTCTGGGATTTAAAGTCTAAAGCAAGTAACTTAAGTTTAGTAGATATGTTGGGAGGTCTAAGTCGAGACCATATACCTATATATAATACATGTGCAGCTGATGGGTATAACTGGAAAGCAAATTCAATGTCTCGGTCAGTGGGAACGACTAATTTAAAAAAAGAAAAAAGTTCTTATGATGATTTGGAATTGCAAGTACAAAATCCAGGGGAATTAGCACAGAGTTTGTTGGATGAAGGTATTTTAGCAATGAAAATCTGGCCATTTGACGAATTTGCTTTTACAACAAAAGGCCAAATGATATCAATGCAAAATCTAAAAATAGGTTTAGATAGAATTGAAAAAATACGTAAAGCTGTTGGAAATAAGATTGACATAATGCTTGAATATCATTCTTTATGGCAATTAGCTCCAGCTATAAAAATAGCCCGTCAAGTTGATCAGTTTGATGTTTTTTGGCATGAAGATCCTATAAATATGGCTCATTTAAAAGATCTTGCTGAGTTTAGAAAAAATATCATAGCTCCAGTTGCAGGAAGTGAGGCTTTAGGAACAGCTTTATGGTACCGTGATGCTTTAGCTTTAGACGCTATTGATTATATGCACTATGATTTAGGTTGGATTGGTGGAATTTCGGAGGCTATAAAAATATCAGGAATAGCTCATGCCAATAACAGAATGATGTGTCCCCATGATTGTACTGGCCCGATTGTTTGGATTGCTAATCTTCATATAAGTCTTGCATTTTCAAACTCAATGATTTTAGAAAGTGTAAGATCCTATTATAATGGCTTTTACAAAAATTTAGTAAACAACCTTCCAAGGATTGATAAAGGTTTGGCATTCCCTATGGATGGAGTTGGTTTAGGCACAGATTTGCAGGATTCCCTTCTAAAATCACCAAATACAATTATTAGAAAAACTACAAAAAATGATCTATGAACACCTTAAAAGTAATTACCCTGCAAAATAATAAAATAAAATTAGATCTTTTACCTGAAATTGGTGGAAGAATAAGTAGTTTAATTTGTGATGATTTTCATGTTTTACGTCCAATACCTCTCCACGACCTAAAGTCTTTACACTTGTTTAAAGGTGGTAGTTTCCCATTAGTTCCATTTTCAAATAGAATTAAAAATGCAAAATTTAATTTTAATGAATTAGAGTATAATTTAAATCAAAATGCTTTCCCACATGCAATTCATGGCCATGGATATTTAAGTGAATGGAGTATTGTAGAACAATCAAATGCTTCTGCTAAAATAATTTACCGACATCAGCCAGATAAGCTTGGTTGGCCATGGTCATATGAAATAACTCAATTAATTCATTTAAATAATTTTTCATGCATAATTGAATTAAAACTAACGAATAGTTCAAATAGTATTATGCCTTTTGGTTTTGGAATACATCCATTTTTTAATTTTAATGACGAAGTTAGATTAAAATTTTTCGCTTCAAGAGAATGGGATGGACAACCAGAAGATTTTCCAACTAAAACAAAGTCAATAGAAAATAACTTTAATATTAGAAATGGAAGAGCATTATGGAAAAATGAAAAAACAGTCTGTTATGAAAATTTTGATGGAAAGGTTAAAATTATTTGGCCTTATAAAAAGAAAAAAATCACAATGAAAGTAGATAAAATTTTTAATCATTTAATCGTGCATGTTCCAAAAGGAGAAGAATATTTTTGTATTGAGCCAGTAAGCCATCCAACAGATGGCTTTAATTTAATGCAAGTAAAAAAAGAAAATTTAGATAGTTGGTTTTTGGCACCAAATGAAAATATAAACGGTTTGATAGAGTTAGATTTAGAAAAATAGTTTTATCCAAAAAAAGGAAATTGAATTCCTTTAACTCCTGGAACTTTTAAAGCAAATATACCACCTGCTAAAGGTTGATTTTTTTTAGTTCCTTTCGTTATGTCTTTTCCAATAGATGTAACATATATAATATCTAGATCTTTCCCTCCAAAGGCAATTTTAGTAGGCTTCTCTACTGGCATTTTTATAATCATATCAATTTTTCCTTTTGGTGTAATTCTTACTATTTCCCAACCAGAAACCCCAGCCATCCAATAACAACCGTCAGCGTCAATACAACCTCCATCTGGCCTTCCTGCTATATCCTTAGTATCAAAAAAAATGCGTTTATTAGACCAATTACCATCATCTAAATTATAATCATATGCCCATATAGTTCTAATCCAAGGAGCACTATCAGATATATAAGCCGTTTTACCTTCAGGTGAAAAAGCTAAACCATTAATAGTATAAAAACCTTCCATAGTTTTTTTTACTTTCCCTGACCGGTCAAGGCAATAAAGACTTCCTTTGGGTTTAGAATTTATGTTTGAACCACTAATAGGCATTGTTCCGGCATAGAATCTACCTTTTAAGTCAACGGTTCCATCATTAAATCTGTTATCTAAAATATTAGTCTCTGGATTGTTTATGAAATTCATACTTTTATCATTTTGGTTTAATTCAAAAAAACCATTAGTAAGGGCTAAAATAATATTTAGGTTCTTTTTTATTGCAAAACATCCGATTGGTTTACCAACATTGATAGTTATATTCTCGCCATTGACAGGATTAAATTTACATAGTTGACAATTATTTATATCAACCCAGTATAGATTTTGGTCTTTTATAGACCAAATAGGACCTTCTCCTAAATTAGCTTTTGCATCTAACACGCAATCTACGTGAATATTATTCAATTTATTTTCTCCAAAATTTAAAAAATATAAATAAAATTACTATTTTATCAAATTAGGTAAAGTTAGGGATATAGAAGGTATAAAAGTAGTAAGCATAAGTGCAATAAAGATTGCAAAATAAAATGGCCATATTGTTTTAACAACTCGTTCAATTGGAACTTTACCAATTGCACAGCCGACAAAAAGACAGGCTCCTACAGGAGGAGTGCACAAACCAAGTCCTAAGTTCATCATCAATACCATCCCAAATTGAAGAGGGTCCATTCCTAAAGAAACAGCTAATGGTAGAAAAATTGGTGTGCAAATTAGTATTAACGCAGCCATATCCATTATCATTCCTAATATCAATAACATTATGTTTATCATTAATAAAATCACAATAGGATTACTTGAAATACCATTCATGAAGGTTATCATCTGAGATGGAACTTGATAAAAAGTTAGCATGTAACCAAAAGCAGATGCACTTGCAACCAATATCATAACCATAGAAGTCGTCTTAACAGAATTAATCACAGCAATTTTGAAATTCTTCCATGTAAGAGCTCTGTATACAAATACAGTAACTAGAAATGCATAAAGAGTTCCGAAAGCCCCTGATTCTGTTACTGTAAAAATACCTGATAATACTCCTCCAACTATTATTACAGCAGTAAATAGACCTGGTAATGCAGTTACAAAATGTAAAAATAGAGCATAAAATCCTGGAAACACCTCTGATTTATAGCCTCTTTGAACAGCCACTAAGTAAGCAACTAAAGCTAAGCAAACACACATTACTACACCAGGTATTATTCCAGATAGAAAAAGTTGTGTGATTGAAACACCGCCTCCAGTTGCAACGGCAAATAAAATCATATTATGGCTAGGAGGTATCATAATGCCTGCAATTGATGAAGTTACTGTTACATTGACAGCATAATCCTCGTCATATCCTTTTTCCTTCATAACAGGAATTAATATTGATCCAAGAGCTGAAACGTCTGCGACTGCTGATCCAGAAATACCTCCAAAAAGCATAGAAGCAAAAACGTTAACTACACCAAGGCCACCTCTTACAGCTCCAACTGCAGATGATGCAAGCCTAACTAGCCTAACAGCTATTCCACCATGGAACATTAATTCCCCAGCAAAAATAAAAAAAGGAATAGCAAGCAAGGAAAAAACATTAATTCCTGAAATTATTCTTTGAAATGCAATAATTAATGGCAAACCTTCAAAGTAAAAAGCTGAAACTGCTCCGATACCTAGTGCAAAAGCAACAGGGATGCCAATGACTACTCCAAAAGCAAAAATTCCCATCATAATAAATAGGCCCATATTTCTACCTCATTTAGTCTTGTTATTATTTATAATTGTATTTCTATAATTTAAGATATGACCTATTGAAAAAAGTAAAATTAATGCTCCACAAATCATAATAGGGACTGCTCTAAGTCCCTCAGGAACGTGAATTAAAGGTATTTGCGTACTCCATTTAAAAATTACTAATTTATAACTATATATCATCATTACATAACCAAATATCATGAGCATAAAATGGGTTGTTAAGTCAAAAGCAATTTTTAATGAGGGTGGCATTTTGTCACGAAAATAGGAGACTGCTAAATGTGTTTTTTTGTGAATTCCAATTGCCGCACCTAAAAAACCAATTAGTACAACAAGTAAAAGTGATATTTGTTCTACCCAAGTTGGAGTGGAGTTTAAAACGTATCGTCCATAAACTAACCAACTAAAGATTACCGTCATTACTACTAACGCAATGCCTGTAATTATATTACAAACATAGGCAATTTTATCTAGGAATGAAGTATAAATAATCACTAATTTGGAAGATTTTTTATTAATAATTAATCTCCGTATGTATTCAAAGTTTTATTGGCCACATATAATATATGGCCAATAAAAAAAGTTCTTATTTAGTATTTTTTATCAAATTTACTAATGGAACTAAGTTAGGATTTGCTGATAAATATTTTGTATGAACAGGCTTCATTGCATCCATAAAAGCTTGTTTATTTGGAATTTCGTTAAATTTAACTCCAGCTTTCATAACCTTATCACGACTAGAAATAGCTCTTTTTTCCCATAACGCTCTTTGTAATTCAGCTGATTCACGTGCAGCCTCTTTAACAGCTTTTTTGTTTTTTGCAGATAAATTGTTATACACTTTATCATTTATACATACACATTCAGGTATTATTAAATGTTGAGAAAGAGAATAATATTTAGCTACTTCAAAATGTCCTGTTGATTCATAAGATGGCCAATTATTCTCTGCACCATCAACAACACCTGTTTTGAGTGACTGAAAAACTTCTGAAAAGGCCATAGGTGAAGGATTTCCTCCTAAGGCTGAAATCATTCCTGAGTAAAGATCGTTATTCATAACTCTTACCTTTAAACCTTTAACGTCAGATGGTTTCATAATAGGTTTTTTTGAGTTGTAGAACGAGCGAGCACCTGAGTCATACCATGCAAGAGCTATAATACCAATCTTTGCCATCCCTGCACTTATTTTATCTCCTGCTGCTCCGTCTAATGCTCTATGCATATGACCCATATCTTTGAAAATAAAAGGTAATGACACTACATTTGCTTCTGCAGCCATTGGGCCAATGGGTCCAAGATTAAAATTACCGATAGCAAGGCCGCCTACTCTTACTTGTTCAATGGCATCAGGCTGATTTCCTAAAACACCTGAATGAAACATTTTTAAAGTAATTTCTCCTCCAGTTTTTTGTTTCAATAATTCAGCAAACTTATCCATAGCTACGGTATTTGGATATCCTGGTTTATGAATATTCCATCCACGCCATTCTGCTGCGATAGCAGTAATTGATAAAGTTGAGGCAACGGCTAAAGCTGAAACACCTAACATTATTTTCTTTAAATTTTTCATAAAAACTCCCTATTTTTTTTTGTATAATAATGGTGCATTTTTTATGAATAAGAAGTCAATCTTTATTTGAGTTACTTTCGATTATTTAAATTGATATAATATATAAACCTAGAATGATAATTGTACTTTCATACTGATCTCTTTTTCATCCATAGCGATATTAAAACCTTTTTCTGCGTTTTGAAAAGGTATGCTGTGAGTTATGAGAGGTTTGACATCAATCAATTTCTTTCTCATCATTTTGACTGCTAATTCAAACTCAGAATGAAATCTAAATGATCCTTTTAAATTCAACTCTTTTGTTGTTACAGAAACTAATGGCATAAGAATATCTCCGCCTAAACCCAGTTGTATAAGTGTACCTTTAGGTTTCAAACATTTAATAGCATCATTTATACCTGAGGCAGATCCAGAACACTCAATCGCAAGATCAAAAAAACCTTTGCCAACCTGAAACTTTTCTATTTGGTCATAATTTTTAGCAGTATTTATTACCTGATCGGCTCCTACTGACTTAGAAAATTTTAAAGCTTGATCAGAAATATCAGTAACCAATATCTCTTCTGCTCCAGCTCGGCGAGCTGATAAAACACTAAGTGTTCCAATAGGACCAGACCCAGTTATCAAAACTTTTTTTCCAAAAACATCTTCTGCTTGTTTAATTGCATGAAGACAAACAGCTAGAGGTTCTGCCATTGCAGCCTCTTCTGGTGACAGTCCATCAGCTGGAATACATTGATAATCCTCTGCAATTAAAGTCTCCCTAAATGCTCCTTGAATATGTGGGAAAGGCATTGCAGAACCATAAAATTTCATATTAAGACAATGGTTCTGCTTTCCCTCTAGGCAGAACTCACATTTGTTACATGGTCTTGATGGAGATATTGAAACAAGTTGGCCAATTGATAAATTAGTAACTTTTGATCCTAACTTAGTGATATAACCAGATACTTCATGTCCTAAAACCATAGGTTCTTTTAATTTAATATGACCAAACCCGCCATGTTTATAATAGTGGAGGTCCGTCCCACAAATACCACCAGTTGCAATAGAAATTTCCACTTGATTAGAAGACAAATTTTCTAATGGAAAATCTTCTATTCTTAAGTCCATAGCTCCATGAATTTTTAGTGATTTCATATCTATTTCCTATATTTAAAACTAGGCTTTAAAGTTAAATTTTTGAAAGATAATTAGCAATATCTTTATTATTTATATATATTTTGATTTTTATTTATTTTGGAGACAATAAATGAGTTCTGGAATTGAATTATTTAACTTAAAGGGTAAAAAAACTCTTATTACAGGTTCATCCCAAGGTATAGGTTATGCTTTAGCAAAAGGACTTGATGCAGCTGGTGCAGAAATTATTTTAAATGGTCGAAATAAAGATAAATTAGATCAAGCCGCCAAATCTCTTACTCCTAAGCATAATTTGTATCAATTGTCATTTGATGTTACTGACCAAAATGATACTAACAAAGCTATTAATAAATTTGAAAATGAAATAGGTCCAATTGAAATATTAATAAATAATGCTGGAATGCAATATCGCACGCCGTTAGAGGACTTTCCAGTTGATATGTTTGAGCAACTGTTGAAAACAAATATTTCTTCAGTTTTTAATGTAAGTCAAGCAGTGGCAAGGCATATGATAAAGAGGAGTTCAGGAAAAATCATAAACATAGCAAGTGTTCAAACATCATTAGCAAGGCCAGGAATAGCCCCTTACACAGCAACTAAAGGTGCTGTCGGAAATCTTACCAAAGGTATGGCAACAGATTGGGCAAAATACGGACTGCAATGTAATGCTATTGCTCCAGGTTATTTTGATACACCATTGAACGCTGCACTAGTTTCAGACAAAGATTTCACAGCTTGGTTAGAAAAGAGAACACCTGCGGGTAGATGGGGAGAAGTTGAGGAGTTAGTTGGCGCTAGTATTTTTTTAAGTTCAAATGCGTCTAATTTTGTTAATGGACACACACTTTATGTTGATGGTGGTATTACTGCTTCTTTATAGATTCAATTAAAAATAAAAAATTATTCTAAAAAATAGATTATTTATTAGAAAAAATTCTTTTTTTGCTATAAATTTAACTTTGGCTTAGAAAATATTTTATTTGAGTTTTTATTTTGATTGATAATATTGATAAGAAAATTTTAGCTATTATTCAGAAGAATTCTGGCTTACCTTTATCAGAAATTTCAAAAAGGATAGGTATTTCGTCTACACCTTGTTGGAATAGAATTAAAAAAATGGAAGAAGCTGGTGTTATTTCGGCTAGAACAATTGTCCTTAATAGAAAGGCAATAAATCTATCTGTAGTGGTATTTTTATCCATAAGAGTTAGTCACCAATCAAGAGATTGGATTTCGAGTTTTCAGAAAGTTATTGATAAATATGATGAAATTATTGAAACGCACAGGTTAACTGGATCAGACTCAGATTATCTATTAAAAATTGTTGCTTCTAGTATTGAGGATTACGATAATTTTCAGCAGAAGCTGATAGGAGAACTTGAATTTACCAAAATGTCCTCAAGCATATCACTTCAAGAAATGAAAAATTCTCATAACTTGCCTTTAAAACAGCTTGAAAATTTTTAATCTGCGTTTGGAAAAAAAAGTTGTTGGTCATTTATTTTAAAGTTTTTAATAATACTTTGTCCTCTTTTTGATAAAAGCCAACTAATAAATTTGTCAGCATTTTTTAATTTTACATTTGGACATCTTGATGGATTTACCATTGTAATCCCATATTGATTAAATAAAGTTTTATCTTTTTCAGTTATAATATCCAGGTCATTTTTATTATTAAAGTTAATCCACGATGCTCTGTCACTTAAAGTATAAGCACTCATTCCACTTGCTAAATTTAGAGTTGTTCCCATTCCAGACCCTGTTTCTCTGTACCATTTTCCAGAGAATTTTTTGGGATTTAATTGAGCCTTTTTCCATATATTCATTTCTTTGAAATGAGTTCCAGAATCATCGCCTCTCGATATAAAAATTGAGGATGTATTATAGATTTTTGTAAAAGATTTAATAGGATCGTCAGTTATATTTACTTTGGCAGGATTTTGTTTTGGGCCAATGATAATGAAATCATTATACATTAAATTATATCTTTTTAGACCAAATCCACTTTTAACAAATTCAAACTCTCTTTTTTTTGCGTGTACTATGATTACATCTCCATCACAATTTGCGGCATTTTTTAGAGCAGCGCCGGTACCTACAGATACAACATGGGCTACTATATCTATGTCTGATTTAATTATTGGAAGTATATAATTATAAAAACCAGAGTTATACGTTGATGTCGTTGATTGAACTATTAACGAATTATCTCCCAAACAAATTCTTGGGAATATAAAAATAAATAGAATAAAAATATTTAGTTTAAACAAAGATCAACCTATTAATAAGATGTAAAAATTGCAATTTATGTAAAATTCACATAATATTGCAATTTTAAACATGATAAATCAACATTAATATGAATATTTTACTAGAAGCTTTTGCAAAATCATTTGAGTTAGTAATAACTTTAGATGATGATTTATTTGAGATATTATTACTTTCCTTGAAAGTAAGTGGTATTTCGTTACTTCTTTCTTGTTTGATTGGTTTACCTTTAGGAACTTTTTTAGCTATTAAAAATTTTTGGAGTAGAGACACCGTATTAATTCTATTTAATACTATGATGGGATTGCCACCAGTAGTTGTTGGGTTAGTTGTTTATTTATTAGTTTCCAGGTCTGGTCCATTTGGTTGGCTAGGCATTTTATACACCCCAACTGCTATGATAATAGCCCAGATGATATTAATCACCCCTATTATAATTTCGCTAACCTCTCAAATAATAGAAGAAATTAGTCAAGAATATAAATCTCTTTTTACTTCTCTAGTAGTTCCGTCACATAAAGCAATCATGGCGTATCTTTTTGATGCTAGATATTCGATTCTAACAGTAGTCTTAGCTGGATTTGGGAGAGCTGTATCGGAAGTTGGTGCTGTTATAATAGTAGGTGGTAATATTGACCATTTAACAAGGGTAATGACGACAACAATAGCATTGGAAACATCTAAAGGTAATTTGTCTCTGGCATTAGCTTTAGGAATAATTCTTCTATCAATTGCATTAACAACAAACTTTATTTTAATTCGTTTAAAAATTAGAGCGAAACGTAAAATGTATGTATAAAATTAATCAAAAAAATATACAGAAATTAACTCCAATTGATGTTGTTGATTTATCTGTTTTATTTGGAAATTCAAAAATTCTAGACAAGATTAACTGTACAATTAAACATCATTCTATAACAGCAGTTTTAGGACCAAATGGTGCAGGCAAAAGTATATTTCTACAGGCTATAAATGGATTAACAAATATTCATAATGGGAAAATAACGTTTAACGAAATATACAACAATGAAGAAATTAGAAGAAAACAAGCAATGGTTTTTCAAACTCCTATTTTATTAAGAAGAAATGTAAAAGCTAACATGTCTTTTGTATCTAGTGTTAATAACAAAGACGGTAACATAGATATTAAAGGTATCTTAAAACGTGTTGGATTAGAAGGATATGATGATAAACCTGCACGCTTACTTTCTGGAGGAGAAAAACAAAGACTTTCTTTAGCAAGAGCCTTATTAATTGAGCCAACAGTACTTTTACTTGATGAGCCAACCGCTAATTTGGATCCATTTTCTTTGAAATTAATAGAAGAAATTATTTTAGAAGAGAATAAAAAAGGGACCACAATCATACTTACAACACACGATATGGCTCAAGCAAAGAGATTAGCATCTGATATAATTTTTTTTAATAAAGGTAGAATGCTAGAGCAAACAGATCCCAACACATTTTTCAGAAATCCTATAACTATAGAGGCTAAAAAATATATTAAGGGAGAAATTCTTTTATAATTATTATTCCACAAGAATAGTTTCAGCTAAGTTTGCCCAGTATTCAGCACCAATTGGTAATAGTGCATCATTAAAATCATAGTGTGCGCTGTGAAGTTTTTCTGCATCCTCACCTGCTCCTAGCCAAATGTAAGCTCCTGGTTTTTCTTTAAGCATATACGAAAAATCTTCTGAGCCCATAGTTGGAGTTTCTTCAAGATTGATAAAAGAATCACCAAAAGTATTTCTGAAAATTTCTGAAGCTAGTTTTGCACTTTTTTCATCGTTTATAGTTGATGGATAACCTGGTCTAATTTCAATGTTAACTTTACAATTAGAAATTTCACATGCGTTTGAAGCAACTTTTTTAATCTTCTTAAGCATGTCGTTTCTTGTGTGTTCATTGGTTGATCGTAGAGTCCCTCCAATTGTTACTGAGTCGGGTATGACATTGAAAGCTGATCCACCTTCAATTTTAGTTAGTGATAAAACGGCATTTTTGAATGGATCCAATTGTCTTGAGATTAGACTTTGAAGGGCTGTAATAGTAAAACCTGCCGCTACAATTGGATCGTTAGAATATTGAGGTTGGGCTGCATGCCCTCCTTTTCCTTCTATTGTAAAAACTATTATATCTCCTCCAGCCATTGCAAAACCCTCATGAATAACAGCTTGGCCTAGAGGTATTCCTGGCCAATTATGTATTCCCCAAACCGTGTCAATTTTAAATTTTTTAAAAAGCCCGTCATTAATCATTGCCTTTGCACCCGCGTTGCCACCTTCCTCTGCTGGCTGAAAAATACAATAAACTGTTCCACAAAAGTTTCGTGTTTCTGCTAAATATTTTGCTGCGCCTAATAACATTGTTGAATGACCATCATGACCGCATGCATGCATGGCACCTTCATTTTTTGATGTATAAGGTAAATTAGTTTTTTCTGTCATAGGAAGAGCATCCATATCTGCTCTTATACCTATTGCCCTCTCTGAATTACTATTTTTACCTTTAATAATTCCAACAACACCAGTTTTACCAATACCTTGATGCACTTCTATTCCAAATTCATGTAGTTTTTTAGAAATAAAATCAGAAGTATCTTTTTCTTGGTAGGCTATTTCAGGTTTTGAATGGATACTATGTCTCCATTTAAGCATTTCAGGAGTTATTTGTTCAATTTTTTTCTTGATATTCATTTTTTATACACTCAATAATTAGGTATGATTTTAAAATTTGGAGCTTCTAATGTCTAAAAAGATCCTAAACGTTGAAGGAGACGAAGGTCAATCTATTCCTTTAATAATTGATTCTCCTCATAGTGGTACAGAATATCCTTTAGATTTTAATCATCAAGCAGACTTTGCCCAGCTTAGACAAGCCGAAGATTCTTATGTAGACGAGTTATATAAACATGTTTCATCTATTGGAGGAGTTTTTCTTGATGCTAAATTTCCAAGGTCGTATATCGATCCCAACAGATCAGAAAATGATTTCATATTAGAAGATTTGCATGAAAAAAATAATAGTGCGTGTGAAATTAAATTTAAACCGACTATAAAAAGTCAACTAGGTATTGGTTTAGTGTGGCTAAAAATTCCTCCAAATGGAGAGCCAATGTATAGAGATAAAATTACATTGAAACAATTAATGCATAGAGTGAATACATATCACAGACCATATCACAAAATACTTAAAAATATTTTAGATAACACTTATAAAAAATTTGGTAATTTTTATCATGTAAACGCTCACTCAATGCAAAATCAAGCTACAGCAATGTCTGATCAATCACAGGGTACAAAAAGGCCAGACTTCGTAATAGGAGACAGAGAAGGAACATCCTGTAAAAGAAGGTTTACTGACCTAATTGTAGATTTTTTGAAAAGTTTAAACTACTCTGTGGATGTTAATTATCCATACAAAGGTATGGAGCTTATTAGAGCATACAGTGATCCTTTGCAAAATAAGAATTCAGTTCAAATCGAGGTAAATAGAAAATTATATATGAATGAAGAAACAAGGGAAAAAATAGATAACTTTAAAATTTTAAAACAAGATTTAAAAAAACTAATTAATGAAATAAAGAAACAATACGATGAGGGTTACTTATGAACGAAGTAAGTTTACAAAGTAAAAAAAATTATTCCTTACCAGTAATTAAAGTAAAGGATCTAAAAGTACATTTTAATTTAAAGGATCAAGTGGTTAAAGCTGTTGATGGAGTATCATTTGATATTAAAAAAGGAGAAACAATTGCTATTGTTGGAGAATCTGGTTCAGGTAAATCTGTTACAGCTTTATCTCTAATGAGACTTATTGATTATTCTGGCGGAAATATAGTTTCAGGAGAAATAAATCTTGAAACTAAAAATAAATTAAACCTAGATCTAGTTCAACAAAGTCAAGAAGTCATGAAAGATATTAGAGGAAATGATGTTTCTATGATCTTTCAAGAACCTATGACATCTTTAAATCCAGTATTCACAATAAGAATGCAAATGACAGAAACAATAATAAAGCATCAGAGAAAAACTAAAGCTGAAGCCCTTGAAATAGCATTAGAAATGTTAAAGTTAGTTAGAATACCTGAACCTGAAAAAAGATTAAACCAATATCCGCACGAGCTATCTGGAGGAATGAGACAAAGAGTCATGATAGCTATGGCATTAAGTTGCAAACCATCTTTGCTAATTGCAGACGAGCCTACTACTGCACTAGATGTTACAATACAGGCACAAATACTTGATTTAATAAAATTATTACAACGTGATATAGGGATGTCTGTCATTTTTATAACTCATGATATGGGAGTTGTTGCTGAAATTGCTGATAGAGTTGTAGTAATGTTTTCTGGTAAAAAGGTTGAAGAAGGATCAGCTTTAGAAATTTTTAATAATCCACAACATCCTTATACAAAGTCATTACTTGCAGCAGTTCCAAAATTAGGAAGTATGAAAGGTAAATTACTACCAGCAAAATTTATGAATGTAGATATAAATGGATCAGATAATAAGCAAATAAAAAAAGTTACTCAAAATAAAATAATTGAAATAAAAGATACAGTAAATCGAGTTTCAAAGCCGTTACTTCAAGTTAGAGGATTAACAACAAGGTTTTCTATTAAACAGGATTTTGGAAGTAAAAAAGGTAATATTCATGCTGTTGAAAACATTGACCTTAGTTTACAACCAGGTGAAACTTTTGGGCTGGTTGGTGAAAGTGGATGTGGAAAATCTACAACTGGAAGAAGTATTATAGGTTTAACAACTCCAACGAGAGGGAGTGTTGTTTTTGAGGGCGTTGAACTAACCAGTTTAAACAATAAAGAGATGATAAAATATCGAAAACAAATGCAAATGATATTTCAAGATCCTTTTGCATCTCTAAACCCTCGGATGACAGTTGGACAAATAATAGCAGAACCTATTTTAGTACATGGGTTAGATGAAAAATTAGAATCTAATGAAAAAGTATTACAATTATTAAATCGTGTTGGTTTGAACGAACAATATGCTCTAAGATTTCCTCACGAACTTTCAGGAGGACAGAGGCAGAGGATTGGAATTGCAAGAGCACTTGCATTAGAGCCAAAACTTATTATTGCTGATGAAGCCGTTTCTGCTTTAGATGTTTCAATTCAGGCACAAGTTGTTAACTTGATGATGGAACTTCAAGAAGAATTTGGTTTGTCTTATCTTTTTATTAGTCATGATATGGCAGTTATTGAGAGAGTAAGTCACAGAATAGGTGTGATGTATTTGGGTGAGATAGTAGAAATTGGTCTTAGAAGTGAAATTTTTGAAAACCCACAACACCCTTATACAAAAAAATTGATGGCTGCAGTACCGATAGCAGACCCCAGTAAAAGAAAAACAAAGTTAAATCTAATGAGTGATGAAATTCCTAGTCTTTTAAAACCTTATGGTTATGAACCGGATAATGTAGAAATGGTGCAATTGAGTGAAGAGCACTTTGTAAAACCATTTGAAGGAATGATAAATTGAATAACCTTAATTAGAGATTATTATGAATGACCCAAAATTAGATTATCCGAATGAGTTTCCAGTCGAATTAACTCCTCCGGATATATCATGTTATAAAAATACTAATACAGGAGTTGATTATGTGCTGTCTTTAGATAGTGGTAAAAGTGGTCCTCATGTTTTTATATCATCTATAGTTCATGGCAATGAACCCTGTGGGGCTATCGCTTTGGATTGGTTTTTAAAGAACAATTTAAGACCTAAATCAGGTAAATTAACCTTAGGCTTCATGAACGTTGAAGCATATTTTGCTTTTGATCCAAAAAACCCAAATAGAACAAGATGGGTTGATGAAGACTTTAATAGATTATGGGCAGAAGGTGTTTTAGAAGATGCAACTAGAAAAAAGACAAGCGAATTCTTAAGAGCTAATGAAGTTAAGAGTATGATATCGGAAGCTGATTACTTGTTAGATATTCATTCAATGCAAAAACCATGTGTTCCACTAATGATGGCTGGAATGTTAGTAAAGGGTGTTGAGTTTGCAAAATCTGTAGATATGAGCATGCCTATAATTTCTGATACAGGGCACAAAGAAGGTATGAGAATGAGAGATTATTTAGGTTTCTCAAGAAAAGAGAGTGCCAAAAATGCACTTTTAGTTGAATGTGGACAACATTGGGAAAAACTATCTGAAAAAATAGCAATTGAAACCATGATTAGGTTTCTTAGAAGCACAGGTACAGTCGATAAAGAGTTTGGTGAAGAATTTATAAATGAATTAAGTCCTCCAAAATTTGAAAAAGAAGTTTATCGAGTAGGAGAAATTATAACTATAAAAACTGACAACTTTAAATTTTCAAGTGACTGGCAAGGCTTTGAAGTTCTTAAAAAAGGGACTGTTATCGGCCAAGATGATGAAAAGGTCATTAATGCTCCATATGAGGAAACTATTTTAATAATGCCAACAAAGAGACTTTTTCGTGGTAAAACTGCTGTTCGTTTGGCCTACAGATACAAAGATTAAACATTATTTATCATGAATTGACTTTTAAAATGAGGTGAAAAATCTCATTAAACAGATTTATTTAAAAATTAATTATTATTAATGAAGTCTTGGGTTAAACATATCTCTTAGATGGTCTCCAACCAAATTTATAGAAGCAACTGTAATAAGTAACGCAACACCAGGAAAAATACTAATCCAATAATCACCACTGTACATATATTCAAATCCATTACCAATAAGCAGTCCTAGAGAAGGTTCGGTAATAGGTAGTCCAAGCCCAAGAAAACTAAGTGTCGCTTCTAACGAAATTGCATGCGCTGTTTGAAGAGTGCCAACAACAATTAGCGGAGCCATACAATTGGGTAAAATATGTTTAAACATAATTCTAGTGTTACTAAAAGCCAAACATCTAGCTGCATCGACGTACTCCTTATTTATTTCTACTAAAGCACTCGAACGAGCAGTTCTCGCGTAATAAGCCCATTGGACTAAAATTAATGCTATAATTGTTTTTTCAACTCCTTTTCCAAAAGCGGCAAGAATTATTAGTGCAACCAAAATTGATGGAAAACTTAGTTGAATATCAACTATTCTCATAACTACTGATTCATATTTTCCACCAAAAAAAGCAGCTGAAATTCCAAAAAATGATCCAATAATAAGAGCAAAGATACCTGATAAAACACCAACACCTAAACTAACACGTAAACCATAAAATATAGCGGAAACCATATCTCTACCCGCCCCATCAGTACCAAGTAAAAAATAATTTCCAGAAAAGTCTTCTGAAAAAGGGGCAAGCCTACTATTCATTATACTCACAGTATTTAGGTCATATGGGTCAGTAGGTGATACCAAAGGTGCAAAAACAGCTACAAATAAAATTGACGTAAAAATAATTAAAGATATTACTGCAACTTTATTTGATGAAAAATCCTTCCAAAAATCTTTAATTTTTTTAACTCTTGGATTCATTGACTATCACCTTTAATTCTTACCCTTGGATCTAAAAATGTATAAAGAATATCGACAATAAGATTTAAAAATACAAAAAACGTTACAATAATCATTAAATACGCGACTATAACAGGCCTATCTAGATTATAAATTGAATCAATGATTAATTTACCCATTCCAGGCCACGCAAACACGGTTTCGGTAACAGTTGAGAATGCGATAAGTGACCCAAATTCAAGCCCTACGACTGTTACAATAGGGATTAGAATATTCTTTAGAATGTGTACTAAAACTATCCTCTTTTCAGAAAGGCCTTTTGATCTGGCAAAGGTAATATAATCTTGAAGAATTATTTCCCTTGTCCCTGCCCTCGTTAAACGGATTACAGACGAAATTTTAAATAATGCTAAATTTAAAGCAGGTAAAAATACATGTGATAAACCATTCAAGGTGAACAAAGAACTGTTAATTCCTAAAAAAGTTCCAATATCTCCTCTTCCAGTTGACGGCAACCACCCAAGATGGACTGCAAAAATCATAATAAAAATAATACCTACCCAAAATGTTGGCATTGAAAAGCCTAAAATTGAACTTCCCATAATTATTTTGCTGGTCTTGCTTTCAGGCTTATAGCCCGCATATATGCCAAGAGGTATTGCTATGATAAGTGATATAAAAAGGGAAAATAATGCTAATTCAAGTGTAGCTGGCATTCGTTGAATTATTAGTTTTAATGCGGGCTCCCCAAATATAAATGAATCTCCAAGGTCCCCTTTAAAAGCATTTACTAGAAAATACCAATATTGCTCTGTAACTGGTCTATCTAATCCTAATTCTCTTATAACCCTCTCTACTTCCGCTTGGTCAGCTTCAGGGTTAATCAGCATTTCAACGGGATCTCCTACTAGATTAACTCCACCAAACACCAATAGCGACATTATAAATAATACGAGCACGCTTTGAGCAAGTCTTGTAAATATAAAAGGGGTCATTTTTTCATCATTAAATTGAGAATAAACCAGAGCAGTTATGCTCTGGTTTAGTTTATTTTAATTACTTACAATTAACGTAGGTTGCGATAGTTCTCTCATCTGTACGAGGAGTATAGCTACAACCTGATTTAGATGCCCAAGTATTCATCTGATAATGTATAGGGATAACACCATAATTTTTACCAACCGCTACTTCTGTCGCTTCGGCAAGAAGTTTTCCCCTTGCATCAGAGTCAACCGTACCAAGAGCTTTTTGAACTAGATTGTCAACCGCAGGATCAGAGTGTCTTCCTCTGTTTGCTCTTCCCATACCTATAGATTTATCATAAGTATGCAAAAGTGCTCTTAAAGGAGATGAAGCTTCTCCTGAACCAGCTCCCCAACCAAGAACCATAAAACTAAATTCTGGGCTTTTGTTAGGGCCGCCACGTGATGCTCTTTTGAAGTATACAGCTTTTGGCATTGTTTCAACTTTTGCCTTAATACCAATTCTTGAGAACATTTGAGCTAGAGCTTCTGCTATTTTTGCATCATTAATGTATCTATCATTCGGCCCATGAATTGTCATTTCAAATCCGTTTCCATAACCGGCTTCTTTTAAAAGCTTTTTTGCTGTGTCAGGATCATAAGGATCAGGTTTCATTTTTGTTGAAACACCATGGAAACCAGCAGGTAATAATTGACCTGCTTTGACAGCTATTCCTTCCATAACCTTTGCTACCATTGCATCACGATTAATAGCCAATGACAGAGCTTTTCTTACTCTTACGTCCATCAATGGATTTTTAATTTTCCCGCCGCCAATGGCGCTGATGTGAGGTGAGTCTTCTCTAAATTGATCCATATGTAAGTAAATTACACGGTTTGATGGACCACTATTTAACTTAATTGTAGGATTTTTTTTCATTTTTCCTACGTTCAAAGGTGGAACGTTGTCAATAAAATCAACATCCTTAGCTAATAGGGCAGCTATTCTGGCTGGCCCAGATTTAATAGGTTTAAAAAGAACATTTTCAAACTGTGGCATTCCAGTGCCAGCTCCATGATATTGTTTATTAGCTTTTAGAACAATTTTATCACCAGGGACCCATTCAACAAACTTGTAAGGTCCAGTTCCTACAGCTGCTTTTCCGCTGTTGTAATCGCCTGTAGTCGCTCCTTCACCATTTTTCTTTGAAATAATTTTAACAGTCATTATATCATTTGGCATAAGGGGATAAGGTTTTTTTGTTTTAATATGTATAGTATGACTATCTATTTTAACAAACTCTTTCCCTTTTAAATAAGTGCCAAATCCTGAAGGCGATTTTGGAACATTTTGCGCCCTCTTAGCTGTAAACATAACATCATCAGCTGTAAAATCACTTCCATCATGAAACTTTACACCTTTTCTAAGTTTAAATTCCCATGTTGTATCATTTATAGGCTTCCACGATGTTGCTAGGTCAGGATAGTGTTGTTGATTTTCGTCAGATCCAACTAAAGTTCCGTAAATATGTGTTGCGAAAGCATTATTAGGACCAAGATTATGATAATGTGGATCAATTGAGCTAGGCTCAGACTTTAATCCAACAGTAAGATCTTTTGCTAGTGCCATACTAGACAGAAGACAACTGATCATTACAATAAAAAGTCTATTGATTAATTTCATTTTTTCCTCCTGAAATTCTGTAATAGAAAAAACATTGTAGTAAAAAAGATGTAGAGTCAAAATAAAAAATATAAGTATATGATTTATATTTGATTTAGTTTTTTTTTATATAATATGTGAATCAATTCACTAAAATTTGTGGGGTAAATTATTTGAATTTTAAAGAAATATTAAGCCAATTACCAGATCTATCAATATTCAAGGAAAATAATCATAACTTAAAAATCTCTTACAGGTATCAAAATTTAAATCAAGAGGTTCCTATCTTATTTCTACATGGATTTAATGGCAATAGTAAGAGTTGGGCTTATCAATTTGATTATTTTAAAAATAAAAGGTCAGTTATAGCTATTGATGCCCCAGGTTTTGGGCAATCAGACCCAGCAGATTTAGATATGCTGTCTATTTCATATATTGTTAAAGACTTACTAAAAAGTATTAATGTAGTAAAATGTGACTTGGTTGGTCATTCAATGGGCGGAATGTTATCACAAATAATTGCCTCCCAACATAATAATTTAGTTAATAAAGTAATTTTGTCTTGTACGCATAAAGGTTATGCTTTTCCCAAAGGAAGTCCTTTAAAAGAAGCTTACAGATTAAGACTAGAGCAAAGAAAAAAAATGTCTGATAAAGAATTTGGACAATTAAGAATTCAAAAAATGTTACCAGGATTTAAAAATAAAGAAATTTTCAATTTTTTGTCTTCAATTAGTGAAGAAATTACAGAAGGCTCTATTAAATCTGGTGGCATGGCCATGCAGACTTTAGACACAACAGATTATTTATCAAATCTCAAACAAGATTGTCTTATTTTAAAAGGTTCAAAAGATATTGTTGTATCTAAAGAGCGTTCTTATGAGCTAGAAAAATTATTGAAGCATGCAAAAATCAAAGAAATACCTAATGTTGGACACGCACCTTATTGTGAAGATGCAAAGTCTTTCAACGCTGAAGTGGAAAATTTTTTCCAATAATGACTGCCTTATCAAACAAGCCTTTTACCTTATATTTTGTTAGCAATACAGTTGCTTTATTAGGGCTATGGATTCAAAAAATTGGAGTTGGCTGGCTTACATGGGAAATTACCGAATCAACTTTTTGGACAAGTTTTGTTACTTTAGCTTTGATGGCTCCAGCAGGAGTTGTAGGTCCTCTATTTGCTGTTTTTGCAGAAAATTGGAATATGAGAGTAGCAAGTATTCTGTTAAAAATACTGATGTTTGTGGTTGGCGGTGTAATCTGGTTTTTGCAGTATTTAGACATGCATTCTCTTTTTACTTTAGCTTTTTTATCAATTTTACAAGGTTTATTAAGCGCATGTTATCATCCAGTAAGACTAGTTTTTGTGTCTATAGTTGTTCCCAGAAATTTGTTATCCAGTGCTGTTGGTCTAAATTCAGCTTCTTTTAATGGATCCAGAGTTGTTGGTCCAGCTTTTGCGGGAGTCACAATAACCTTATTCAATCTTGAAACGACTTTTTTTATTGCCATGCTTACTTATATTCCACTCATTCCAGTTTTAATTTATATGCCCCTTAGAAAGAGAATTAAATCTTCAAGTGTTCAACAACATTTTTTAAAACGGTTGTTTGAAGGTGGAAAAGTTGCAATGAAAACTCCAATTATTGCTAAGGGTTTATTTTTAGTTTTTATTAGTGCATTTTTTGTGCGTGGGATGCTTGAAATACAACCTACTATAGCAGGAGAAATTTTAAGTGAAGGTAGTATTGGATTGTCTTTAATTACAGCTACTGCAGGATTTGGAGCATTGCTTGCTTCTATTTGGATAGGTTTACGAACTAATATAGATGTTAAAATTGAAACTAAATTGGTCCCAATGTTAACTCTAGGACTAGTAGTGAGTTTCATACTTGGTTTTATCTCAGAAATGTACTTAATGGCATTTGCTTTTACAATTGTTGGCTTTACAACAACAGTTGTTGGTATTGGTACTCAAACAGTTATTCAGTTAGAGGTTGATGAAATTTATCGAGCCAGAGTCTTAACTTGGTGGTCTAGCGTTTCTTTTGGTTCTCTTACAATTGGAGGAATATTGTTAGGGCTTGCAGGGGAATTTATTCCTTTAAATGTTGGTATGATGATAATGCCAATTTTAGGATATTTAATATTTAAATTAGTAGTGTATTCTCGTTTTAAAAACGACTTTATGTAGTTTTTTTTATTTCTGCTTCCCTTTTGAAAATATATAAACCTGAAATAGTTATTATTATTCCGCCTAATATTGTAGAAAAAATTGGATCCGTATTCCAAATCCAAAAATCAAAGATTATTGCCCAAATAATACCTGTATAATTGAATGGACTAACTATTGATGCAGGAGCCTTTTGTAGAGCATAAGTCATTAATAATTGGGTCAAAAAGGCAGAAACACCTAAACCAATAAATAGCAAAACGACTTCTGTAGATGGATGTTTCCAAAAAAATGGTTGGAAAAATGAAGTTACGATAACGCTGACTAACATAAAAAAGAATACTGTTTTCACTGGATGTTCGGTAGTACCTAATAATCTTAAAAATATTATTGTTGTCGACCACATTAGTGTTCCAATTAACGCATAAATAGAGGCTAAAGCAATTTGTCCAGTTGGATTAATAGCGATGATGACTCCTAAAAAGCCAATAAAAATTGCTGTCCACCTTCGCCAACCTATAGTCTCTTTTAGAAAAAATATTGCAAAAATACATGCAAAAATAGGGACTGCTTGTGAGATAACAGTTACATCCGCTATTGGAAGCCTTTGAAAGGCAAGAAAGAACATTATGTTACCTATCAGCCCTGCAATACCTCTAAAAAAATGAGTCTTTGGTTTTTTTGTTTTTAGAAAATTAAATCCACCTAATTTATAGATAACAGGTGATAACAGAATTAACACTACAATTGCTCTTGCAAAAGCAATTTGAACCGGGTGGTATTCTATGCCAATTAACTTTGCTTGAACACTCATAATAGTAACACATAAAACAGCTAAAATCATAGCTATAATGGCTTTAAAATTATCGTTCATATTTTTATAAATATTAACTATTTGCAATTTATTTTTGATTTCGCATATCTGTAAGTTTTTGAGATTCTCTTAAAAAGAAAAAACATAAAAAAGCTGACAATAAAGGATAGAGTGCTGATGCTCTAATAGTAAACAACAAGTCATAACCAAAGTCCATTGCCAAAGCAAATGGCATTGCTCCGATAGACGCGCCAACAACTAGAACCATTTGACCTGTACCTTGTATGCTTCCAACATGAAGTCGACCAAAGTATCTTGGCCATATATAGCCAAACAATGCTAAATTAAAAGCATTATTTATTCCAAATATAATTGAATAAATAATTGCAAAAGTAATATTTGATGCAAAAGAAATAGAAATTAAAGAGGCAGTTGTCACTAGAAGAGATATTCCAATCACGTTGTGTGTTTCATATTGGTCTAAAAATTTTCCGGCTAATGGAATAAATATAATCATAGTAATCATGGTAGGTATAAATAATGCAGCAGCTTCTTGGCTTGGAAGATTAAAATATTGATTTAATATTGTTACTTGAAAAAAATGAAGTGCGGTAACCAATGTAGATATTGAGAAAAAGGAAAATGACAGAATATAAAAACTTTTTTCTTTAAGTGCTTCATTTAAACTTAAACCAAAAATCTTAGTCTTTTCGTTGATAGTTTCTATTTTTATTCCGTCGGGCTTTTCATTTACATCTTCTGGTTTGTCAATAGCTAAAAAAATCAAAGGGGGAAGCATTAAGACCCATGTTGACAAACCTATGATTACCCATGCATATCTCCAACCATAATTAGTAATTAAAAAGTCAGAAATAGGGGGATGTATACCCATTGATAAAGCAAAACCTAATCCCATTAAGCCCAATGCAAAACCACGTTTTTTATCAAACCACTGGGTTGTAATATTTGCTGAACCTAGCATTAAGGTTCCTTGACCAAAAAATCTTAAAAAACCAAATGCCACGGCCAACATAAGAAAATTTGAAGCTGCACCAAATATCAAACATCCAATTCCTAGTAATATTACCGTATAAATCAAGACTATCCTAGGTCCAAACTTATCAACTAATTTCCCTACTTTAGGGAGTAAAAAAGCAGCAAATAATGTTGCTATCATATAGGCTGTTGTAATAGACGTGCTAGAGATTTGTAAATCTTTTGATATTACGGGAATAAAAGGGCTAAAAGTGTGTGATTGGCCAGCTCCACTAGTAAAAATTCCTAGGCTTCCGATCCCAGCAATAGTCCATCCATAAAAGAATTTTTGGCCAATCTTATTATAAATCTGTTTATTTATAGAAAACATTTAAAGACATTATAATAAATTAATATGTTAATCATTATAATATTAACCTATTTATGTTTTAAAGCCTCTACATACATGTCAAGTGCTTCTATTAGAGAACGGTTCTTATCAACATTTTCTCTAGTTTCATTGGCAATTGGAGTTTTGTTAGCTAAAGACATAATATCTGCAGATCCCTGATGGAATTTTGGTGTAACTCCAGCTTCATCAAATGTATTCGCAATTTCGTTCATTTCGCCTTCCCATCTTGCGGCATCTAGAGGAATTCTTGGCACCATTCTTTCCATAGCAGATAAAATGTCAGGTTTACTATATTTCAATTCATCAAAATATTCAGAAGATAAACCTAACTTATGCGCGGCCGTTAATACAGCAGCATGAAGTGCAAAAGTACCTTTTGTTGCACTGGCATAAATCATTTTCATTCCCGAGGCTCTTCCAATTTCTTTACCTAAATCTTTAATTATAAACCCTTTATTATGGAGAATTTTTATAGGCTTGGTATTTGGCCCCGATACATATAATCTAGTTTGACCCTTTTCTATAATCGGATTAAAACCAATAATTCCAGCGTCAATGAAATTACAATACTCACTAGATATAGCAGTATTAATTTTTTCTGCAGTTTTGGGAGAAACTGCATTACAGTCAACATAAGTAAGATATTTTTTTTTCTCTAAAATTATTTTATTAACAATACTTGATTGTTTGAGTGCAGCTTCAGGAGGCAGAATAGATAATATTATATCAGAAAAACTAACAACATTTTCTATTGTTTGTACATTTTCTATACCCGCATTATCAGATAATTTTTTTGTACGATTACTTCTGTTGTTGAGACACGTTATAACCCTAAAGTTATTTTCTAAAAATATTTTACCACACCCATGGCCCATATCACCTGGCATTAAAATGCCAATTGTTTTGTTAGACATTATGTTACCGATATAATATTAAAAACTATTTCTTCATAGGGCCGCCATTTTTTTCCCAATCAGGAATTCCTCCTACATTAGAAACATTCTTATAACCCATTTCTACAAGAGTTTTCCCAGCTAGTGCAGCTTGACCTCCAACACCACACACTAAAATAATTTCAGAGTCTTTCTTCAAGTTGTTATTATAAAGTGGTGTAGCTTCGTCAGCTACAAATTCAATCAATCCTCTAGGTATTTCTAATCCATCAAGAATTGTTCCAGTTTTTTTAATATCTGAACTATCCCGGACATCTATGAAAACAGGAGATCCAGTTTTATGTTTTTCAATAGCTTCATTAACATCAATTTTTTTTACTACTTCGTTTGCTTCCCTAAGATAATCTTTAGCTGTTTTCATAATTTCCTCTTTGTTTAAATTTAATTTAATAAACCAATGAATTGGGGTTGGGTAACAGAAGTAGTCATCCAACAATTCTTACAATTTTCATTAAGCTTAGTTTTTTCTAAAACCCAAGTTAAATTGTAACGTTTATTATCATATGCGTCTACATCTACAGAATATTTTGCAATCTTTTTATCTTTCGAAAGTAACTTAGTTTTAAATTTTAGAGAATTTAACAAAATTTTATAAGAAGTGTCCGCAATCATTCTTTTGAAATTTGAAAAAGGACCAGTATATTTTTTATTTTCTGGATGAGCAAAAAGCCAGCATTGATAAATACCTGAGTTATCAACTTTTGAGTTTGTTTGTAATGAGTTCATTTGTAATTCAACAACCTCAACAGACGAAAAGATGTCATTAGGTAAAACGTCACTAAAAACTTTGTCGTTTTTAAGAAACAGCAAAGATATCGTAATTAAAAGTATATATTTCATAAGCTACCTAGTATAATTGTTTATTAAGTATATATACATCTCAATATATTTTTGTAAATGGAGTTCAAATTGCTAATGAAATTTAAGTCATATTCATCAATCAACAAAATCAATTTATTTATCATATTATCCCTTTTTAGCTTTTCAGCATATTCTGCTGGAAGTGATGATGACAGTAAGAAAACAATGGTTAAATCAAATTATTATTATAATGCTGTCAAACTAATAAAGAAAAAATCATACAATTTGGCAATTGAAAACCTTTTTAAGGCTGAACAAAGTAATAAACTTGACCCTGATATATATAATTATCTTGGTTTTTCTTTTAGGAAAATTGGAGATTTAGACAAAGCAGGAATGTATTATAATAAAGCATTAACCATATCCCCTAAGCATAAAGGTGCACTTGAATACCAAGGAGAAATGTTTTTAACTTTGGGAAAATTGAAAAAAGCAGAAACTAATTTGAAAAAATTAGAAAAATTATGTTTTCTTGGTTGTGAAGAAGAAAAAATGTTAAAAGCATCTATTTCAAAATACAAAAAAGGGCAGAAGAGTAGTTATTAGTCAATATCTGTAATTAGATAGGAAATTAAAATGAAGTCATTTGATGAATTATCTTTGAAAGAAATTGTTGATGAAGTTCAAGATGGATTTATTTTAGGGATACCGGCTGATTATTCAGGTGTTCCAATGAAATTCACAACGGAATTAATAAAAAAAGGTGTCAAAGATTTAAAACTATATTGTCTTCCATTGACTACTATTCAAGGCGACATGTTAATTGGTAGTGGGTGTGTATCTGAAATTGAGGCTGCTGCTGTAACGTTGGGTGAATTTGGTTTGGCTCCTAGATTTTCAGAAGCTATTGAAAATGGTAATGTTTTAATTAAAGATTCAACATGTCCAGCATTACATGCTCAACTTCAAGCTACTGAAAAATCTGTCCCGTTTATGCCTTTGAGGGGTGTGATTGGTTCTGACATTCAAAAACATAGAAAAGATTGGCATGTTATTGCTAACCCTATGAAATCATCAGGGGTTAAAGATGAACCCGTTTTATTACTTCCTGCCATCCAGTTGGATGTGTTAGTTTTTCATGCCGCTTGTTCTGACAGAAATGGAAATATTCAAATTGGACGAAGAAGAGAATTAGCTACTTTAGCACATGCTTCAAAAAAAGTATTTGTTACTGTAGAAAAGGTCATGGATATAGATTTTTTTGAAGATGAATTATCTGCGGCAACTTGTCTTCCTGCTCTATATGTGGATGGTATTTCAATTGTTAAAAATGGTGCATGGCCGTGCGCTCTTCCTGGGGTTTATGGTTCAGATAATGAAGAAATAAAAAAATATTCTTTAGCAGCTAAGACCAAAGAAGGTTTTAGAGAATATATGAAACACTGTCTGAAAAATTAGTTACAAGGTAACAAAAAGTGATCTTAGACATTCAAAGAGAAGAACTCTTAATAAGTCAATTAGCAGATTTATTAAAAAATGATAGACACGTAGCAGTTGGTGCCGCGTCTCCTATTCCGGGGGCTGCGGCTCTACTTGCAAGAGAAGAAGCAAAAACTTTTGATAAAAGGTTAAGAGTGACTATTCTTCACTCAAACAGATATAATAATTTTACAGATGGGGCTAGAGAACTTTTTGACTGTGCAGCTCAGGGACGAATAGACACTTTTTTCTTAGGAGGTGTTCAAATTGATGGTAAAGCAAACATTAATTTAGTGGGAACTGGAGAGTATCCAAAAATTGAAAAAAGATTTCCTGGTTCATTTGGTTCAGCATTGATGTATTTTGTAGTTCCTCAAATAATTTTGTTTAGAGAAGAGCATTCCCCTAGAACTTTAGTAAAAAAAGTTGATTTCATATCTGCACCTGGAGTGTCAGAAAAAGGAGTTTATAGACCAGGTGGTCCAAAATATTTATTAACGAATAGAGCTTTATTTAAGTTTAATAAAAGCTTACAAAAATTTTCTTTATTTAAAATAAATGAAAAAGAAACCATTGAAAATTTAATCAAACTGACAGGTTTTAATTTTGACGTAGATAAAGAAATAACTCAAATGCCCCATCCTCATACGAATAGAATTAATATTTTAAGAAATAAGATTGCGCCGATGGTTTCAGAATTTTATCCAGAGTTTGCAAATAGGGTCTGGGGTATTTAGCTCATAATGAAAAAACTAATTTTTCTTATATTTATTTTGATATTAGCTTTTCTCATATCATATTTTTATCTTCAAGAAATTTTGAATTTAGATAGTTTAAAACAAAATGTTAACTGGTTGATGATGTGGGCTAGTAAAGAGATTGTGTTGTCTAGATTTGTTTTTTTCATTTCATACATCATTTTTGCAGGATTATCCTTTCCGTTTTTACCTGGTGTTTTGACTGTTGCTGCTGGGGCTTTGTTTGGTGTTGTAGAAGGTGTGATTTTAGTATCCTTTGCTTCAACACTTGGCGCTTGTATATGTTTCTTGCTATCAAGATATTTCTTAGCTGATTTTGTTAATAACAAATTTTTTAAAAAAAAATCTGTAATGATAGAAAAATTCAATGAAAATGGTCCCTGGTATCTCTTAAGTTTAAGATTAATTCCAACAATTTCATTTATATTAATCAACTTAATTATGGGTGTCTTACCCATTAGCATTAAAAAATTCTATTATATAAGCCAACTAGGTATGTTACCTGCCACGATAGTCTATGTGAATGCAGGCTCAGAAGTATCAAAAATAAATAATATTAATGATATCATGTCTTTATCTCTTTTAATGAGTTTTGCTTTAATAGCCACATTACCATTATTGATAAAATGGTTAGTGAATTATTTTAATCAGATTAAAAAAAATTAAATATCAAATATTAAAAATTAAATATTTTTTCTGTTTTCCACCAAATTTTCTACAACCAATGGATCAGCTAAGGTAGATACATCTCCAAGTTCATTATGCTCGTTTGCAGCAATTTTTCTCAAAATACGTCGCATTATTTTGCCGGATCTTGTCTTAGGAAGCCCTGGCGCAAATTGAATTAAATCAGGAGTAGCAATAGGACCTATTTCTTTTCTAACCCATTTTTTTAGTTCTGATAATAATTCCTCAGATGCTTTAACATTAATGTTTACTGTGACATATGCATAAATACCTTGACCTTTAATATCATGTGGATAGCCAACGACGGCAGCCTCTGCAACATCAGAATGAGCTACAAGCGCAGATTCAACTTCTGCTGTCCCCATTCTATGACCCGACACATTGATTACGTCATCAACTCTTCCTGTAATCCAAAAATATCCATCTTCGTCTCTTCTACAACCATCTCCAGAGAAGTATCTTCCTGGGAAAGTAGAAAAATATGTGTCAATAAAACGTTGATGGTCACCATATACCGTTCTCATTTGTCCTGGCCAAGACATATTAATACATAAATTACCTTCAGCTGCTCCATCTAATTCATTATTTTCAGAATCAACTAGAACAGGTATAATACCAAAAAAAGGTTTAGTAGCTGAACCAGGTTTAGTTGCAGTTGCACCAGGTAAAGGTGTAATCAATATCCCTCCAGTTTCAGTTTGCCACCAAGTATCAACTATAGGGCATTTACCATTCCCAACAACATTATTGTACCAATTCCATGCCTCTGGATTAATTGGCTCACCCACACTACCTAATATTCTTAAACTAGTTCGCTTTGTTGTATTAACAGGATGATCTCCCTCAGCCATTAATGCTCTTATTGCTGTTGGCGCAGTATAAAAAATATTAACTTGGTGTTTGTCTACAATTTCCCAAAACCTACTTACAGTTGGATAATTAGGAACACCTTCAAACATTAGAGTTGTGGCGCCATTTGATAATGGCCCATAGACTATATAAGAGTGACCTGTAACCCAACCAACATCTGCAGTACACCAATAGATTTCATTTTCTTGATAATCAAAAACATAATGGTGTGTCATAGAAGCATAAACCATATAACCACCAGTAGTATGAAGAACTCCTTTTGGTTTGCCTGTAGATCCTGAGGTATATAAAATAAACATCGGGTCTTCAGCGTTCATTTCAGTAGGAGGACAATTAGGAGATGCTTTTTCCATTTCTTCGTGATACCAAATATCTTGATCGTCTATCCAATTAATTTTTGAACCAGTTCTTCTGACAACAATTGTAGTTTTACACATTTTGGCTTTAGTTATAGCTTCGTCAGTATTAGACTTTAGAGGAATTGATTTGCCACCCCTTACACCCTCATCAGCGGTTATAATAATTGTGGAGTTGCAGTCCTCGATCCTTCCGGCGAGTGCGTCAGGAGAAAACCCTCCAAAAACAACTGAATGAATTGCTCCAATCCTCGTACAAGCTAACATTGCAATTGTTGCTTCGGGGATCATAGGCATATAAATAGTTATACGATCTCCTTTTTTTGCACCAGCGTTCTTTAGTACATTAGAAAATTTACAAACATCTTCGTAGAGTTCATTGTAACTTATATGTTTAGATTCGTCTGGGTTATCACCTTCCCAAATAATTGCAGTATTTTTACCTTTTGTCTTTAGGTGCCTATCTAGGCAGTTAAAACTTGCATTTAGAGTTCCATCTTCATACCAATTTATACGGAGGTCTTCTTTTTTATATGATACATTATTAACTTTTGTATAAGGCTTAATCCAATCAATCCTCTGACCGTGATATCTCCAAAATTCTTCTGGAGAACTTATAGATTCTCTATACATTTTTTCATAAATTTCTTCATTAGCATGGGAGTTTTTAATAATACTTGGTGCTGGTTTATATAAATCTTTATCTGTCATTTTGTACTCCCCTTTTTTTATATACTATCTTCTAATAATAAATCTGCATTAACAATATCTTTGATATTTATTACTTTTCGAATGATTTCTAATGAAAATCCTTTTCTTGAAAGAGCACCAAACCATTTATCTCTTAATGTATATTCATTAGTTTCATTACCAATTTTTTTATTTTTATAATAAATCCCTATGTTTTTTTTCTTAATAAACCTTAAAGCAGCAATCATTTCGGCGTTTTCATGCCCTTCATCTACTACATCAATAGCAAACTGTATCACATCATTTGAAAGTCCTTTTTCTTTTAACTTGGCATAAATTAACCTTTGTGAGCTTCCTTGACGTCTCATTGAACGTACCCTAATTTCAGCAAAACGTTTATCATCAATAAACTTAGCAGAAATCATTTCTCTTTTAATTATGTCAATAATTTTCATTTTTTCTTGCTCACTTAAATGATCTTGAAAATTAGACAATTTTCTCTTCATTGTTTGTTCAAACTGATTTATTGATACTTCATAACGTGCTAGATATGACATAGCTGAATGTCTTAATCTTTTAATTATTTTCTCTTCATTATTCATTAAATTATTCATTTATGATTATAAAAGCTGATTACATGTAATTATATATAGATTATAAAAATTATAAATATTTAAGTTGCAGGAGACAAATGATTGAAAGATAAGAATTTAAACTTAGGTGTTAAAAGAGAAATTGGAACAGTTAACTGGACAGGTTTGTTCACTCTTTATTTGAAAGAAGTAAAAAGATTTTCAAATGTTTTTTTACAAACTATTACAGCTCCAATGGTAACTACATTGCTTTTTGTAATCGTTTTTTCTATAGCTATTGACAGAGGTGCTGGGTTTAAAGGTATTTCTTTTATTACATTCTTAGTTCCAGGTTTGATGATGATGAGTGTTTTACAAAATTCATTCGCAAATGTTTCTTCCGCATTCATGACAGCAAAAGTTCAGGGTTCAATAGTAGATCTTTTAATGTCTCCATTGGGACCAGTAGAAATATTAGTTGCACATACCATGGCTGGTGTGACAAGAGGTTTATGTGTTTTTATAGCCTCTTTTATATTGCTCTGGGCATTGGGGATTTTAAATTTTCCAGATAATTTTATTTGGATGGTATTATTTTTATTACAAGGAGCTTTCTCCTTAGCAGTAATAGGAATGTTAGCAGGAATTTGGGCTGAAAAATTTGATCAATTAGCTATTATTTCAAATTTTGTAATACAGCCCTTAGCGTTCTTGTCTGGAACTTTTTATTCTATTGAAAGACTTCCAGATTCTCTTAAAATTGTGGCTTATTGTAATCCTATTTTCTATGCTATAGATGGCTTAAGGTTTAGTTTTTTAGGATTGAGCGATGCATCCCCTATTACAGGAAGTATAATTTTACTTTTTTGCAATCTAGGACTAAGTTTTTTTGCTTGGTATATCCTTAAAACAGGCTATAGACTTCGGTCATAGAATAATAAATATTTATGGAAACTTTTAAAATGAACAAAGTTCAAAAAATAGCTGGTATTTTATCAAGTCAAGAAATTCTGGAATTAATTAATAAAAATATTATTAGTAGTGATCAAGATATTGATAAAGACATTATTCAACCAGCTTCTATTGACTTAAGGCTTGGGATTAAAGCATGGAGAGTTCCTGCTTCTTTTCTTCCTGGTAAAGGAAACAAAGTTTCGAGTAGATTAAAAGATCTTGCTATGCATGAGTTTAGTCTTTTAGATAGTGCTGTCTTAGAGTGCGGATGTGTTTACATTGTAAAGCTTTTAGAAAGAGTTTCTTTAACAGATGATCTAGCAGGCATTGCAAATCCAAAAAGCTCAACTGGTAGATTAGATGTTTTTACAAGATTAATAGTTGACGGAGCATCAGAATTCGAAGATGTTCCTGCTGGTTATGAAGGACCACTATATGCAGAAATATCCCCTCGAACATTTTCTGTCTTAGTTAGAACTGGGTCAAGATTAAATCAATTGAGGATAAGGAGAGGTCAATCTTTTACCTCTGATAAAGAAATGGAAATTTTACAAGAGCATGTAGGGTTAGTTAGAAGTCAAGATAATGATGATCTTCCTGATAAAATTAAAAATGGTGTACCTTTATCAGTCGATTTGGTTGGAAAAAATGGGTTGATTGGGTATAAAGCTAGAAAACATTCTAAGCTAATAGACATTGACAAACCAAATTTTTACAAACGTGAGCTTTTTTGGGAAAAAATAACTACAGAAGATTTAATTTATCAAACTAACAAAAATGAAAATGAAAATAAATCTGGAAGCTTAATTCTTAGTCCAGATGCTTTTTATATTTTAGCTAGTAAAGAATATGTTTCTGTACCATCAAATTATGCAGCTGAAATGAGAGCATATGACACAAAAGTTGGAGAATTTAGAGCTCATTATGCAGGATTTTTTGACCCTGGATTTGGATTAACTGACTTAGGAGCTTCTAAAACTAGAGCAGTACTAGAGGTGAGATCTCATGATGTTCCTTTTCTAATTGAACAAGGTCAGACAGTTTGTAGATTAGTATATGAACCAATGGCAAATGTTCCTAAATTTTTATATGGAGAAGCTGGTAGTACTAGTAATTATCAAGCTCAAGGCTTAAAGTTAGCCAAACATTTTATTTAAACTTTCTTATTTATTTCTTTTTGTTTATTATCGATTGTATATTCTATTTATAATTTTTTAAAGAGCTTAAAAATGACTATTAGTCCATCAATAATGACAACTTATGGTAGAATTGATATTGCATTTACGCATGGTCAAGGTAGCTTTTTAATTGCCGAAGACGGAAAAAAATATTTAGACTACGCTAGTGGTATAGCAGTAAATGCTTTTGGACACTGTCATCCTAAATTAGTCAAAGCCCTCCAAGATCAGGCATCTAAGTTATGGCATACTTCTAATCTTTACAGGATACCAGAGCAGGAAACTGTTGCAGAAAAACTTGTTGCTAATTCATGTGCAGAAAGAGTTTTCTTTTGTAACTCCGGTGCAGAAGCAACAGAAGGAGCTGTCAAAGTTGCAAGAAGGTATGCCTGGGCCAATGGTGAAAAAGATAGAACAGAAATTATATGTGCTACAGGTGCTTTTCACGGCCGTACATTAGCTATGTTAGCGGCAAATGACAGACCATTATTTAGAGAAGGTTTTGGTCCATCTGCTCAAGGTTTTACTCATGTCGAATGGGGTGATGTTGAGAGCTTAAAAAAAGTTATTGGGAAACATGTTGCGGCAATTTTAGTAGAACCTGTTCAGGGTGAAGGTGGTGCTAGAAAAGCTCCTGATGGGTATTTGAAATTACTCAAAGATATTGCTTTGGAAAATGGATCTTTATTGATTTCAGATGAAGTACAAATAGGGATGGGTAGGTCAGGCACTTTATTTGCTTATCAGCAACAGGATATAGAGCCTGATATAATTGCACTAGCTAAAGGGCTGGGAGGTGGTTTTCCAGTAGGAGCAGTAATGGCAAAAGCAGAAGTAGGTGACGCAATGATACCTGGGACTCATGGAAGTACCTTTGGAGGTAACCCATTAGCAATGCGTTCCGCAAATGCTGTTTTAGAACTTCTATTAGAAAAAGACTTTTTGGATAATTTAAGAAAAATGATTGTTTATTTTGACAAAAAAATGGATCAATTAATAAAAAACGACATGCATGTTACACCTATAATATTTTCAAAAAAAGGCTCTGGAATGTTAAGAGGGTTTCAGTTAAATGAGAATGTCACTGCAGGAGATTTTGGAAATATCGCAAGAGAAAAAGGTTTGTTATTAGTAGGTGCAGCAGAAAATACAATTAGATTGCTTCCTCCCTTAAACACATCAAAAGAAGAAGTTGATAATGCGTTTGATATACTCGATGATATAGTTTTAGAATTAAAGAAAACATAGAGTAACATGTCTAATTTTATTGATTTAAAAGATCTTTCAAGAGATCAACTTTTAGATTTAATTTCATTATCTTTAAAATGGAAAAAAGAAGCTCATCCAAAGTTTATGGCAGACAAACAAGTGGTTTTAATTTTTGAAAAACCCTCACTAAGAACTCGCGTATCATTTGAAGTTGGAATAAATCAATTAGGCGGAAAAAGTTATCTTTTAAATGAAAAAGAAATGCAATTAGGTGAAAGAGAAACTGTAGAAGACACGGCTCATGTTCTTGAAAGATACGCTGATATGGTAATTATAAGGTGCTTTGGACATAGCCAGTTAATAAAATATGCAAAAGCATCAAGTGTTCCTGTAATAAATGCATTAACTGATTTTAGTCATCCTTGCCAAGTGTTAGCAGATTTGGTTACATTTAAAGAACATTTACATAATTTTGATAATAAGAAAATCGCCTGGTTTGGGGATTGTAATAATGTCCTGCAAAGTTGGATCGAAGCTGCAGCTTTATTAAATTTTGAATTACATATAGCTTGCCCTAAAGGAGTTAAGCCTAACTCAGAGACTATATCATGGGCAATTGAAAGAAATAATAACATTTATATTACTGACAATCCAATTCAAGCTGCTGATGGAGCTAATTGTATAATTACAGATACATGGAGGTCTATGGGAAATAAAAATCCACTGCCTGAAGATGTTTTTGTTCCATTCCAAGTTAATAACAAAATTATGAAGGTAGCGAATAAAAAAGCTATTTTCATGCATTGTTTACCTGCTTATCGGAACAAAGAAGTAAGTTCTGAGGTGCTTGAAGGAGAGCATTCTGTAATATTTGACGAAGCAGAAAATAGACTGCATGCTCAAAAAGCAATTATGCATTTTTGTATAAACTGAAAATTACTATGAAATTCAGATCTTTTAAATGACATCCACTAATCATATAATTCCCTTTCAGTTAGGTAAAAGTCAAGTCAGGGGTAGTATAGTTAGGCTTGAAACTACTGTATCTGAAATTATTAAACGGCATAATTATCCTAGCAATATTGAAAGTCTACTTGCAGATACATTGACTATTACTGCCTGCTTAGGATCTAGAATGAAACATGATGGTATTTTTACAATTCAAGCTAAAGGTTCTGGTGAGGTGCACACATTATTTTCTGATATAACAAATGACGGTTGTTTGAGAGGTTATGTTGGCTTAGAAGATAATTTTTCAAAAAAAGATGTTGATTTAAATTCATTAATGGGCTCTGGGCATATTTCCTTTACATTAGATCAAGGAAAATATTCAAAAAGATATCAAGGTATTGTGGCACTTGAAGAACAAACTATTTCTAAATCAGCAGAATTATATTTCAATAATTCAGAGCAATTAGATACTAAATTTTTAAATTTTAATTATTATAATTTACATAAAAAGAATAGAGAAAAAATGATTTCATCAGGCCTCATCATGCTTCAAAAAATGCCTGTTAAAGATACTATTGAAAAAGAGGACTATGATAAGATTTGGGAAGATTCGTTAACTTTTTTGTCAACATTACAAAATGAAGAATTCTTATCAAATGATCTTAGTTCACAAGATATTCTTCTTAGATTATTTAATGAGGTAGGAGTAACAATATATGATGAAATTATAATTAAAGATAAGTGTAGATGTTCACAAGCGAAGGTTGAGTTTGCAATAAAAAATTTAAGTAAAGAAGAATTAATAGATATTTCAGATGAAAATGGAAATGTTAGAGTTATATGTGAATTCTGCAAAACTGAGAGAATCTTCTCTAATTTTAATTAGCTGGTATTTAGTTTTTCCAAAATAATGGTGAGAACATAACTAAAATTGCAAAAATTTCTAATCTCCCCAAAATCATCCCAGCACATAAAAATAACTTACCAAGTTCTGGGATAGATTGATAAGATCCTGAGGGACCAATGATATCACCTAAGCCAGGACCAACGTTTCCAATTGCTGATGCAGCTCCCGAAATTGCCGTTATTAAATCTAATCCTAATCCTCCCAAAAGGCAGGCAATAACTGCAAAAGAGATTATATATAAAAAAAAGAACCCCATCACTGACTCAGCAACATTTTCTGGTATTGGCTTTTGATTATAATATGAAACAACTACTGCATGAGGTCTAATAAGTTTAGAAATTTGAGCTTTTGCGTTTGCCACTAAAACTTGTATTCTAGCCATTCTTAGACCACAAGTGGTTGAACCAGCACATCCTCCAACAAACATAAGAATAAGTAGAATTGTAGTAGGAAAGCCACCCCAATTATTAAAGTCAGATGTCCCAAAACCTGTTCCAGTAATAATTGATATTACATTAAATGAAGCCAATCTTAGAGCTTCTAAAAATGGCATGTCATTAAAGTGTAAATATATTGAAACAATAAAAACAACAAATACTATTAAAGTTAAAAATAATTTCACTTGGTCGTCTTTAAATAAGTTTCTAAAACCTTTTTTTGTTATTGCTAAATAATGAACAAATGGTAAAGAGCCAACGACCATTCCAAAGATAATAATTATTTCGATGGAAGAAGAGTTAAATGCCGCTAAAGAATCAGATCTGGTTGAATATCCTCCTGTTGCAAGAGTAGTCATTGCATGTGCAATTGAGTCAAATATAGGCATTCCAGCACCCCATAGCATAAATGCCCATACAATTGTTAATGTAATGTATACTATACTTATACCAGCTGCAAAACTTGCTGCTTTAGGAACAACTTTGTCAGGCGTTTCATAAGATTCGGTTTTGAAAAGCTGCATTCCACCTATTGATAGCATTGGTAAAACAGCTAAAGCCATTACAATAATACCAACACCGCCTAGCCATTGAAGAAGTGCTCTCCATATTAAAATTCCATGTGAAGTTGCTTCTAAATTATTGATGACTGTGGCGCCTGTAGTTGTTATTCCAGAAGTTGACTCGAAAATTGCGTCAGTTAAACTCATATTAATTTCAGAAAATAAAAAAGGTAAAGATCCAAACAAGGCAATTGATATCCATGCACTATTTGTTAATAAAAATGCCTGTCTTAATTCTAAATGTTCAGTTGTACTATCTCTATTTGAAAGAAAAAGTATTGCTCCTACAAATAAAGTTGCAAGTGAAGAGCCAACAAACGCAGGCCAATCATTGTTTCCATAAAACCAATCTACAAAAGCAGGGATCATCATAAAAAGAGAAAGGATACATAACAACATCCCTATTAGATAAATTATTGGTGCAAATTTCATAACTTTTTTTCTATAAATTTCGTCTTAAAGAGAAATATATTTAATTTAATTAAGTTGCCATTTTCAAAAATCTATCTTGTAAATTCACATCTTCTAAAAAACAACCACTAAATTGGTTAGTGGTCATTGTTACATCATTTTTTAAAACACCTCTTGTACTCATACAGTGATGTTCTGCGTCTATATAAACAGCAGTACCTTTAGGTGATAGAGTTTTATCGATACAATTTAATATTTGTGCAGTCATTGTTTCCTGTGTTTGAAGTCTTTTAGCAAATGCGTCTAAAACTCTGGCTAATTTTGATATTCCAACAACTCTTTTGTCTGGATAATATCCAATTGAAGCCCTTCCAATTATTGGAACCATGTGATGCTCACAATGGCTTTCAAAACTAATATTTTTAAGTAGTACTATATCGTCATAGCCTTCAATATCTTCAAATGTTTTAGACAATAATATTTCTGGGTCTTGACCATAACCTGCATAAAATTCATTAAAAGATTTTATTACTCTTTTAGGTGTTTCTATTAATCCCTCTCTTTCAGGATCCTCACCTATATATTGAATAAGAGTTTTTACAGCTTCCTCAGCTTCCTCTTGAGAAATAATTTTATTATCTTGATTATCCAATATAATTTTCGAAGTATTTATAGACGAATTCATTACACACCTTTTTATAACCCAATAAAATTTCTAACAAAAAATGTTATTTAAGCAAAGGATTATTAATTTTAATCGAAAACATTAAAAGCTTATCTTTGAAAAATATTTAAGTTTAATGGTTCACTGTCACTAATTATTTTATCATTTTCGTCATGTGTTACTAATAAACATGCGATTTTATTTTCTTTAATATTATTCACTACAAATTCTCTAAAGCTATTTCTTTGGTCTGGGTCAAGTGATGAAAATGGTTCATCTAATAGTAATGCTTCAGGCCCTGATAAAATTGCTCTAAGACAAGCCACTCTTGCTTTTTGTCCTCCTGATAAGGTGTGAGGATATCTATCTTCAAACCCCGTCATATTCGACTTTTTAAGATTACTGCTAATTAATGAAGATTTTTCCTTATAAGTAAGTTTTTTATCCATCCCAAATAAAATATTTTGTTCTACAGTTAAATGAGGAAATAATGTGCCGTCTTGAAGTAAAAGACCAATTTTTCGTTTTTCGGTTGGAATTTGATTTAATTTTTTCCCATTCAATATTATCTCACCTTCAAATAGCAAGTCATCTTCGTAAATACCTGCTATGATATTTATTAATGACGACTTCCCAACACCACTTGCTCCAAAAATACATAAAATCTCACCATTTTTAATTTTAAGATTGAGGTCCTGTATAAATATTTTTTCTTTTGGAGAATTCCATTTCAGTGTTATATTTTTTAATTCAAGCAATTTTGTATATCCAGATATTAAAATTTATAGTTACAAGTGTTTTTTATAAATATAAAATATGATGAAAGATCTTTTTAAAATAAAAAAATTATTTAATTTAAAGAAAAGTTATTCACTTCCTAGAAAAAGACAACCAAAAGATCTATATTCCTTCAGAGATTTTTTAAATTTAGCTAGATCAGAAATGGATAAATATGGTCTTTGTGATTGGAAATTAGAGCTTGATCACGCGAAAGTTAGAGCTGGAGCTTGTCATTTCACAGAAAAAAAAATATCTTTTTCAAGAAATTTTATAAAACATGCAGATGATTTAGATATTAATGACACTATACTACATGAGATTGCACACGCTTTAGTTGGCCCTAACCACGGTCACGACAGTGTGTGGAAAACTATGGCTAAAAAAATTGGATGCTCGGCTAAACGTTGCCATACTTTAGAGTTTTCTGATTATAAATGGGTTAGGTTTTGTACAAATCATTGTTGGGAACAAAAAACACATAGAAGAAAGCCTAACTTGGTTTGTAAGAAATGTGGAGCACCTGTAATTTATAAAAAAAATATATAATTTTATTCAATTTCCTCTAATTCAATAAGTGTGCCTGAAAAATCCTTTGGGTTTAAAAAAATTACTGGGTTTCCATGAGCACCAATTTTAGGGAGTCCATCTCCCAAAATTCTTGCACCAACTGCTTCAAGTTTTTTTGAAGCAGATTTTAGATTTTCAACTTCATAACAAATATGATGCATTCCACCATTAGGATTTTTTTCAAGAAAGCGACTGATTGGACTATTTTTGTCTAAAGGTTCAAGAAGCTCAACTTTTGTGTTAGGTGCTTCAACAAAGACTACTTTTACACCGTGATCAGTTAATATCTGAGGTGCACTTATATTAGCTCCTAATGCCTTTTTCCACATATCTGATGCTATTTGGATACTTGGTACCGCAATCGCAATATGATTTAGTTTTCCTATACTAGAAATTATTTCCTTCATAGAGATCTCCAAGAAAATATTCTTATTATTTGTTTTTATCATTCATAATTGATTATATTAAATAATATTTCAATTAACATATATTGATTATTGCTAGTTAAATTTTTTAAATTTTGTTAAATAATATGTCTTATGGGTTCTCTAGGGGAGAAATATTATTAAAAAATCAAGCAGAGAAATAATCTTAGAGTTGCAATCTAGACGAGAAAAAGCTCGTCTCGGTGGTGGTCAGAAAAGAATTGAAAAACAACACTCATTAGGAAAGCTTACCGCAAGAGAAAGAATTAACACTCTTTTAGACGAAGGCTCGTTCGAAGAAACAGACATGTTTGTAATCCATCGTATCAGAGATTTTGGAATGGATGGGAAAACTATACCAGGAGATGGCGTTATTACAGGCTCTGGTAAAGTGAATGGAAAATTGATTTATGTTTATGCCCAAGATTTCACGGTTTTTGGAGGTTCATTATCATCAGATCATGCAAAAAAAATAGTTAAGATTATGAAGTTAGCTGTTCAAAATAAAGCACCTATTATTGGTTTGAATGACAGTGGCGGAGCTAGAATTCAAGAAGGAGTGGAATCATTAGGAGGCTATGCAGATGTATTTCTTCAAAATGCTCTGGCTTCTGGGGTAATTCCACAAATATCAATGATTATGGGCCCTTGTGCTGGAGGAGCAGTTTACTCACCAGCTATGACTGACTTTACTTTCATGGTAAAGGGAACAAGTTATATGTTTGTTACTGGACCAGATGTAGTAAAAACAGTAACTTCAGAGGAGGTGACAGCAGAAGAGTTGGGGGGAGCTGAAACACATACAACAATTTCATCTGTTGCAGATGGTTCATATAGTAATGATATTGAGGCCTTAACAGGTTTAAGAAGGTTTCTTAGTTTTTTACCTTCGAATAATTCAGAAAAATCAAAAACGAGAAAAACTGAGGATTCAAAAAGGAGATTGTCTCTTGCCTTAGACACTCTAATCCCTGAAAATCCTAATTTACCTTATGATATGAGAGAACTTATTACATCTGTTTCAGATCAGTTTGATTTTTTTGAACTACAAGAAAATTTTGCAAAAAATATTCTGATTGGCTTTATAAGATTAGATGGGCAAACCATAGGTGTTGTAGCCAATCAACCGATGGTTTTAGCAGGTTGTTTAGACATAGACTCCAGTAGAAAAGCAGCTAGATTCGTAAGGTTCTGTGATGCTTTTAATATTCCTATATTAACTCTAGTTGACGTTCCAGGGTTTATGCCAGGTACTACTCAAGAGTATGGTGGTATTATTAAGCATGGTGCAAAACTTTTATTTGCATACGCAGAAGCTACTACTCCAAAAGTTACTTTAATTACTAGAAAAGCTTATGGTGGTGCCTATGACGTTATGAGTTCAAAGCACTTAAGAGGGGATGCAAATTATGCTTGGCCAACTGCAGAAATAGCAGTTATGGGCGCTAAAGGTGCGGTTGAAATTTTATTTAGAGATGAACTTGACGATCCAACAAAAATTCAAAAAAGAACTTTGGATTATGAAGAAACATTTGCCAATCCTTTTATCGCTGCCGAGAGAGGATTCCTTGATGATGTCATTATACCGAGTAATTCTAGATTTCGGCTTATACAAGCTTTTTCGAAATTAAAAAATAAAACACAAACTAATCCAGATAAAAAATTTGGAAATATTCCTCTTTAATAATTATAGAAGTAAAAAATGTTTAAAAAAATCTTAATTGCAAATCGTGGGGAAATAGCTTGTAGGGTAATCAAAACTGCAAGAAAAATGAATATCAAAACTGTTGCTGTTTTTTCAGATGCGGACCGATATTCTGAACACGTTCGTCTAGCTGATGAAGCCTTTCACTTAGGGGCTTCTTCAGCATCAGAGAGTTATTTAAGATCAGATTTAATCATTAAAGCATGTAAGGACACGAATTGTGACGCCTTACATCCCGGATACGGGTTCTTATCAGAAAATGCTGATTTTGCAGAAGCTTTGAAAAAGGCTGGAATTATTTTTATTGGCCCTTCAAAGTCAGCTATTGCTTCAATGGGAGATAAAATAGAATCAAAAAAAATTGCACAAGCTGCCAATGTTAATACCGTTCCAGGTCACATAGGTATTATTAAAGACAAGAATGAAGCTATTAAGATTGCTGACGAAATAGGCTATCCGGTTATGATAAAAGCAAGTGCGGGTGGTGGTGGCAAAGGTATGAGAATTGCTTTCTCAAGAGACGAGATTTCGGAGAATTTTGAAAGAGCAGAAAGCGAAGCCTTAAATAGTTTTGGAGACAAACGTATTTTTATTGAAAAATTTATAACTGAACCAAGACATATTGAAATTCAAATTTTAGCTGATAATTATGGGAACATAGTATATTTAGGTGAAAGAGAGTGCTCTATTCAAAGAAGAAATCAAAAAGTTATTGAAGAAGCACCATCACCTTTTTTAGATGAACAAACTAGAAAAGAAATGGGTGATCAAGCTGTACAATTATCTAGAAAGGTTTGTTATTCTAGTGCTGGGACTGTTGAATTTATAGTAGATAAAGAAAAAAAATTTTATTTTTTAGAAATGAATACACGTTTACAAGTTGAACATCCTGTTACTGAATTAATCACTGGTATAGACCTAGTAGAACAGATGATTAACATTGCATATGGTAAAAAATTAGATATTACTCAAAAAGATATAAAGTTAAACGGTTCAGCTATAGAAACCAGAATCTATGCTGAAAATCCATATAAAAACTTTTTACCCTCTATAGGAAGATTAACTAAATATCATCCACCCAAAGAAAAAAAATACCCTGACGGTTCAATTATAAGAAATGATACTGGAGTAAGAGAAGGTGATGAAGTATCAATGTTTTATGATCCAATGATTGCCAAACTGTGCTCATGGGGTGAAACACGAGATGTTTCAATAAAAAGAATGGAATCTGCTTTAGATAATTTTTTGCTAGAGGGTATTGATCACAATATACCTTTCCTGTCAGCTATTTTAGGGAATAAAAGATTTAAGTCTGCTAACTTAAGCACATCATTTATCCAAGATGAATTTGAAGAGGGCTTTCAGGGAATTATTCCTAACAAGCATGAAGAATGGACTTTAGCTTCTATAATCCTTGCTTATCATATAACTGAAATATCAAAAGATTTTGAAACTTCAGAAGGGTTTTCTAAGGAATGGCAAGTCCACATCAATTATAAATCATTAGTATCAGAGATCTCTAAATTAAATTTTAAAATTAAAAAACAAGTTGAAGATAAAATTCAATTATATGTTCAGCCCATACCATCGAAAAAGACGTCAGGTATGGTAAATGAATATTTGATTATAGATATTCAAAAAGATTTTATTACAAAATTAGTTTCAGCATCTATTAAACTTTTCAATGACAGTAATCATGAATTATCTTTTCCTGATAAAATTCAATGTAGGATAAACTATCAGAACCCAAATTTAGAACTTTTCTATAGAGGCATTTCAATGTCAGCAACTATTCTTCCAAGACATGTAGCTGAACATTATAAATACATGAAACCAATTAAAATTGAAGATAGGTCAAACCTTTTAATATGTCCAATGCCAGGAAAATTAATTAGAGTTTTAGTTAAAGAAAATGATATTGTAGATGAAGGACAGCCATTATGTGTTGTAGAAGCAATGAAAATGGAAAACACGTTAACAGCTTCAAAAAGATGTATGGTTAGCAAAATAAATTATCAAGAGGGCGCTACTTTGTCTGTTGACCAAATAATAATGGAATTCATATTTAAATAGATAATTTAGGCTTTAAGAGATAAATAAATGACAAAAAATAATAGCTTAGAAAGTTGGAAAGAAAACGCTCTTAAGGAGCTAAAAAAACAAGATATTGATGCAATTATAGTTGAAACGCCAGAAGGTATTAACATTAAACCTCTTTACACTGAGCTAGACAATAAAGAGATAAAACATCTTGGTTCTAATCCAGGAGAAGCTCCTTATGTTAGAGGTCCAAAAGCAACAATGTACACAGGAAGACCTTGGACAATAAGGCAATATGCAGGTTTTTCAACAGCTTCTGAATCTAACGAATTTTATAAAAGAAATTTGGCTTCGGGGCAAAAGGGATTATCTGTAGCTTTTGATCTAGCAACACATAGAGGTTATGATTCAGATCACGAAAGAGTGTATGGTGATGTAGGCAAGGCTGGAGTAGCAATTGATAGCGTTGAGGATATGAAAATTCTTTTTGAAGGTATCCCTCTCGATAAAATGTCTGTTTCCATGACTATGAATGGTGCAGTTCTTCCTGTATTAGCGGGGTATATAGTTGCTGCAGAAGAGCAGGGAGTTAGTCTTGAAAAATTAAGTGGAACAATTCAGAATGATATTTTGAAAGAATTTATGGTTAGGAATACTTATATCTACCCACCAGAGCCCTCTATGAGAATTGTGTCAGATATTATCCATTTTACATCTAAGAAAATGCCAAAGTTCAACTCCATATCAATTTCTGGGTATCATATGCAAGAAGCAGGAGCTTCTTTGGTTCAAGAATTAGCTTTTACAATCGCAGATGGCTTGGAATATATAAGAGCGGCTTCTAAAAAAGATTTGTTAGTTGATGACTTTGCACCAAGGTTATCCTTTTTCTTTGCCATTGGAATGAATTTTTTTATGGAAGCTGCTAAGTTAAGAGCTGCAAGGTATTTATGGTCAGAATGGACGAAAAAGTTATTTAATTGTCAAAATCCAAAATCTCAAATGCTTAGAACTCATTGTCAAACCTCTGGTGCAAGTTTACAAGAGCAAGATCCATACAATAATATTATTAGAACTACTATTGAGGCACTAGCAGCTACTTTAGGTGGCACTCAATCGTTACACACTAATTCGTTTGATGAGGCAATAGGATTACCAACTGAATTTTCAGCTAAAATAGCAAGGAACACTCAATTAATTCTTCAACATGAGAGTGGTATTACTGACACTGTTGACCCTCTTGCTGGAAGCTATTTTGTTGAAAATATGACAAAGGAACTAATAGACAAGGCAAACATACTTATTGAAAAGATTGAAGATATGGGAGGTATGACAGTAGCAGTAATTGAAGGATTCCCAAAGTCAGAAATAGAAATATCTGCTACTAAACGTCAGGCAAAAATTGATTCAGGAGAACAAGTAATTGTTGGAGTAAATAAATTTAAATCTGATGAACAAGATCCTATTGAAATATTAGATATTGATAACAACGCAGTCCGTAACGAACAAATAAGTAAATTAATTGAGATAAAAAAGTTAAGAAATTCTAACAATGTAAAAATTGCTTTGGAAAATTTAAAAAACGCTGCAAAAGTAAATACTGGTAACCTTCTAGACTTAACTATTATTGCTATTAGAGCAAGGGCAACAGTAGGAGAAGTTTCTTATGCCTTAGAAGAAGTTTATGGTCGTTACGGTGTCAAACAAGATGTAATTAAAAATGTTTATAAAAATTCTTATCTCAATAAAGAAGATTTTAAAGAGGTTGATAACGCTTTATTAAACTTTAAAAATATTGCAGGTGAGAACCCTAAAATTTTTATGGCTAAACTAGGACAAGATGGACATGACAGAGGAGCTAAAGTAATAGCATCTGCGTTCACTGATATTGGTTTTGTGGTTGAAATTGGCACTTTATTTCAGACGCCAAAAGAGGCGGTTGATCTTGCAATCAAATCTAGCGTCCATGTAATAGGCGTTTCTTCTCTAGCTGCAGGTCACAAAACATTGATACCTGAATTATTAGATGAACTTAAAAGAAGACAGGCAGACGATATTCTCGTTGTTTGTGGCGGGGTTATTCCCCCACAAGATTATCAATTTTTATATGATGCGGGTGTTGCTGCCATTTTTGGTCCGGGAACATCAATTCCACACGCAGCGTCAACAACAATTAACAAAGCATCTGAACAGTTAATGAGGATGCATAATTATAGAAATGCTAGAACCAATAATTAGTCATTAATTTCATGGGAGAAACTATTGGAATATTATAGAGATATTTACAAAAGTTGGAAAAATGATCATCTTAAATTTTGGGCTAAACAATCTGAAGCTGTTACATGGGAAAAAAAACCAAAAAAAATTTTAGATAACTCGAATAGTCCCTTTTATAAATGGTTTCCTGATGGAACTTTAAACACATCTTACAACGCAATTGATAGACATGTTTTATCAGGCAGGGGAGATCAAGATGCTATTATTTATGATAGTCCAGTTACCAATACTAAAAAGAGAATAACTTATTCACAATTACAATATAAAGTTTCCCAGTTTGCTGGAGCATTAACAAAATTAAGTGTTGTTAAAGGTGATCGTGTGATCATTTACATGCCTATGATACCTGAAGCTTTAGTGGCTATGTTAGCTTGCGCTCGAATTGGAGCAGTTCATTCTGTTGTTTTTGGGGGATTTGCCTCAAATGAATTAGCTGTGAGAATTGATGATTGCAAACCTAAGGTCATAGTTTCTGCATCATGTGGCCATGAGCCAAATAGAATCATTGAATATAAGCCTTTACTTGATAAGGCAATTGAAATTGCAAAACATCAAGTAGAAAAATGTGTAATTTTTCAAAGAAACACTCTCAAAGCTCAACTCAATCCAATTCATGATATAGATTGGAATGAAGTTATTAAAGATGTTTCTTTGGCTAAGTCTGTTGAAGTAGATGCTAATGATCCTTTGTATATTTTGTATACGTCAGGAACTACAGGTAAACCTAAAGGGGTGGTTAGAGATAATGGAGGACATGCAGTATCTCTTAAATGGTCAATGAATAACATATATAATGTAAACCCCGGAGATGTGTATTGGGCGGCATCAGATATTGGTTGGGTTGTAGGTCATTCTTATATCGTATATGCACCGTTATTTCATGGTTGTACTACAGTTTTATTTGAAGGCAAACCCATTGGCACACCTGATGCTGGGACTTTTTGGAGAATTATCTCAGAGTATAAAGTTAAAGTTTTATTTACGGCACCAACTGCTTTAAGGGCTGTAAAAAGAGATGATCCAACAGGTGAGTATATTAAAAACTTTGATATTACAAGTTTGCAATCTCTATTTCTTGCCGGAGAAAGGGCGGATCCTGACACTGTTTTATGGTTAGAAGATAAACTAAAAGTTCCTATTATTGATCACTGGTGGCAAACAGAAACAGGATGGCCTGTAGCTTCTAATCCTCTAGGAATAGAGGCTCTTCCTATAAAAACAGGTTCACCAACTTTGGCTATGCCAGGATATGATGTACAAGTTTTATCTGAAGAGGGAAAGGAAGTTCCAAGAGGTACGCTTGGAGCAATTTCGATAAAGCTACCTTTACCACCTGGTTCACTACCTACTTTATGGAATGCAGATGATAGATATATAGAATCGTATTTAGCCACATTTAAAGGTTATTACGAGACAGGTGACGCTGGTTATCAAGATGAAGAAGATTACTTGTACATAATGTCTAGAACTGATGATGTAATCAATGTTGCAGGACATAGACTTTCAACTGGTGCTATGGAAGAGGCGTTGTCTAATCATATTGATGTTGCTGAATGTGCTGTTGTTGGAGTGTATGACGATCTCAAAGGGCAAGTGCCCCTTGGACTAATTTGTTTGAACAAAGGGTGTAATAAAACTCATGAAATTGTATGTAAAGAAGTGGTTGATTTAGTTCGTAATGATATAGGGCCAGTGGCAGCATTTAAGTCAGTTGCAGTGGTATCTTCACTTCCTAAGACCAGATCAGGAAAAATATTAAGAGCTACAATTAGAAAAATAGCAGATAAAGTTGAATGGGAAATGCCTGCAACTGTTGATAATCCCTTAGTTTTTGAAGAAATTAAAAAAGCTTTAAAACCTCTTGGTTATTAATTATCATCAAACTTTCATAATAAATTTTCCAACATGATCTCCTTTTTCGAGAGCTTTATGTGCATTAACTGCATCCATCAATTTAAATTCTTTTTCAATAATTGGTTTTATCTTACCTGATTCTAAATATTGCCAAGTGTTTTTAATAAGGCTTTCAACATACTCAGATTTCTTGCTAGATGACTGCGGTCTTAAGGTAGATCCCGAAATTGTTTGCCTCTTAATCATTATGTTTGCAAAATTTACTTCATCTTTAATTCCTCCTTGAACTGCAATAATTACTAATCTGCCATCAAAGTTTAAACATTTTAAATTTCTTGGAATATAGCTTCCTGCAACCATGTCTAAAATAACATCAACACCTTCACTATTTGTAAGTTGATTTATTTCATCTTCAAATTTCATACTTTTATAGTTGATGCATTTGCTTGCCCCAATTTTTTCTACTGCATTACATTTTTCGTCGCTTCCTGCTGTAGCGTAAACTGTACTACCAAATTGTTTTGCTAATTGAATTGCAGTGGTGCCGATACCACTTGCCCCGCCATGAATTAGAACTTTTTCATTTTTTGATAATTTTCCTCGGATAAACAAATTACTCCAAACAGTTATAAAAGTTTCAGGTATGCATGCAGCCTCTCGCAATGAGTAATTATTTGGTATAGGCATACAATGACCTACGTCTACCGCAACATATTCTGCATATCCACCCCCATGACAAAGTGCACAAACTTTATCACCTCTATTGAATTTTAAATTTGAACCTTTTGTATCAACTATAATACCTGAAACTTCTAAACCAGGTAAATCTGAAGCAGTATCTGGGACTTTGTAATTTCCTTGTCTTTGCAATAAATCTGGCCTATTTACTCCTGCAAATGAGACTTTTATTAAAACTTGATTATCCGAAAGATTTGGTACTGATCGAAAACACAGATGCAAATTTTCAGGAGCTCCAAATTCTTTTATTTCTATAGCTTGCATTTGTTCTGGTATTGTAAATATCTTATTACTCATTTTATACTCCTTAAAAAAAATGCCCAAATTCAGTCTAAATTTGTCAAATTATAGCCACTTAATAATGAAATATATATAATTAAAAGGAGAAATTTATGATATTTTTTGTTGCTATTTATTCAATACTAGCTCTTCAGGAGCCTCATGTTAAAGAATTTTTAAATGAAGCATCTAAATCAGGTCCCATAAAATATAGTTTTGTGAAGCCTGTAGATTGTTCATCTGGTAAATTGAAAAACACTTACGCATTAGCTCAGAATGGAAAAGTTGTTTTAAAACAGGTTTCTCAAGATGGTTCAATAGGACCAGTTTGTATAAAATAAATAGATTCAAGAAGAGCTTTCAATCATTTTTTTGACTCTTAATCTAAGTGCATTTAATTTTATAAATCCTTCAGCATCGGAATGATTATAATCTGCAGTACCTTCTTCGAAAGTTACTAAGCTTTCACTATATAAAGAAAAAGGAGACTTTCTTCCAGTTATAATAACGTTTCCTTTATATAATTTAGCTCTTACTGTTCCTGAAACATTTTTTTGACTTATGTCTATTGAGGCTTGTAACATTTCTCTTTCAGGAGAAAACCAAAATCCATTGTAAATCAACTCTGCATATTTGGGCATTAATTCATCCTTGAGATGTGCTGCACCTCTATCTAAGGTAATTGACTCAATTGCTCTTCTCATATGAAATAGGATTGTTCCACCAGGAGTTTCATATACGCCTCTAGATTTCATTCCAACAAATCTATTTTCAACTAAATCAATTCTTCCTATACCATTCTTGCCCCCCAAAATATTTAATTGATGAAGCATTAATGCTGGAGATAAACTTTTACCATTTAAAGAGACTGGATCACCATTTAAGAATTCTAAAGTTATTTCTGTTGGTTTGTCTGGAGCTTCAAATGGTGAAACGGTTCTAGAATATATAAATTCTTCAGGTTCAACCCATGGGTCTTCCAAAATTTTTCCTTCTGCTGAAATATGTAATAAATTTGCATCTACACTAAATGGTGCATCTCCTCTTTTATCTTTCGGTACTTGAATTTGATTTTTTTCTGCATAGTTTATCAAATTAGTTCTGCTTGAGAGATCCCACTCTCTCCATGGTGAAATGACTTTAATATCTGGTTGCAGACTATAGTAACCAATTTCAAATCGTACTTGATCATTACCTTTCCCAGTCGCCCCGTGTGAAACCGCATCAGAGCCAGTTAAGTTTGCAATCTCAATCTGTCTCTTGGCTATCAAAGGTCTAGCAATAGAGGTGCCAAGTAAATATACCCCTTCATATAAAGCATTAGCCCTAAACATTGGGAAGACAAAATCTCTTACAAACTCTTCTTTTAAATCATCAATAAAAATCTCTTTAACGCCCAATGATTCTGCTTTATTTCTTGCAGGCTCAACTTCTTCGCCTTGACCAATGTCAGCAGTAAAAGTAACGACATCACATTGATAATTATCTTGGAGCCATTTTAAAATAACTGAAGTATCTAAACCTCCAGAGTAAGCTAAAACTATTTTTTTAATTTTAGAATTTTCTTTAAGCATTTTTCTTCCTTAAGTTATAATAATTGTAATTCATAAATTTTTTAAATAACCCATAGGTTTAAGCTGGAATTAATTATAAGTACGTTAAATATTGTTTTTTGTAAAAATAATTATATAATTTTATCTTGTATATTTTAAGGTTGTAAGTACTGCAAATTCTTGTTATTTAATAAAAAGCTTCTATTATTTTTTAAAATATATTATTTTTCCTCATTTAGATGAATGTATAATGTAATGGTTAAGAAATTGCATTAGAAGCAATAAAATTGAATGAGATGTTTGATGAAACCCTGCCAAAGATTTACTTTTTTAATATGTTTTTTTTCAACAGTTCTTTTTTCTAATCTAGTTTTTGGAGAAACTAAATTATTGGGTGCTGAAAAAAAATGGAATGCTTACACAACAAAACTTAATAAAAACAAAACATGCTTTATTACCTCTGAGCCTATAAAAACAAGTGGTAAATTTAACCAGAAAAATAGAGGAAAACCCTATGTTTTTGTCACAAACACAAAGGGTGGAAGTAACCATGAGGTTTCAATAAAGGCCGGCTTTAATTTTAAACGAAATAAAGATGTGATTTTCGATGTTGATGGGAAAAAAACAAAACTATTTCCAGTTGATGATAGAGCATGGTCTGAAAGCTCTAAAATAGATAGGTTTTTAGTTCAATCAATGAGAAGGGGTAAGATATTAACAGTTACTGGCACGTCTACTCCTGGTAATACAATTATTGATACATACTCATTATCAGGTTTCACAAAAGCTTTAAGGTTAATAGATAAGAGTTGCTCTTAATTTAAAAAAATTGAGAAAGAAATTAGATATGTCTAAACAAGATCTATTAAATTTTAGTTATGAAGAATTACAGACCTTTTGTTTAAATAATGACCTTCCAAAATTTAGAGCCACTCAAATTTGGAGATGGTTATATTGTTTTGGGTTTCAATCATTTTTGGAAATGAATAATATTTCAAAATCCACGAGGAATATTTTAGATGAGTTGTCTGTAATTACTAGGCCAGAAATTTCAGAAATGAAAGAAAGTAAAGATGGTACTATTAAATGGTTAATAAAGCTTAAAGATAATTCTGAAATAGAAACAGTTTACATACCCCAAGAAGATCGAGGAACAGTTTGCTTGTCAAGTCAAGTAGGTTGCACTCTAAATTGTTCATTTTGTCATACTGGAACACAAGCTCTTGTTAGAAATCTTACTTCAGGAGAAATTATTGGTCAATTGATGTTAGTTATGGACCATTTAAATGATTGGCCATCAGGAAAAAATCATAGAAAAGTTACTAATGTAGTTATGATGGGTATGGGTGAACCATTATTAAATTATGATGAGGTGAGTAAAGCAATAAAAATTATGATGTCTAATGATGGGATATCGTTATCTAGGCGTAGAATAACACTTTCAACTTCAGGCATAATACCTAACATTGATAAGACTGGCACTGAGTTAGGCGTAAACTTAGCTATTTCACTTCATGCAGTTAATGATAAACTTAGAGATCAATTAGTTCCTATTAATAAAAAATATAATCTAGAAGATTTAATAAATTCATGCCGTAATTATCCTAACTTATCTAATTCTCGCAGAATTACTTGGGAATATGTTATGTTAAAAAATATTAATGACTCTGAAGAAGATGCAAAAAATCTGATAAAACTAATTAGAGGAATTCCATCTAAAATTAATTTAATACCTTTCAACCCATGGCCAGGCTCTTTTTTTGAAACTTCAACGCAAAATAAAATAGATATTTTTGCAAAAATTATAATGGATGCGGGTTTTGCATCTCCGATAAGAAAACCAAGGGGGCAAGATATTTATGCTGCGTGTGGTCAATTGAAATCTGATACTGAGAAAATAAGAAAATCACAAATAAACAAGCTTGTTCCTATACATTCTCTATAAATATTAATTTTTGTGTAACTATTGCTTTAGAACCTATTTAGTATTACATTAACCATATATTAATAAATAACTTAAAAGGATAATTAATAAATGAATAATAATCGTTTTATGTCAAGTTCCAATGCTCAAGCTACCCAAATAGATTTGGGTCTTAGATCATATATGCTTGGTGTCTATAATCATATGACAACTGCCTTAGCATTGACAGGGTTGATGGCTATGGGATTAAACTTTCTTGATATCTCAAATGGTGCTTTAACACCCATAGGTGAGTTATTCTTCTTAAGCCCCTTAAAGTGGGTTATCATGCTTGCGCCCTTAGGAATGGTTTTTTATATTTCAGCAAGAATAAATAGTATTTCTTCAGGAAAAGCTAGGAATTTGTTCTACATATATGCTGGTCTAATGGGACTTTCTTTGTCTTCATTGCTGCTTGTTTACACAGGCGCTTCGGTTGTAAGAGCTTTTTTTGTTACGGCAGCTGCTTTTGCAGCGTTATCTATATATGGATATACCACTAAAAAGTCTCTCTCAGGTTTAGGCTCTTTTCTAATGATGGGTGTATTTGGTCTTATTATTGCTCAAATTGTAAATATATTTATGGCTTCTACACAGTTAGATTTTATGATTTCAATAATCGGAGTTCTTATATTTGCAGGTTTAACTGCTTATGATACACAAAAGATTAAGAATATGTATTTGGCTGGAGACAATAACGAGGCAGCAGGTAAAAAGTCTGTTTTGGGAGCTCTAACACTATATTTAGATTTTATATTAATGTTTCAGTTTCTATTAATGTTTCTTGGTAATAGAGAGTAAGCGTAATTTAATTGAATAATTAATTAAAAGCCATCTTAAGATGGCTTTTTTATTTTTCGTACATTAATTTTTGTAATTCTTTTTCTATCTTGTCAGATTTAGGGTTTGTGGTACTGGTATACCATGAAACTAATTCACCTTTATTGTTTATTAAATATTTATAAAAATTCCATTTTGGAAAAGCTAAAAAACCAGCCTCTTGTTTTATCCATTTGAAAAAAGGATGACCATTTTGTCCTTTAATTTTTGTAATTTCAGTTAATAAAAAACTAATATCAAAATTTGTTGTACAAAACTCTTTAACTTTAGTGTTTGAAGATAATTCTTGGCTTCCAAAATCATTAGAAGGAATCCCTATAACAACTAAGCCATCTTTTTTATAGTGATTATAAAGTAATTCAATGTCTGCATATTGATTGGTAAAACCGCAAAGAGAGGCTGTATTTATTATTAAAATTGGTTTCCCCTTAAAGTCTTTTAAATTAACAATTTTACCATCAATTGAGTTGAAACTAAACTTATATGCGTTTGCATTTACTTTATTAATCATTGCAATTCCAATTATTATTAAAAAAAAGATAAATATTTTATTCATGATTTTCATTTGTCCATATAGGATTGAGAACATGATCAAATAACTCGAGATTGTTTGATTTAATACCTAAGTTTCTAAGGCTTCCAAATAATTTTTGAGAACTAAATATTTTACCAATCATTGACGATTTATTAGCAATGATATTTTTCTTGAGATATCTATTTTTTATAAAAGAATTTATGATTTCTTTAAAATCATTATTCTCTGTAAAGCTGTTTCTTATAAAAGCTGCATCTTCTAAGATTTGATTACCCGCTTGGGCTAAATGTGGAGGTATTGTAAATGCAGCATCACCAAATAAGAAAACTCCATTTTTATAAATAGAAGTTTTCTCGCCATTATTATATGAACTAAATGTCGTAATCCAATCCAAATCATTAGGTATTAAATAATTTACAGTTTTGTTATTAATTATTGGTGGGCCATAATTATTATTAATGGGAACAAAAATATAATTAGTAGCTTTTTTCTTATTAATTTTAGTTGGGTAAATAACAAAATAACCCTTATCATGAAATAATACTTGAAGAATTTTTTTTGTTAATTGATAAGGATTATTTTGAAAAGAAACAGCTCTAAAAATTTTTTTTGAATTGATATTATTATTTGACCCCACTACGAATCTTCTGGTTACCCCGTTTATACCATCAGCACCTATTATATATTTTGCCTCAAAAACTCTTCCGTCATTGTCGATAATTTGCTTATTTTCATTATCAGAAATTATATGTTTTATTTGTGAATTATAAACTTTAACAGATTTATTTTTAAGAGTTTGGTTCTTAAAAATATTAATTATACTTTTTCTTTCGATAGAACCAAAATTACTTGTTTTGTTGATTAAGTTATATTGTGATAAAAATTCTATGTTCTGTTTAGAGTTTAATTTTTTAAAATGAATATTATGAAAGGCTTCGAAATGTGGTTGGATTAACTTAGAGTTGATTAATTTAGATAATGCAAACCAACCATTAGGTGATATTTGTTGTGATCCAAAACTTTTGTCTTTACCTTCAAAAATATTTATAAAATAACCTTTTTTAGCAAAGACACTTGCAACAACCCAAGAGGCAAAGCCTCCACCAATGATAGTTAAATATTTATCCATAATTATTCTTGCGTTAATTTGAACTAATTAAATTTCATTAATTAAAATTTTAAGATTAACTAAATCTATTTTATAAACTAAAACATATTCGAAAACATAATATTTTATATCATTAATTTTGATTTTTTATATACATATTTTTTAATATAATTAACTTGAACTTTCTCTTAAAATAATAAAGATTAATTTTTAAGCCGTATAATTTATTTTGGATGATTTAATGAATAATAAAGTACATAAACAATTAGTAGATATTGGAATAAATGATATATCTGAAATTATCTACAACCCGTCCTACGAACTACTTTATGATGAAGAAAACTCGAAACAATTACAAGGTTATGAAAAAGTTCAAAATACTGAGTGCGGCGCTGTCAATGTAATGACTGGCGTCTACACGGGAAGATCTCCAAAAGATAAATATATTTTAAGAGATGAAGACACTAAAGATAACTTATGGTGGAACTCGGAGTTTTCTAAAAATGATAATAAACCAATAGATAAAATTGTTTGGGATAGCCTTTATGATATTGTAAGTAATCAACTTTCAAATAAAAAGCTTTATGTAGTTGACGCCTTTTGTGGGTCAAACAAAGATACTTGTTTGAAAGTTAGATTTGTGATGGAAGTTGCCTGGCAAGCTCATTTTGTTAAAAATATGTTTATAAGACCTACTGATAAAGAACTTGAAGATTTCTCACCTGATTTTCATGTTTTAAATGGATCCAAATCAAATAACAAAAACTTTGAAAAGCAAGGACTTAATTCAGAGACGTTCATAGCTTTTAATTTAACAAATAAAATTCAAATTATTGGAGGCAGTTGGTACGGCGGTGAGATGAAAAAAGGTATGTTCTCAGTTATGAATTATCTTTTGCCTCAGAAAAATATTGCTTCAATGCATTGTTCTGCCAACAAAGGGAATGATGGTTCAGTCGCACTGTTTTTTGGTCTTTCAGGAACCGGTAAAACAACACTTTCTACTGATCCAAACAGACAATTGATAGGTGATGATGAGCATGGATGGGATGAAGAAGGTGTTTTTAATTTTGAAGGTGGATGTTATGCAAAAACTATAGACTTGGATAAAGATAAAGAGCCAGATATTTATAAAGCAATTCGACGAGACGCTCTTTTAGAAAATGTAACAGTTAACGAAAATGGTAGCGTTGATTACAGTGATACCTCAGTTACACAAAATACCAGAGTTTCATATCCAATATATCACATTGATAATATAGTTAAGCCAATATCCAAAGGACAACATGCTTCAAAAATTATTTTTTTAACGGCCGATGCGTTTGGCGTTCTTCCAGCAGTATCCAAACTTTCATACGAGCAAGCCGAATATCATTTTTTATCAGGGTTTACGGCAAAACTCGCTGGGACAGAAAGAGGTGTAACTGAACCTCAACCAGCATTTTCAGCATGTTATGGGGCAGCATTCTTGATGCTACACCCAACAAAATACTCAAATGTCTTGTCAAAAAAAATGAAGGCTAATAATTCAGAAGTGTTTTTAGTTAATACAGGTTGGAATGGTAAAGGTGAAAGGATCTCCCTAAAGAACACTAGATTAATAATAGATTCTATTTTGAATAATGAATTGGATGAAGTTGATTTACAAAATATTCCAATTTTTAATCTTAAAGTCCCTACTAAAGTAAAAAATATTCCAAGCGAATTACTTGACCCTCGATCTACATGGAGTTCTAATGAAGCTTGGGATAAAAAAGCTAATGAATTAGCAAAATTATTTATAAATAACTTTGAGAAATTCTGTGATAATGATCATGGTAAAAAACTATTAGCTTCAGGCCCACAGATTTAATATTACTTTGATATTTTCAATACTTAAAAATTTGGAAAAAATATGAAAACTTTGATCTCTTTATTAGTTTCCTTAAGTTTTTTTGTTTCAATTCCTTTATATGCCCAATCCTACAAAAATAAAGGTAAGAGGGCATCATTAGTAGAAGTCAAGAAAGTTAAATTTTTTAATATTGCTGAAAAAACTAATACTATTGGAAGGTTAGTTGCAATTAATCCTACTATTATATCTTCAAAGATTAATGAAGAAATCCTAAAAATTCATTTTAAAATTGGAGATAATGTAAAAAAAAATGATGAGTTATTTAAACTTAATTCAAAAAATATAGTTAGAAATATTAAGCGAATTTCAGCTGAGTTAAAATATGAACAACAAACTTTAGACCTTTTAAAAAAACAATTATCCCTGAGGACCTCAAAGTCATTAAACGCTATAAATCTAAGGAACCAAAATATTATTACACAAGATAACTTAGATAATGTGAATATATTACTTCTCCAAAACCAACAACAAATTGCACAAAGAAAATATAATATAAGAAAGTTGAAAATTGGTTTAGATGAAAATAAAGATAATTTAAGTTTTTCAAAAATAAAATCACCAGTAAATGGAAATATCATAACTATTGAGGCGCAAATTGGAGCTGTTACGAATAAAGGTGAAGTTTTAGCTTCTATTGTTGGGAATGGATCTTATGAAATAGAAACTGATTTGAGATCAGATTTAGCGTCTAAAGTTACAATCGGTTCTAATGTAGAAATTTTTCACAACAACTCTAGTTATTCTGGAAAAGTAAGAGGGATAGTTAATTTAGAAAACATAAGAACAGGCACACGTAAACTAAGGATAAGTTTAAATGAGATTTTACCAAAAAATTTAAACACCTCTGGAACAAGGTTTTCTTTATATATACCAGTAGGGGAAAGTAAACCAAGATTACTTATACCAAAGGACGCATTGGTACCGAGAGGAAAACAACAAGTTGTATATATATTTGTCAACGGAATGGCCAAACAAAACTTTATTCAAACGGGAGTTTCAGTAGGAAATAAAATTGAAATATTAAAAGGTTTAAATGAGGGACAGTTAGTTATTGTCAAAGGAAACGAAAACTTAAGGCCAAATCAAGCAATCAAAATAAAAAGAAATAAAAAGAAATAAAAAAGTATATTGGGTATTTTTATAAATTATGGATAGTGTAATTAAACTTGCAATCAAACAGCCTATCGCAGTTGCTGCTTTTGTTTTTTTAATTATAGCCTTCGGTATTGTAGCTCTCCAAAAAATACCTATACAAATGACACCTGATATTGATAAGCCAGTTTTACAAGTAAGGGTCTCTTGGCCTGGAGCTTCACCAGAAGATGTAGAAAGAGAAGTAGTTACTAGACTTGAGCTAGCAGTTACGTCTCTTACAGGAGTGGAAAATGTAGAGTCAGATAGTAGATTTGGTTCTGCGCGGGTTACGTTAACATATTCTGTTGGTCAGGACATGGATATTGCCCTTATACAACTTTTAAGTAAAGTATCCGCAATTGATGGTTTGCCCTTCGAATCAAAACGTCCAACTGTTAGAACATCAAATTCAGATGATAGTCCGATTTCAAGATTAGCTATGGTCAAATTACCTAACTCTAAAACTGATGATTTAGGAACTTTAGGGGATTTTGTAGAGTTTGAAATAATAGAAAAATTATCCCGTATTGAAGGGATTTCAGAGATAACATTCCGCGGCGGACAAAAAAAGGAACTAAAAGTTGCTTTGGACACTCAAAAATTAACTGAATATTCAATTTCAATACCAAGTGTTTTAGAGGCCTTGAAAGCAAGCTCTGCTCAAGTTACTGCAGGTGAAATAATTGAAGGAAAAAGAACTTATTCTCTAAGAGCTGAAGCTATTTCATATACATCTTCAACAGCTGGAAATATAATCTTACGATCTGAAATAGGTCCAGATGGTAGACCGGTAAATGTAAAACTTAAAGATGTTGCAAAGATTTATATGTCTTACAAAAAACCAACCAGTTTTAGAAGAATGAATGGCCAAGATGCCATAACTTTTGCTGTAATTAGAGAGCCAAATTCTAACGTAGTTGAAATTATTGAAAATTTAAAAGTAGAAATTGAAAAATTAAATAGTGGACCACTTGCTGAAAAAGGTCTTGTTTTAAATAATGTCTATGACGAAACAGTTTACATAAATGCAGCTATTAAATTAGTTCAGCAAAATATTATTATTGGTGGAATTCTAGCAATTTGTATACTTATGCTCTTTTTAAGAAGTTTTCGTCCTACATTTATAATTATGTTAGCCATTCCAGTCTCTGTTATAGGAACATTTGTAGCTATTTCTTGGTTAGGTCTATCAGTAAATGTTATTTCATTAGCGGGATTAGCTTTTGCAGTTGGAATGGTGGTTGACGCATCTATTGTAAGTCAGGAAAATATATATAGATTAAAACAATCAGGAATAGCTCCTATTATGGCGGCATATAACGGATCACGTCAAGTTTGGGCTCCAATACTTGGTTCAGCACTTACTACTGTTGTAGTTTTTATTCCAATTCTACTCCTAGATTTACCTATTGGGCAATTATTCAGAGATATTGGTATTGCAATTTCAGTGTCAGTATTAATATCAGTAATCATTTCTGTCACACTAATACCTACAATTGCAGCCAAAATATTGAAAAATTCGGATTCAAATGAAACTAAAAAATTTTCAATTATTTTTCTAGATGCTTTTGCCTCTAAATTTGCTAAACTAATGGAAAAGTATGCTTCTTATTCTGCAAGCTCTCTTAAATTTGGTCTTACAGTTGTTCTTGGTCTAGTTTTAACTGCAGGCGTGATTATTTCATCTTTTCTTCCTCCACTTGATTATTTGCCGGATGGGAATAGAAATTTTGTTTTTGCACGTATAATGGTACCATCTGGTTATAATAAAGATGCAACTTTAGAAATATCGCGAGCTATGGAAAGAGCTGCCCAACCTCTTTGGGAGGCTGAAAATGATGGACCATATGGAAAACCTAAAATTGCACGTTTTTTCTTTGTTGCTTATTCTGGAGGCGCATTCGCAGGAGCAGCAACAGATAATCCAGAAAGAGTTAAAGAAATTCTACCTGTACTTACGAAGCCTATAAGATCACAACCAGGAGCAAGAGCTTTTGCCCAACAAGCGTCACTATTTGGAAGATCTGTAGGAGGTTCAAGAGTAATAAAGGTTGAAATTACAGGATCATCTTTAGAATTAATACAACCAACTGCTCAAAAAATTATTGGTTCAATTAGAAATCAATTTCCGCCTAAAGATGGACATCAAGTTCGTTCAGTTCCACAAATGGGAAGTGGATCTCCTCAAGTAATAATTGAACCTATTCCAGAACAACTTGCGAAAATCGGTATGTCTGCTAGAGAGTTTGCTCAGTCATTGGATGTTTATAATGATGGTATTAGGGTTATTGAAATTCCATTTGAGGGTAGGCTTATAGAACTTATATTAACTTCTGATAAAGCTAACAATAATAAGATTGATGACATAAAAGATTTACCATTAATTTTAAAAACAGGCGGAATAGTAAGATTGTCTCAGGTTGCTGACATAAACTTGATTGGTGTTCCAAAGCAGATAAAAAGGTTGTCTGGTAGGAGAGTGATAACTCTACAGTTACGTCCTCACGAGAGTATTTCTTTAGAAAATGCCGTTTTAAAGCTGCAAAATTCAGTCATAAATCCTAATATTAAAAATATTCCTGAAGGTGTATCTGTAAATTTGTCTGGCGCAGCAAGTGAGTTAGAGCAAACTTGGATAGCAATGAAAAATAATGTGATGATTGCATTGTTTGTAATATTTTTATTACTTACAGTTCTTATGAAATCCTTTGTCCTTCCACTTGTTATAATGATAACTGTTCCAGTTGCAGGCGCAGGTGGAGTACTAGGTTTGGTTTTTTTAAATCAATTTTCAGTCCAACCTTTAGATATGTTGACAATGTTAGGATTTATAATTTTGGCAGGAATTGTTGTAAATAACTCTATTCTAATGGTAGAGCAAACCTTGTGGCATATAAGATATGAAAGTATGATTATCTCAGAGGCTATAACTGAAGCAACTAGAAACAGAATTAGACCAATATTCATGTCTACCTTAACTAGTCTTTTTGGGTTAATTCCATTAGTTATTTTTCCAGGTTCAGGTTCCGAGTTATATCGTGGTATCGGTACAGTTGTCTTTGGTGGTTTAGCTACATCTGCCATCTTGACTTTGCTGATGGTTCCTCCATTACTCGCATTAGCTTTAAAAACTGAGAAATTAAAGCCTGTTTCTGAAGTCAAAGAAGACTTATTTGCATAATTTCACATGAATTACTTAAATTGATTCTATTTAATTGATTTTATTTAGTGACAATAGGTCTGATAAAGAGCTATATAAGCACACTTATAAAAATAACATCAAAAAATTTGAGATAAAATGAGTAACAAAATAACTGCAGAAGAAAAAATAAAGTTAATTCGCAACATAGCAATTGTCGCACATGTTGATCATGGAAAGACGACTTTAGTAGATACATTATTACAGCAATCAGGAACCTTCGCCGCTCATGCTGAAACAATTGAAAGAGTAATGGACTCTAATGATCTTGAAAAAGAACGTGGAATTACAATTTTATCTAAAAATACTGGTTTAAGATGGAAAGAATATAGAATTAATATTGTAGACACTCCAGGTCATGCTGATTTTGGCGGAGAAGTTGAAAGAGTTCTTTCTATGGTAGACTCAGTGTTATTGTTAGTTGATGCAGTTGATGGCCCCATGCCACAAACTGGATTTGTAACTAAAAAAGCTCTTCAGGCAGGACTTCGACCTATTGTAGTTATTAATAAAGTGGATAGAGACGGTGCCAGACCTGATTGGGTGCTTGATCAAACATTTGATCTTTTTGATAGGTTAGGAGCGGATGAACATCAACTTGATTTCCCTGTAGTATATGCGTCTGCAATTCAAGGTTGGGCTACAGATGAATTGTCGGATAAAAAAAATAATATGGATACCATATTTGAAACTATCATAAAAAATGTTGCTTATCCAAATGTTGACCCTGGCGGTAAACTTCAAATGCAGGTCTCAGCATTAAGTTATTCAAGTTATGTTGGATTAATAGGGACTGGGAGAATTAGAAGAGGTCACTTAAAAAAAGGACAACAAGTATCTATTGGGAGTTTAAATGGAGAAATCCGTCAAGGCAAAGTTTTACAAATTATGAATTTTCATGGCCTTGAAAAACAAGAAGTTGATGAGGCCAACGCCGGTGATATTGTAGCAATAAGTGGTTTAGGTGATCTAAAAATCTCAGATACTATTTGTGAATTTGGAAAGTTTGAGGGGTTAGAAAAACTTTCAGTTGACGAACCTACTCTAAGCATGATTATACAAGTCAATGATAGTCCCTTTGCTGGACAAGAAGGTAAATTAGTAACAAGTAGGTCTATTAGAGACCGCTTACATCAAGAATTAAAAACTAATGTTGCCCTTAAGGTAGAAGATACAGATAACCCAGATAAATTTAGAATTTCTGGTCGAGGCGAATTACACTTATCTATTTTAATTGAAAATATGAGAAGAGAAGGATTTGAAATGGGTGTCTCTTCTCCAGAAGTAATTACTAAAAAAATTGATAATGTGAAAAAGGAACCATACGAAAACGTTACCATAGACGTCGAAGAGTTGCATCAAGGTAAAGTAATGGAAAAAATGGGAGAAAGAAAAGCCCAATTATCAGATATGGTTCCTGACGGTAAGGGAAGAGTTCGTTTAGATTATAATATGACAAGTAGAGGTCTAATAGGTTTTAGATCAGAATTCTTAACTTTAACTTCTGGCTCAGGTTTATTGTATCATACATTTGATAAATATGGACCGATAGTCCAGGGTCTGCATACAGGAAGAAGAAATGGTGCTCTTATTTCTATTGGTCAAGGAAAAGCATTACCATATGCATTATTTAACCTTCAAGAAAGAGGTAAAATGATTATTGAAAATGGCATTGAAGTTTATGAAGGAATGATAGTAGGAATACATAGCAGAAATAACGATTTGGTTGTAAATCCTCTTAAAGGTAAACAACTTACGAACGTTAGAGCATCTGGAAATGATGAAGCAGTAACATTAACAACACCTATACAAGTTACACTTGAATTTGCATTAGAATTTATTAATGATGATGAATTGGTTGAAGTGACACCTAACAGCCTTAGGATCAGAAAGAAATTTTTGAAAGAGCATGAAAGAAAGAAAGCGGCAAGAGCAGCTTCTTAAGTTTTTACAATTAGATTAGCTTTTGATAATGCACCGGATGTATCTATATCAAAGACAGTACCAAAGTCACAATTTACAGTAACTATATCATTTTCTTTAATTTCAGACCTAGCTCCAAAGTCTTCCTTGAGGTTTCTTAGTGTACTAAAATAACTTTTGGGAAGTGTGACTGGATTACCAATTACATCTTTATATTTTGGTAATACTACCTTTTGACAGTTAAGTGCTATAAATTTTTTCTCTAATTTTATTAAGTCCTCTGCTAATATAAGAGGCATATCTGCAGGGATTATCATTACACCTTGAATATTTGTTTCTAAATGTTGAACACCTAGTGATATTGATGTTCCAATCCCATTTTTGTAGTTTTTATTATTAATTATTTTTATATCTTTATTATTAATTAAGTTCTTAATTGTTTCGTAATCATGTCCTACTATCACTAATAATTCACTTGAATGAAAAACTTTTAACAAAGTGTCTCTTATGTGTTGTATTAAATATTTACCTTTAAATTTTTCTGTAAGTTTGTTTTTATCTCCATAACGTCTGCTACTACCTGCGGCCAATAATATTTTTTTTATAGTAATATTATGATTCCTTTTTTTCATTTTTAGAGCGTCTAAAATTTATTATTTCAGCCATTATAGATATAGCTATTTCTGCTGGAGTTTTAGCTTTTATATCAAGACCAATAGGCCCATGTATCTTTGATAAATCACTTTGATCAAAGCCTATATTTGTTAATCTTTCACATCTTTTATTATGAGTTTTTTTACTACCTAAAGATCCAATATAACCAATATCTTTTTTTAGGGCATAAATTAATGCTGGATCGTCAATTTTAGGATCATGGGTTAACGTTACCAGATGTGTTGATTTATCAAGAATAAAATTTGATAAAGCAGTATCTGGCCATTCATTAATAATTTTACAATTAGGAAATCTTTCTTGTGTTGCAAAATGATCTCTAGGGTCGATTAATATTATTTCAAAATCGGCTGTTTTAGCTAATGAAATAAGAGCTTGGGCAATATGAACAGCGCCAACAATAAATAATCTTGGTTTAGGATCTATGACATGGATAAATTCTTCCTTAATTTTATCATAGCTACTTATCTGATTGATTATAGAGTTATCAATATGCCGAGAACCTGTTAAACAATTTATTTTAAGCTTAGTTGGTTCTCTATTTTTTATATTTTCAACTATAGAATATACTATTTCATCCTCTATAGTAAGAGGCTGTATAAGAACTTTTAACTCACCCCCACAAGCTAGACCAACTTCCCAAGCCATGTCATTTGAAATACCGTAATCTTTTATTCTTATTTTACCGTCATTTATTGAATTTATACCTTCACTTATTACAGCGCCTTCTATACACCCGCCAGAAACTGATCCTATTATTTCTCCATTACTATCAATTGCCATCTGTCCACCCACTGGTCTAGGTGAACTTCCCCATGTAGAAATAACGGTAGCAAGGGCAATTTTCCTCTTTTCTTTTAACCAGAAACTCGTAGGAGTTAATATATCGTCTATTTCAGTCAATTTAAGATCCTACAAAATATAATTTTATAAAAAAATAATTTATGTTATAAATTAATTACAATATTAATAATTTATATCAATTTAATCAAAGGAATTTATTTATGAATGAGGATAAAGTATCAAGGATCTCTTGGATTGAAAGCTTTATGTTAAAAGAAAAAAATATAAACAAATTCTCTTTTATTACGAACTTACTAACAATTATTTTTTGTAGTTTTTTGTTAATATTATCTGCAAAAGTTAAAGTCGATTTATATCCGGTTCCTATGACCATGCAGCCATTAGCAGTGTTAATGATTGCAATGTTATGTGGAAGAAATATTGCTGTGGCTTCAGTAAGTCTTTATCTATTTCAAGGAATTATTGGGTTACCAGTATTTGCTTATGGTGGCGGGCTAATTTACTTAATGGGGCCAACTGGAGGCTTTTTATTTGGTTTTTTAATTGCTTCTATAATCGTAGGGGAACTTGCAGATAGAGGATGGGGAAAATTTTTGTTTAAGTCTATTTTTGCTATGTTAATAGGTATGTCTGTAATTTACCTTTTTGGTATTCTTCAACTAAGTGCAATTAAGGGTTTTGATTTTGCAATTATAAATGGACTTAAACCATTTATCATAGGTGATTTTTACAAAATTATATTTGCAGCTTTATTGTTGCCTCAGATTTGGAAGTTAGTTAAGAAATTTTAAACCTTCAAGCACTATATTTTATAAATGTATAAATAATTTACGCATCGTTAGAAGCTTCATTTTGAGCATCTTTCGTTGTTAAACCTATGCTGTCATTCTCTAGAGCATCTTCAAAAGCGAGAACATCTAAATTTTCAATGCTATCTAGTTGATTAACAAAGAAATCTTCTGGTGTAATATCACTGGGATGATCTATTTTTATTGCTATAATAGCTGCTATTGTAGATGTAACTTCGTCCGATTTTTTTTCTTTATATTTTTTAAATGAAATTATATTGGATGCTGAATTTTTAATATCAGTCGTTTGTTTCATCAACTATGCTCCGTAAATAAATTATTATGACAATAATGAAAATTAGTTATTAAAATATTATTGACCCACTCTTCTTATTACAATTCTTCCTGAAGGCTTGTTGTTTACATTTGCAACTGTCCTTGTCGCTTGACTGTATAGATTAGTTTCAATACCAAAGTTATCAACGACAGCAACTCTTGCTCTAACTTGAGAACCAACTAAAGATTGATTAAGAGATAAAACTGGACCACTTAAACTATTCACACCCACCCAATTTCTTCCGTCTTTTGAAGTCTCCCAACTTATCGATATAGAAGCAATACCATCCTCGTCGGATAAGGAGTTAGATAAAGCCCTTAGTGTAACACCCTCCTTTGGTTCGCCAATAATAGTAACCTCACCCTGAACTGGATCATCTAAATTATCTATTGTTTCAGAAGGACTTGTATAAAGAACTTCTCTAGTTCCATGAGAATCAATATAAGAAACAACTGCTCTATATGAATAGCCAACTTGGCTTTGTGTTAATCGGAGAACTTCATTCTGACCTGTAGGATAAGCCTCCCAAGACGATTTAGAGGATGATCGTTGCCATGTAATATCAAATCCTCCAATACCATCTTCATCTGCTATACTAGAAGTATCAACTACTAAGGCACTGTCTTCAACAGAAGATCCAATGAGACGAGCAGAACCTGTTGGTTTATCATTAACATTTCTAACTGGTGTAGATGGAGGGCTAGTCAAGGGTTCTAAATTTCCTTGACCATCAACATAGGAAATAACTACTCGTAATCTACTACCAACGTGGATTTCTCTTGGAGTAAATGACTGATTAGTAGCTCCGCTTATATTTGTCCATTTTTTATTATCTGACGAAATTTGCCATTGAACACTTACTGAACCCATACCATCTGAATCTGTTACAGAGGATAAATCAATTATCAATGGAACATCTTCTATTGCAGCAAAACCTGCGGTTTCAACATTTTCATCTTTATTAGTATTTTTAGCTTCTTTTTTTAAATTAGTGGCGTTTTTAGAATTTTTAGAGGAAAGTTTCTTTTGATCTTTTAAATAGGTTTTGTCGTGTTCATGTTGTTTGATATTGCTCTTTTTTTTAACAACTTTACTATCTTTAATTGATGGATCACCACCAGCTAAAACGTTTTTGGAATCAAGCGCTATTACACTTACTAAAAAACATAATGTTAATGGCAAGAGATTGTATTTTAAAAAACGCATTTAAACCTCCACTAATTTAATAACTAGCTCACAATATATAACACAGAACTAAAAAAGATACAGTTTTTTTAACTTTAAGGTCTATTTTAATGTGTTTACTAATTATTTATTTTCAAAAAGGAAATTAAAAAAAAATTATTTTATTTTTAATAAGATTTCTTTAAGTAATATTTCTTGTTTAATTAACGTGGACTTTAATTTATTCAATTCATCTTTAACTTCAGTTAAGTCATTCTTATTTAGGACTTTATGTTCACTATTGACTATATTAGTTAATGTAAGTGTATCATTAGAATTATTCTCAATTTCACTGTCTTTATCATTTGACGTAACAAAATTAGTTATTTCTAAAATTTCAGATTTTATAGCATTCAATTTTTTTTCTTTAGTGGTTTTCAATTTTTTTCCAATTATAATATAGTTAATATTATTGTATTCAAATATTCATATCTGTATTATAGCATTTTATTACATAGATGCTATATATAACTTAAACAATTGTTTATTAGTATTTTGATAGGAAAAGAAATGAATATTATTGATTCTATTAAAGCCTCAATTTTAACTCCAATACACCCTGCAGGTATACCATTTATAGCTATTTTTTTCGTATTGACAGTGATTATAGGTTGGTTTTGGAGTCCATTATTTTTTGTAGGTATAATTTTAACCGTCTGGTGTATATATTTTTTTAGAAATCCTGATAGAGTTACCCCAGTTTTATCTGGGGCCAATAAGAATAATCTTATAATTTCACCAGCAGATGGAAGAGTGATAGAAATCTCTAAAATAAATCCAAGCGAGGAAATCGGTTTACCTGAAGGGAACTGGACTAGAGTATGTGTTTTTATGAATGTATTTGATGTTCACGTAAACAGATCACCAATGCTAGGACAAGTTACATACAAGAATTATATTCCAGGCTCTTTTTTTAATGCTAGTTTAGATAAAGCCTCTTCTGATAATGAAAGATTAATACTTGGAATGGATACAGAAAATGGAAAAAAAATAGCTTTTGTACAAATCGCAGGGTTAGTGGCAAGAAGAATTATTTGCGATGTTGATATAGGTTCATCTCTAAAGGCTGGAGATATATTTGGTCTTATTAGATTTGGAAGTAGAGTTGATATATATTTTCCATCTGATGTTTCAGTAATGGTTTTAGAGGGTCAAAAAATGATTGCGGGTGAAACTATTATTGGGGATTTTACGAAATCTAGTAAATCAGTTAAGGAAAATTTAGATGAAAAGTAAAGGTGTTAAATTTACCAAAAAACCTTTTCAATCTAGACCTAGGCGTTTTTCAGTAATTTGGATGCTTCCAAATTTTCTTACAATATGTGCATTAATTTTTGGCTTACAAGCTATGTATCAGGCCCTTTTTAATAATTGGGACAGTGTCATTATAATGATTATCATTGCCTCGGTTTTTGATATGTTGGATGGAAGAGTTGCTCGACTATTAAAATCGACTAGTGAGTTCGGTATGCATCTTGATTCTCTTTCAGATTTTGTTGTTTTTGGAGCTGTTCCTGCATTTGCGGTATATTTATGGATGGGAAAGCCACAGGGTAATCTATTTTGGATCGTAATAGTTCTTTATGTAATTTGCTCTGCGCTAAGACTTGCAAGGTTTAACTCAGAGTTATCCGAAAGGCCAAGTTATGCTAAAAATTATTTTACAGGTGTTCCTACCCCTGCTGCTGCATTTTTAATGCTATTCCCTATCGCAAT